>Ga0182030_10012147_pt1 | contig 17296 bp, 16 predicted proteins | sample 812S3MmetaG_FD_121299 | JGI IMG/M metagenome (GOLD analysis project Ga0182030, IMG submission 121299) | Permafrost microbial communities from Stordalen Mire, Sweden - 812S3M metaG (Illumina Assembly) | ecosystem: Environmental > Terrestrial > Soil > Wetlands > Permafrost | place: Sweden...
CAACTTGCATCGAGCCTTAGCAACATCGGGCTCATCAGAATGCGTATGGAAGCCTGGGTTGAAGGGGCAGTAGGAAAAAGATTTTCGTTGACAAAACACCGCCGTCTCATGGAAGGCCACTAGCTTCGCGCCAGTGTGGCGAGCGCCCCCGGCGTGCCGCCTCGAGACTCGTCTCGATGGCATGAAAACTAATATAACCCCGCCTCCCCCGGCGGACGCGTTTTCCACCTCCGGTGAATCCACAGCCACTGATCCGGATACTCTCGGATGACCGATTCCAACTGAGAATGTACCCGCTGCGTGTCTTCTTGAACATCGCCCGTCATCGGAATCTCAGGATAGAAACGCAGGATGTACCGCTGCTCCTCCTCGGACCAAAGCGCGAACCCCGGCACCACGGCCGCTCCGCTATGATGCGCGAGTTTCGCAAACGCCGTTCCCGCGCACGCCTTCATCCCGAAAAAATCGATGAACACCCCTTGATCGAGGGTCGTATTCTGATCGACCAGAATCCCCACCGCGTCGGCCGCCCTGAGAGCCTTCAGAATCCCTCGCGCGGCGTCCTTCTTCTCAATGATGTGATTGCCCGAAAGCGCCCGGTAGCGTTCGACCAGCGCATCGATCCGCGGATTGTCCAGAGGCCGCACGACGATGTGCATCGGCGCTGTCATCCAGGCATGAGAAAACGCGCTTAATTCCCAGTTCCCCAGATGCGCGGTCGCCACCAGCACTCCCCTGCCCTTCGCCAGCGCGTTCTTAAAGTTCTCCAGTCCGTCATAACGAATCAGCGTGGAAATGTTCTTGGGCGTCAACCGCGGCAGCCGCGCGAACGCCGCCAGCAGCCGCGCGATGGACAGAAACACGCCGTCCGCGATGTCGCTTTGATTCTTAAATCCCGCCATCGTTAAATTTTTTACCGCGATGCGGCGCAGCCGCGGGACCAGAACATCCACCAGTTCAGCGAAAAAGACGGAGAGTGAAGGAAAGATTGCCACGGCTGAAATCGCGAACCGCGCGACGAAGTACTCAAACAATCCAGCCACCGCCGAGGACCAACTCGCCGGAATAAAAAACCGCGCCCTGGCCTGGAGTAATAGCCCTCTGCGCCTCATCGAAACAAACCTCGATCCGCCCAGGATCGGCAGCCGGCGTCAGAGTGGCCCCCGCCGCTTGATGCTTGTTCCGAATTTTTATTTCGGCCCGCATCGGCGCGCCCGGCGCGGCAATCGAAATCCAGTTGACCTCGTTCACGGTCATTGTCGTGCGCAGCAGCGCATCATTCCTTCCGATCACGACGCGCTTCGACGCTGGTTCGGTGGAAATGACGTAGAGAGGCTCGCCCGCCGCCACACCGAGCCCTCGCCTCTGCCCGACCGTGAAGTGATGAACGCCCGAGTGCTCGCCCACAACGCGTCCGTCCGCCGTAACCAGCTCGCCCTGCGTTTCCGAAGGCGCAATCCCCTGCTCCTTGAAATAAGCATCGATGAACGCCGCGTAATCGCCGTTCGGCACGAAACAGATTTCCTGGCTATCGGGCTTCGCCGCCGTCGGAATGCCCAGTTGACGCGCCAGTTCGCGCACCGCCGTCTTTTCCATCGCGCCCAACGGAAACATCGTGCGCGCCAGTTGATCCTGCTTCAGCCCGAAAAGAAAATAGGTCTGGTCCTTGGTTCGATCCGCGCTCCGCCGCATCTCCCAGCGGCCGGAATCCGCGTTCCAATGAACCTGGGCATAGTGCCCCGTGGCGATGCGATCCGCCCCCACCCCCGACGCCATGTCCAAGAACTGATCGAACTTGATGAAATTGTTGCACAGCGTGCAAGGAATCGGCGTGCGCCCCGCCAGATACTCGTCGACGAACGGCTTCACCACCTGCGCTTCGAAGCGATCCTCAAAATTGACGACGTAATAAGGAATGTCCAGAAGCTGCGCCACGTGCCGCGCGTCGTACACATCGTCCAGCGAACAACACCGCCCCGTCGATCCGCCTTCCGGCACCAACTCCGGCAGCCGCCTCTGATTCCACAGCTGCATCGTCAGCCCGACAACATTTTCGCCCCGCGCGCGCAGCATCCCCGCGACCACGGAGCTGTCCACCCCGCCCGACATCGCGACGGCAATCGTCCCATTAGGCATAAGCTGGCGCCAGCTTCCTGAGATGCGCGACCGACTCCGCGACAGCGTCAATCAGCGCCTCCACCTGCGCCAGATCGTTCGATCGCCCCAGCGAAAACCGGATGCTCGACTTCGCCTGCTCCCGCGTCAGCCCGATCGCCAGCAGAACCGGCGACGGATCCTGCTTGCCGCTCGAACACGCCGACCCGGCCGACACCGCGAACCCTCGCAGGTCCAGCGCAATCAGCAGCGCCTCGCTATCGATGCCGTCGAACCGGATATTGGTGACGTTCGGCGTCCGCGCGCTGCCTACCGCGTTCACATGGGTATCGCCGACGCGCTTCAGGATCCCCTGCTCCAGCCGGTCACGCAGTTGAGCGAGCCCGGGCCACTCCGCCGACGCGTGTTGATTGATCCACTGTGCCGCCGCTCCCAGCGCGACCGCTCCCGCGACATTCTGCGTCCCGGCGCGCTGCCGGCTCTCGTGACTCCCGCCGTGCATCTGCGGGCGCAGGTTCAGCCCCTTGCGAATGAACAGCGCGCCCGTGCCCTTGGGCGCATAAATTTTGTGCCCGCTGATGGCGTAGATGTCCGCGTTAATCGCCCGCACGTCAATGGGAACCTTCCCCGCCGCCTGAATGCCGTCCGAATGAAACGCGACGCCCGCTTCCCTCGCGATGCGGCCAATCTCTTCCACCGGCTGAATCGTCCCCAGCTCGTTGTTCACGTGCATCACGCTGATCAGCTTCGTGTCGGAACGAATCGCCGCGCGGATGGCGGCGGGATCGACGATTCCGCTGCCACCGACCGGAACCTCCGTCACCGAAAGCTGCCCCGCGCTGGCCAGCACCGCCGGATGTTCGATCGTCGTCGTAATCACATGGCCGCCGATGCCGAGAATGGCCAGATTATCGGACTCCGTCCCGCCGCTCGTAAACACGATTTCGCCGTCGGAGCAGTTCAACATCTTGGCCACATGCCGCCGCGCATCGTCGAGTTTCGCGCGGGCGGCCTGCCCGTAATGATGGATACTGGAAGGGTTGCCGAAGACCTCGGTCATAACCGGGAGCATCGCTTCCAGCACTTCCCGGGACACGGGCGTTGTCGCGTTGTGATCGAAATAATATCGCTGCACGGCTTTCTTTAATTTTAACAGCAGATGCCACAGGGACCTATCACTCTCACCACCGATTTCGGAACCAGCGATCATTTTGTAGGCACCATGAAAGGCGTCATCCTCGGCATTTCGCCCCGCGCGCGCATCGTCGACATCACCCACGAAATCGCGCCGCACGACGTGAACGAAGCCGCGTTCGTCATCGCCCAGGCGTGGCGGTACTTTCCGAAGGGCTCGATTCACGTGGTCGTGGTCGACCCCGGCGTCGGCAGCGCGCGGCGCCCGATTCTGTGCGAAGCCGAAGGTCAGTTCTTCATCGCCCCCGATAACGGCGTCCTGTCCATGATCTACGACGGATCGAAACACAAAGTCCGGGTCATCTCCAACGAGAAGCTCTTCCTCAAAACCGTCAGCAAAACATTTCACGGCCGCGATGTTTTCGCCCCCGCCGCCGCCCATCTTTCCAAAGGCCTGTCGCCCGCAAAGTTCGGCAAACCAATTCACGACTGCTTGCGCAACTTTTTGTCGAAGCCATCGCGCCTGTCCCGTCACGACTGGGCCGGCGTCGTGCTGAAAACCGACCGCTTCGGCAACCTGATCACCAACTTCCACATCGACGAATTTCCAGATCTGATGCAACATTCGATGGAACTCCGCGCAGGCCTCGAACGCATCAACCGCCTCGCTCGAACCTATGGTGAAACCGCCATCGGAGACCTGTTCGCCATCGTCGGCAGCTCCGGCTACATCGAGGTAGTGGTAAATCAAGGCTCCGCCGCAAAGAAATTGGGCGTGGCCGCCGGTTCCCCCGTCGAACTCGAAATCTTCTACGAATGAATTCCCAAACTCTGCATGAACATTGTGGGGCGGGCCATTGGCCCGCGGCCGCCTACCAGGCGGCTCTCTCTTCATACCCCCGGCACTCCACCACCGGCAACCGCGGATACTTCGCAAACGACGCATCCGTCAACGACCTCTCACACAGCAAAAAAATGGACCCCCGATCACTGCGGATCATCCGGCAGTGGCTGCATGTCTCGCACAAATTGTCCATGTCAGTCCACCAACCCGCTCCGCACCGCGAATCTCACCAACTCCCCCGTGCTGTGCAGATTCAGTTTCTCCATCAGCCGTCCACGATGCGCCTCCACCGTATAAACACTCAAGGTGAGCGACGTCGCGATTTCTTTGTTCGTCTTTCCTTCCGCGATCAGTTGCAGCACCTCGCGCTCGCGGCTCGTGAGCAGATCCAGAGGATCGGTCACGTGCCTCCGGTAGTCGCTCAGCACCGCGTCCGAAACTCCGGGACTCAAGTACCCTTCGCCCTTGGCGACCGCCCGCACCGCGGCCAGCAAATCCGCGTCCGCCGAATCTTTCAGTAAATACCCCCGCGCCCCCGCGCGCAGAATTTCGCGCACGTACACCGCGTCCTTATGCATGCTGAGCGCCAGCACGCGCGCCCTCGGCGCAAGCTCGATGATGCGGCGAGTCGCCTCAATCCCGTTCAGTTCCGGCATCGCGACGTCCATCACCACCACGTCCGGCTTCAGCTTCTGCGCCAGTTCCACCGCCTCGCGTCCATTTCCAGCCTCTCCCGCGATTTCCATGTCAGGCTGCGCCGCGAGGATCATGCGGAACCCGTGACGGACCAGCGCATGATCGTCTGCCAAGAGAATTTTAATCATGTTTTCCGATAGGCGCGGTGACGTCAATGGTGACTCCTCCGCCGGTTGTCGAAGAAATGGTGCAATCGCCGCCGGCACTGCGGGCGCGCGCTCGCATGCCGGTAAGCCCCATGCCGGTGTGGTTGGGCGATTCCGCCAACCCACGCCCATTATCGGAAACCGTCAAGCGAATGTTCCCGCTTTCGGCCCGCAGAAAAATCGTGACCCGCGACGCATTGGCGTGCCGCGCGACATTGGTCAGCGCCTCCTGCACGATGCGGAATAGATGCGTCTCCGTTTCATCGGCCAGCCGCGCATCGAACTGCGAGCGGTAATCGACGTCGATGCCCGTTCGTTCGCTAAACCGCTCCGCCAGCCAGCGGATGCCCGCATCCAGACCGAAATCGTCGAGGATCGTCGGGCGCAGGAGTTGCGATAGCGTCCGCACGTTGGCAATCGCGTCGTCGATCAGTTTCACCGAATCCTCCACCGCGCCCCCGTTCGTCAGAGTCGTTTTAATCGCCGTGAGCGACCCTCCCAGCTCATCGTGCAATTCGTGCGAAAACCGCCGCGCCGTCGCTTCCTGCGTCTCCAGCATCCGAAACGATACGCGGCTCAGTTCCCCGGCCTGCGCCTCCATCTGCCGGAACACTCGCGCCGCGATGCGCACCGTAACCACCGCCGAGATGAGCGCGACCAGCAGACATCCACCGATCAACAGGACACTCTCGGTAACGATGCTCGCCGTCTGCGCGCCCACCCGCCTCCGCGTATCGGCCGCGCGAGCGTAACTCAAATCGGCCAGATGCGCGACCACCGTAGTGACCTCTTCATGCTGCGCGAACAAGTCGCGTGACGAGAATCCGGGCGCTTTCCTGCCCGCCAGCAACTGCCGCGCCTCGGTCGAAAAATCGAGCACCGCCCGCTCCAGCGCATTCCATGCCCCCTCGTCCGGCCCGCCGCGGGCCTTCTCCACCAGGATCTTCACTTCCCCTCCTGTCTGGTCGAGAGCCGCCAGCACTTTCGCCCGATCGACATTCTCCGGCGCGCGCGACATACGATAGAAAGCCGCGTTCAAAGCCTCTTGCTCGCGCTCCACTTCGTCCAGCAGCCGCGTGATCACCAATTGATCCGCAACCAGCCCTTCCGTGCTCGCGGTAATCGACCGCGCGTTGTGAACTCCGATAACCGCTGCGGCGGCCAGAAGCGCGATCACCACCGCGAATCCGATCACCAGCACGCGTAACAGTGTGCGCATGAGGCTTATCCCACACTAACGTTTTTTCATTAACAAACGCTCGCTGTGATTACCACGAGCAAGTGCTGGCGCAGAGCCTCGCGGGGCTAGTGTTTGAAAACCCGTTCGGCCGCAAGATGGTTTTGCAAGGGGAAAGACCCTGCAAGGAGAAACGAAAATGAAACGCACGATTCTGATCACGATGTTGACCGCGGCCGGCCTGTTCGCTCAAAGCGCGCCCGCGCCGACCACCAAGACCACTTCGACGGCGCCTGCCACGAAGAAGACCAAGAAGGCCCCCAAGTCGACCACGGTGAAACCCGCCAGTTCGACCAAGGTGGCGAACAAGAAGGCCGCTCAAAGCAAGACGGCCCCCAGTGCGCCGGTAAAACCGTAACGGCGCTTCCTTGTGGATTGGGCCGGCAATCGGGCCGGCCCTTTTTTCTGCTTGTAGGGCGGCCGATCCCGGCTGCAGCCGCATATCAGGCGGCTCTTGTATCAGCAGGCAAGCTAAAGCCAAGGAACCGCCATGCGTCAGCATGCGGACGAGAACGAAAATTCCTCAATCCTAGGCGGCCGCGAGTGAAAATCGCTGTACCGGATCCATTTCGGCCGCACCACGAAATAAGTAATACCCACCCACTTCAGCCGCTCCCGCCCATCCGGCAATTTCTTAAAATAGGCTTCTTTATAAACGTCCAACCCAGTCTCTTCAGCAATCCCTTCGAATTGCACCGTAATCTCGCCGATCCACATGGTGACCGAACATCGCGGATTGGCTGTCAGGCTGCCGTATTTTCGCGAACTCCGCACCGTATCGAAAACAATTTCCAGATCCGGGGTCACCGCGATAGCCAGCACCGCACTCTGCGGCGCGCCTTCGGGAGAAATGTAGCCCGCGACCGCCAGGTCGCAGGAGCCGATAAACTCAGCCAACTCTTGCCGCAACATCTTCGAAGCTCACCGGAGGGTTGATGTACAGGAACCGCCCGCACTGCTCGCAGCGCATCAGCTCCGTGCCTTTTCTCAGATCCTGCAAATACTGCGGACGAATCGTGATCTGGCAAGCCTGGCAGCGCGAATTCACCACCTCGGCGATGCTCACGCCGCCTAGCTTCACGCGGATGCGATCATACAGCGTCACCGTCGCCTTCGGCAGCTTGGCCGTCACTTCGGCCCTTTGCGCGCGATGTGTATCGAGAACACCCTGATCCTCGGCCGTGCGCTTGCGCGCGCGCGCCTTTTCTTCCTCGACCACGACCTTCTCTTCCTTCAGCGCGACCTCGGCCTTCTTCACGTTCACATCCAAAGGTTCCGATTCTCCCATCAGCTCCAGGATCCGATCCTCGGCCTTGCGGATCTCTTTTTCCACGTACTCGATCTCGTGCTGGAACGCCTTGTACTGCTCGTTCGTCTTCGCTCCCAGCATCTGCTCCTTCAACTTCGAGATCTTCTGCTGATGGACCAGAATATCGCCCTCCAGCTTCTTGCGATCCTTCTGATTGGCTGATAGCGCCGCCCGGTCCGCCTCCAGCTTGCGATTGTGGGACTCCAGTGCCTTCTCGATGGTCGCGATGTGCTTCGGCAGCGCGGCCACTTCTTTTTCGAGCGCCGCTATCTTTTGGTCTAGCGATTGAAGCTGAATCACCAGATGGGTATCTGGGTGCATTGATTTACGATTCTAGCACGCCTACATTGGTAGAAGCCGACTATGTATTCTTTTGAAAATCTGCCTGCGATGCCGCTCACCATCGAAGGCGCCGCCCTGTTGCACCAGATGCTGCGCGTCCGTTGGGCCGCCTGGCGCGCCCTCAGCGCGCAGGAGCGCACCGGAATCCTCACCGCCGCCGCCACCGCCCTCGCCTCCATGGAAACTGAAGGCACCGGCCTGTTCTCCATGCTCGGCCACAAAGGCGACATCATGCTGGTGCATTTCCGCAAGGATTTCACCCAGCTCAACCACGTCGAACTCGCGCTCGCCAAGCTCAAACTGTGGGATTACCTGGAACAGACCAGTTCCTATTTATCGGTGGTCGAGCTCGGCCTCTACGAATCGTCGGAAAAACTGTACTCCTCGCTGGCCGAAAAAGGGGTCACGCCGCACTCCTTTGAATGGAACGAGGCGATTGAGGAAACCCTCCAACGCCAGCGCACCGCCATGCACCCCCGCCTCTATCCGGAAATCCCCGCCAACCCGTTTATCTGCTTTTACCCCATGGACCGCCGCCGCGGCGAGCATCGCAACTGGTACCAGGTCCCCATGGTGGAGCGCCAGCGCCAGATGCAGGACCACGGCGAAATCGGCCGCCGCTACGCCGGCAAGGTGCGCCAAATCATCTCCGGCTCCATCGGCCTCGACGATTGGGAGTGGGGCGTCGACCTCTTCGCCGACGATCCGGTCATCTTCAAAAAGTTAATCTATGAAATGCGCTTCGACGAAGTAAGCGCCGTCTACGCCCTGTTCGGAACATTTTTCGTCGGCCGCAGAGTCGCCGCAGCCGACGTCGGCACACTACTCGAAGTCTGATTGCACGTTTCGCCCGAGCGAGTCGTCAAAAACTGATATGTACGGCCGGGGACATGGGTTACAGAGCCCCGACAGTCATGGAGGGGATAAAGTATGCGAGCAACTTTGATTCTTTTCGCGATGTCCGCCGCTATCGGCCAGGACGTCTCCCGAGTCTTTCACCTGCACCACATCGACGGAGAGAAGGACCAGCAAGAATTCGCGGCCATGGTCCGCACGATATCCGACATCCGCCAAGCCTTCCCGGACACGGCGCAGAAGACGTTGTCGGTGACCGGCCCAGCCGCCCAGATCGCGACCGCCGAGTTCCTGTACACCGAGCTCGACCGCCAAACCGTGCCCGATTCGGTGTCGCAGGAGTATAAAGTCGCGAACAACGCCGACGATGTAGTCCGCCTCTTCTTCCTCCCGAACACGGCAACGATCCAGGCGTTTCAGGAAGTCGCAACGACCATCCGCACCATCGCCGAAATCCGGCGCGTCTACACCTTCAACACTCCGCGAACCCTCGCCGTTCGCGGCACCGCCGACCAGATCGCCGCCGCCGCTTTCATGGTTAACGAACTCAATCAACCCGCCAGCGCGAAAAAAGCCGATTCGCGTGTCTATCAGATGATCGACACCGGCAATCATGGCGAAACCGCGGTGCGCGTGTTTTACCTGCCGTACACCTCCACCATCCAGCAATTTCAGGAAGTCGCGACCCTGACGCGGACCATCGCCGAAATCCGCCGTGTATTCACTTACAACGCGACGAAAGCGATGGTCGTGCGCGGAACCGCCGATCAACTGGCGCTAACGGACTGGATGGTCCACGAACTGGCAAAGCCGGTCGACCCGTCGACGCTAGCGTCCCAGCCGTACACGATGGACGATCAAAGTGTCGTGCGCGTGTTTTACGTAAAGGACGCCCCCACCGTCGCCGCCTTCCAGCAGGTCGCGACGCAAATCCGCACCGCCACTCAAATCCGCCGCGTGTTCACCTACAACGCGACCAAAGCCATGGCCGTCCGCGGAACCGCCGCTCAGCTCGCGATGGTCGACCAGATGCTCCAGGACCGCGCCCGCCAGGTCGCGGCGAAGTAGGCCTTGGTGGCGCGGACTTTAGTCTGCAGCGTCGGCTTCAGCCGACGTTTTTAAAGCCCGGACACCAGCTAAAGCCGATGCTGCAAGCGAAAGCTCGACCACATCAACTCCCCTTCGCCAACTCCCGAGCCTTCTCCTCATCCGCCGCCCCGCCCGCCGCATCCCCCGCCGCTTTGCGAGCCTTCGCGCGATTCTGATACGCGTTCAGATACTTCGGATTCAGCCGGATCGCTTCATCGAAATCGGCCAGCGCCTTTTTCGGATCCTTCAGCAGGTACCAGGCAAAGCCCCGGGCATTGAGCGCCAGCGTGAAGTCGGGTTTCTCCTTCAACGCGGCGCTCAACTCCTCTACGGCCTCGCGGTATTTCCCATCTTTCAATAACTCGCGCCCGGCCTGATTGTGCTGGGCAGCGGTTTTGTCAGAGATTTTCGATTCCACCGGCGCAGGCTTGGACGCCTTCGCCACTGTCTTCTCCACCGGCTTCGGTTCGGGCTTGGGCTCAACCGGTTTCGCTACCTCCGGCTCCGCCGCCTTGGCCGAAATCGCCGCCATCACCGGCGCAGCCACCGTTACTTCGGCCCGCGCGATGGCTTCCTGCGTCTTGGCCAGCACATTGCGAGCCTCCTGATACTCCGGCCGCAGCCGCAGCGCGTGATTCAGATCGTCCGCTGCTTCTTTGTATTTTCCCAGCAGATAATAGGCGCTTCCGCGCGCGCACCACGCCTCCGGTAACTCCGGCTTCAGCCGGATGGCCGCCGTGCGGTCCGCCAGCCCCTGCTCATGCATCCCCAGCGCGTGATAGGATCCGCCGCGCGCCAGCAGCGCCTCCGCCGAATCCGGCCGCAGCCGCACCGCCTCCATGCGATCCGCCAGCGCCTTCTGATTCTCGCCCGCCGCCGCGTACACGCTCGACCGGCCCAGGTACAGCGACGCTTCTTTGGGGTTCAGGGCTATCGCCTGATCGAAATCCGCCACCGACTTCTCATAAAATCCCAGCCGCGCATAAGCCGCGCCGCGCAGCATGTACGCGCGTCCATTTTTCGGATCCAGCTTGATCACGCGGTCGCAATCCTCCACCGCGTGCGGAAACTCGCCCAGCTGTCCGAACGCGAATCCGCGTTCCAGATACGCCGTCGCGTCGTCCGGTTTCAACATCGCCGCCTGCGTGAAATCGTCGATGGCGTCGCGATAATTCCCCAGCGCCGAAAGCGCCGTGCCACGGCCTTTCCAAGGCGTCGGATCGTCCAGCCGCAGCTTGATCGCCTTGCCGTAATCGTCGGCGGCCAGTTGATGCTGCCCCAGATGTTCGCGCGCCGCCGCTCTCTGCGAATAGAGCGCCGACGTCTCCACACCCAGTTCGAACAACGCCGTCAGATCGGCGATCACGCCACGGTCGTTGCCCAGCTTCGAATACGTCTCGCTGCGCCACCGCAGGGCGTCGGGATCCTTGGGGTCCAGCCGGATCGATTCAGTCAAATCGTCGACCGCCTTCGCCGGCAGTTCCAGCGCCAGTTCGGTTTTCGCGCGGTGCAGATAGGCCGGAGCCGACGGTTCCTCGTTCAGCGATGCCGAAAACGCATCGTAAGCTTCCTGCCAGTGCCCCGCCTGTTCGAGATGAATGCCCTGCTCAAACTCGCGTTGAGCCTTGCGCACATCGCCGGCCAGAGCGAGCAGGATGCATATGTAAGGTCCCATACTTCGAGAATCAATCGGTATAAACCCTTAGAACCTTTAGTATGGCGCAGGTACCTTAGGGGAGGGTAGTGCCCTGCGCCAGAAATCCAGATACTGTGGGGCGGCCAATCCTGGCGGCAGCGGTCCTTTCAAGGCGGCCTCCGCGGAACCGCCATACCTCAGTATGCGGACAAAAGGGAAGCTTCCACTAGCCCGGCGTCCTGCGCAGGCGCCTCCGAACCGGAGCCAGAACCGCCCGGAACGCCATGTCCAGATCGGTGACACCCAAGGCGCGGCACGTTACGTAAAACACGGCTACTCCTAGCGGAAGCGACACAGCCAGATCGGCCCGGCAGGCCATCTGCGACGTCCCCAGCCACCGATCCATCTCGCGCGAGGCAAGGAAAACCGCTCCGCCCATAGCCGCGGACGCTACCGCGACCTTTGCAAAACCGGCCACCAGTTCACGGCCATAAACGCCGCCCAGCCGGATCCTCAAAATCACGAACAGCACCACAAATCCGAAGATCGCAACGGCTGAGGTCGACAGCGCCAGCGCCGCATGTCCGAACCCGGCGCCCCGGATCAGCGCCACAGCGGTGGCGTAGTTGATCAAAATCGATAAAACGCTGACCACCATGGGCGTACGCGCGTCGTTCAGGGCGTAAAATGCGGGGTTCAGGACCTTTAGACCAGCGTAGCCGACCAGTCCGATGGCGTAGCAGGACAGAGCGCTGGCGGTTTGCTGCGTGTCGTACACCTCGAATTTGCCGCCCTGGTAAATCGCGCCGATAATCGACTTGCCCAACACCATCAGGCCGACCGAGGACGGCAGCGTCAGCAGAAAGACCATACCCAGCGATTTGGAGAAGGTGCGGCGAAATTCGTCCATATTCCCCGCCGCCGCGCTGCGCGAAATCGACGGCAAGGTCGCCGATCCGATGGCCACGCCGAACAGGCCCAGAGGAAGCTGCATAAACCGGAACGCGTAGCCCAGCCAGCTGACCGGCCCGTCGAGCCCTCGCACCGGGTCGGAGATTGCCGAGGCCAGATTCGTGCTCACCGCCACGTTGATCAACACCGCGGCATTTCCCAGAATCGCCGGACCCATCATCCGCAGAATGCGCTGTAAGCCTGGGTCGGCCCAGTCGAAGGCGGCGTGGAAGCGGTAGCCGAGCCTATGGAGGCTCGGCAGTTGCCAGCACAATTGCAGGATCCCGCCGAGCACGACGCCGATGGCCATGCCGTCGATACGCGAAATATGGATATGCGGTCCGTTGAAATGGGGCGCCAGCCATACTCCAATCGCCACACCGAATCCAACCGAGCCGATGTTAAAGAAGGTCGACGCCATGGCCGGAACGCCAAACCGGTTGGACGCGTTGAGCATGCCCATGGCCTGGGCGGCCAGCGCCACCACCAACAGGAACGGGAACATCACCCGCGTCATGGTCACGGCCAGTTCGAATTTGCCCGGCACCGCCGAGTAGCCCGGCGCCAGCGCCTGAACCAGCAGCGGAGCGAAGATCATGCCCGCCGCGCACACCGCGCCCACCACCACCAGCAGCGCCGTGGCCACCAGGTTGGCCAGCCGCGCCGATTCTTCGTGCGTGCGGGTCGAAAGATAGTCGGTGAAGGTCGGCACGAACGCGCTCGATAGCGCCCCTTCGGCGAACAGGTCGCGCGTCAGGTTGGGGATGCGGAAACCCAGGTTGAACGCATCCTGAATCAGCCCCGCGCCGAACAGCCTGGCCATCACCATTTCCCGCGCCAGCCCGGTGACGCGGCTCATGAACACCGCCAGCGAGACGATCCCCGCCGACCGCACGACGCTTTCCTGGGTTGTCCCAGGTGTGGTGGGCTTCGCCGGCGCCCGATCAGCTTCCGTATTGTTCAAAGAAGTGGGCAATCGTTACGATTCCTGCGTAATAGTTCGACAGTTTATATTTTTCGTTGGGCGAATGAAGTCCATCGTCCGGTAATCCAAACCCCATTAGGATCGTCGGGATGTGGAGATGGCGCGCAAAATCCCCCACAATGGGGATCGACCCGCCGCTGCGCACGAACACCGTCTCGCGCCCAAACACGTCGCGAAACGCCCGCGCCGCCACGTCGATCGCCGGATGATCCGGGTTCACCACGATCGCCTCGCCCGCGCTCAGCACCCGCACCTCGACCTCGATCCCTGCCGGCGCGCTCTCATTCACGAACTTCTTATACGCCGCCACAATCTTGCCGGCATTCTGCTTCGGCACCAGCCTCATGCTGACCTTGGCCGTCGCCGTTGCCGGAATCACTGTCTTCGCGCCCGCCGCCGTGAACCCTCCGGCGATGCCGTGGACCTCCAGCGTCGGCCGCGCCCACACCCGCTCCAGCACGCTGAATCCGGGCTCACCCGTGAGCGTAGTCGATCCCACTTCCTTGGCCAAAAACTCCGCTTCATTAAAAGGCAACGTCTCCCAGCTATGTTTTTCAGCCGCAGCCGGCGGCTCGACGTCGTCGTACATCCCCGGAATCAGAATCCTTCCGTTGGCGCCTTTCAATTTCGCCAGCAGTTCCACCAGCCCGAACACCGCGTTGGGCGCCGCGCCTCCGTACAACCCGGAATGCAGATCCCTCGCCGGGCCTTTCGCCTCAATTTCGGTGTAAACCAGCCCCCGCAGCCCGATGCACAGCGTCGGAATGCCTTCGGCGTACATCGCCGTATCGGAAACCAGCGCCACATCGGCCCTCAGCTTTTTCGGATTTTCGGCGACGTATTTTGCCACCGATTCCCCGCCGATCTCTTCTTCCCCTTCAATGAGAAATTTCAAATTGACCGGCAGCGTGCCATTCACCGCGCGCAAGGCCTCGACGGCTTTGATGTGCATGTACATCTGCCCTTTGTCGTCGGCCGAGCCCCGCGCGTAAATATTCCCGTCGCGCACCACCGGCTCGAACGGAGGTGATTTCCACAGTTCCAGAGGATCGGGCGGCTGCACGTCGTAATGCCCGTAACACAGCACCGTCGGCTTGCCGGGAGCGTGCAGCCAATCCGCATAAACCAGCGGATGCTTCGCGGTCGGAATGATCTCGACGTTTTCGAGGCCGGCGTTTTTCATGCTGTCGGCAACAAACGCCGCCGCCCGTTCCACGTCGGATTTATTTTCGGGCAACGTACTGATACTCGGAATCGTCAGAAAGGAAAACAACTCTTCAAGGAGGCGATGTTTGTTCTCCTCGACGAACGCGGCAGTCGTGGGCTTCACCCCTCAATTATAAGTGGGGCCGGCTATCAGCCGGCAGCCGCCCTTTCAGGCGGCTCTGTACGATCCTCTCCAATCAGCTTAAAATCAAGGGCTACGTGTCCACCATCGCCCGCATCGCCGGCCTGGCCGCTCTCGCCTCGTTGGGCGTCGCCGTTTGGTTCTCCATCGTGCTCGCCCGCGCCGATTCCTATTTCCGCCAGGCGACTCCCGCATCGGTCCAACGCGCCGTGGAAATCGCTCCGCGCAACACCGAATATCTGACCCTCCGCGCCCTTCAACTCGACTACGACGGCGCCGATTCCACTGCGCTCACCGAAAAAATCGCTGCGCTGAATCCATATTCTTCGGCCCCGCGCATCAAACTCGGCCTCGCCGCCGAGGTTCATGGCAATTCCGCCGACGCCGAAAAATGGCTGCTCGCCGCCGCGCAGGTCGATCATCAGTTCGAACCTTCCTGGACGCTCGCGAATTTTTATTTCCGCGCCGGAAAACCCAAGGAGTTCTGGACCTGGATCCATTCCGCCCTCGAAGTCTCCTACGGCGACCGCACCCCTGCCTTCGACCTCTGCTGGCGCGTCACCCAGGACGCCGCGGAAATTCTGAACCGCGCCATCCCCGGCCGCCATCAGGTCGCCGCCGCATACCTGGTCTATCTTTCCCAAACCAGGCGCCTCGAAGCCATTCCCGCCGCCGCCCGCCGCCTCGCCGCGTATCGTGACGATTCCGACCTGCCTCTTCTCTTCGGCGCGACCGATCAGTTGCTCGCCGCCCACGACCCCTCATCTCTCGATCTCTGGAAACTTACCGGCCAACCCGCGCCCTCTGGAATCTTCAACGGCGATTTTTCTTCCCCTCCCCTGAATCACGGCTTCGATTGGCGCTCCATCGAATCCGCCGGCGTCACGCACGTCAACTTAAGCGCGCCCTCCGGACATCGGATCGCCTTCAACGGGCAGCAGCCGGAATCCTGCCCGCTCCTCCAACAAACCCTGAACCTGAAGCCCGGACGCCGCTACACACTCCGTTGGGAGTCCCGCACCGCAGGCATAAAATCCCCCTCCGGTCTCGAATGGCTCATCGCAGGTCAACACGCCTCGATCCCTCCCGCTGACGATTGGACGCCCGGCGAACTCGCCCTGACACCGCGCGACCCCTTCAACGACCTGCAACTCGTTTACCAGCGGCCAGTGGGCGAACCTCGCGCCGAAGGCAACATCGAACTACGCCGCGTACACATTGAGGCCGCCGCCCCATGATCTGGATCTTCTCGGCAGTCCTGTGGGCCGGAATCCTCGCCCTGCGTGTCGAATCCCGCTGGGCCCTCACCGCCTTCGATACCGCGTTATTCACCTTGGCAGCGGTCGCCATTGTGCGCCAGCGCTTTGCGATGCGCTTCCATCCCATCGGCCTGATCCTGGCCGCGACCGCTGCCTGGGGCCTGATCCAGGCGGCCATGTGCCTAACTGCCGACGTCCAGCGCACGCTCGAATCCTCTCTCCACTGGACCGCCGACTGCGCGGCGTTTTGTCTGGCGCTCCGCTGGACCGCCGATCGCCCGGCGCGGCAAAGATTCCTAACCGCGCAGTTGAGCTTCGCGCTTCTCGTTGCGATCGGCGCTATGATCTGGCTGTTCACGGAAGGCTCGCTCGGTCCGTTCGCCTATCGCAACCAGTTCGCCGCATTCCTCGAACCCGCGCTCGCCCTGGCCATCGCAGCAGCCGTGGGCGACCGCGCTCGGCCCATCCGCTGGGTGGTCATCGCCGGGGCACTCTTCGCCGCGGTGGTCGCCGCCGGATCGCGCACCGGCTCGGCGATCTGCCTGGCCCTGCTGATCGTTCTGCCCTTGTTCGCCTATCTGCGCGGTGTCATCTCCGTCCGCTCTCTGATCCGAGTCTCGTTGCTAGCCGCAGCCGCGGCGTTCGCTCTGGTCGCGGTCGCCGGTTGGCAGACCATCTGGGACCGCTTGCAGGAACCCAATCCCTATGGCGTCCGCGCCGACCTCAACCGATCCTCCTTAAACATGGTTCGCGAAAGACCCCTGGCAGGTTTCGGCCTCGGCACCTGGTCCTCCGTCTATCCCAAATACGCCCTCTACGACGACGGCACCTTCGTCAACCAGGCCCACGATGACTGGGCGCAATGGGCCGTCGAAGGCGGCCTGCCTCTCTTCCTAGCCATGCCGGCAATAGTCGCAATGCTAGCCCCCAACGCCGCCCGTTCCCTATGGGGGATGGGCCTGATCGCAGTGTTCCTCCACGCCGCAGTCGATTATCCCTTCGAGCAACGACCGGCGCTGGCAGCGTATTTATTCGCGCTCATGGGAGCCCTGGCCGCCGAGGAGTGAGGCCGTAGCCTGACTGATAGGAGACCCCTCAACAACCCACTGGAATGCCTCGCCTAGAGGCACGTTGAAGGCATGGGCGATACGAAATGCGGCCTCCAATGATGGCGAGTATTTTCCTGCCTCGATCGCCGCAATCGTCTGTCGGGTGACGCCGATGCGCTGACCAAGCTCGGCCTGCGACATTTCGCCGTTGTGGAAACGAAGGATCCGTATTCGATTTGAGATCGATCCTTTGATCATGCCTGCCTGCGGTAGCTGACCACGGCGACTCCGTAGTGGACCA
>Ga0182030_10012148_pt1 | contig 17296 bp, 19 predicted proteins | sample 812S3MmetaG_FD_121299 | JGI IMG/M metagenome (GOLD analysis project Ga0182030, IMG submission 121299) | Permafrost microbial communities from Stordalen Mire, Sweden - 812S3M metaG (Illumina Assembly) | ecosystem: Environmental > Terrestrial > Soil > Wetlands > Permafrost | place: Sweden...
AGCCCTACATCCGCCGCCGCGCGATGCGCCACCTCGAGAAGGGACGCGTGGTGATCTTCGCGGCCGGCACCGGCAACCCGTTCTTCACGACCGACACCGCGGCCGCGCTGCGCGCCGCGGAGATCCACGCGGAGATCATCCTGATGGCCAAGAACGGCGTGCAGGGTGTCTACACCGCCGACCCGGCGGTCGACCCGAGCGCGGAGTTCATCCCCGAGATCACCCACATGGAGGCGCTCGAGCGCCGTCTGCGGGTGATGGACTCGACTGCGCTCGCGCTGTGCATGGAGAACTCGATGCCGCTGAACGTCTTCAACATGGACGATGCGGCGAGCATCCCCCGGATAATCTCGGGCGAACGCGTGGGCACTTTGGTTTCGACAGCGCAAGGAGCGGACGATGGCCTCGACTGAGAACGTGATCGACGAACTGCTGGCGGACGCGCGCGAGCGGATGGGCAAGTCGCTGGAATCCGCCCACCAGGAGTTCTCCACAGTGCGCACCGGGCGCGCCAGCCCGGGGCTGCTCGACCGGATCGTCGTCGACTACTACGGCGCGATCACGCCGCTGAATCAGCTCGCGACGATCTCCGCGCCGGAGGCGCGCCTGATCACCGTGCAGCCCTATGACAAGTCCTCGATCAAGGAGATCGAGAAATCGATCAACGAGTCCGACGTCGGTCTGAACCCATCCAACGACGGCAACCTGATCCGCCTGGCGGTGCCCGAGCTGACCGAAGAGCGCCGGCTCGAGCTGGTGAAGGTCGTGCGCAACCTCGCCGAGGAGGGCCGCGTCGCGATCCGCAACGTCCGCCGCGACACGATGCAGCACCTGCGCGAGCTGAAGTCCGAAGGGGAAGCCAGCTCCGACGACGAGCACCGCGCGGAGGTCGAGCTGCAGAAGCTCACCGACGGCAAGGTCGCCGAGCTAGACGGCGTGCTGAAGGCCAAGGAAGAGGAGATCCTCGAGGTCTGATGCCGCCCACGGCGGATTTGGCGCGCTACGTCGCGATCATCACCGACGGCAACGGCCGCTGGGCGCGCGCCCACGGCATGCCCGTCAACGATGGTCACAGCGCCGGGGCCGACACGGTCAAGGCGCGCCTGCGCGACGCGGCGGAGCTGGGGATCGAGGAGCTGACCGTCTACTCGTTCTCGACCGAGAACTGGTCGCGCCCCGCGGCGGAGGTGGCGGGGCTGATGGAGATGTTCTCGCAGCGGATCGCCGGCGAAACCCCCGAGCTGCACGAGGAAGGCGTGCGGATGCGCTTCATCGGGCGCCGTGCTGGAGTTAGCGATCAGCTCGTGGAGCAGATGGACTGGGCCGAAGCCCTGACGGCATCCAACGAGCGGATCACGCTGTTCGTGGCCTTCAATTACGGCGGACGCGCGGAGATCCTCGACGCCGCGCGGCGCTTCGAAGGGAGCACCGAGGAGGAGTTCCGTCAGTGTCTGTATGCCCCAGACATGCACGACCCGGACCTGATCATCCGCACCAGCGGCGAGCGGCGCCTATCCAACTACCTGCTCTGGCAGTCCGCGTACTCCGAGCTGATCTTCCGCGACGAGCTCTGGCCGGACTTCACGCGCGCCGCGCTCGAACAGTCCCTGGCCGAGTTCTCAGAGCGCCGCCGGCGCTTCGGCGGACGCTGAGCAGCGCGATGGCCGACCGTCCTCATACGTCCGCAGGTGGCTCGCGGGGGCCGGCGCTCGACCCCCAAATGCGACGCTCCTCGCTAGCTGGCCGTCCCGCCGGGCGAGCGTCCACGGCGAGGTCGCCGGCGCGGCGCAGGCCCTCCGCGGCCGGACCGTCGACAGGCGGACAGCGCTCGGATCTGAGCGCGCGGCTGCTCGCGGCCGTGCCGGCGATCGCCGTCGCCCTGTTCCTCGTGATCGAGGGAGGGCTCGTGTTCGCGCTCGGCCTGTTCGCGCTCGGCTGCATCTGCATGCACGAGCTCTACTCGATGTACGACCGCGCGCACCCTGTCCGCCTGGCCGGCTTCGTCGCGCTCGCCGGCCTGCTCGCGGCGGCGCTCTACGGCAGCCAGTTCCAGGTGCTGCTCGTCGCGGTCGCGGCGCTGCCGATGCTGTTCGGGCTGACGCTCCTGCAGCAGCGGCCGAGCGTGGGGGGGATGGCCGTGACGCTGCTCGGGATCTACTGGATCGGCTTTGCCTTCGCCCACGCGGTGCTTCTGCGCGGGTTGCCGCACGGGATGGGGATCGTGATCGACGTGCTCGTCGGCACCTTCCTCGGCGACACCGGCGCCTACCTCGGCGGCCGCCTGTTCGGCAAGCGCCCGCTGGCGCCGCAGATCTCCCCGAACAAGACGGTCGAGGGTCTCGTGATCGGGATGGTCTGCGCGATCCTCGGCGTCTGGTTCGCCGGGCGCTACCAGGAATGGCTGCCCGGTACGCACGCGCTCGTGCTCGGGCTCGGCGTGGCGCTGATCGCGCCGATCGGCGATCTGTTCGAGTCGTTCGTCAAGCGCGAGGCCGGCACGAAGGACACCGGGCGCGTGTTCGGGGCGCACGGGGGCGCGCTCGATCGGCTCGACGCGGTCATGTTTGCGGTTGTCGTCGGGTATTACATCTGGGCGGCGTATGTTTGAAACGAGGGTTCTTAGTGCCTAAGCGCCTGCTGATCCTCGGCTCGACCGGCTCGATCGGCACGCAGGCGCTCGACGTGCTGGAGCGCAGCGAGGATCTGGAGTTGATCGGGCTATCCGCCGAGCGCTCCTGGGAGGCGCTCGTCGAGCAGGCCCGCGCGCATCGGGTGCCGCGGATCGCGCTCGTCGACGAGGATGCCGCCGCCCGCGCCGCGGAGGCGTGGACCGATGGGGAGGTGCTGAGCGGGCCGGAGGGGCTCGTGCGGCTCGTGGTCGAGTCCGGCGCGGAGCTCGTGCTGAACGCGCTCGTCGGCTCAGCCGGCCTCGGCCCGACGGTCGCGACGCTCGGCGAGGGCATCGACCTGGCGCTCGCAAACAAGGAGTCGCTGGTCGTCGGCGGCGAGCTGGTGAGCGCTCTGGCGGAAGCGACGGGTGCGCAGATCACGCCGGTCGATTCCGAGCACACCGCCCTGCATCAGCTGCTCGCCGGACAGTCGCCGGGGGCGGTCGAGCGCCTCACGATCACCGCCAGCGGTGGGCCCTTCCGCGGCAGGACGCACGCGGAACTGGAGGATGTGACCGTGAAGCAGGCGCTGAACCATCCGACCTGGGCGATGGGCGGCAAGATCACGATCGACTCCGCGACGCTGATGAACAAGGGCCTCGAGCTGATGGAGGCCCACCACCTGTTCGGGACGCCCTACGAGCGGATCGACGTCGTCGTGCATCCGCAGTCGCTCGTCCATGGCCTCGTGCAGCTGGCGGACGGGGCGATGCTCGCGCACCTCGGACCGCCCGACATGCGGATCGCGATCTCCTACGCGCTGCACGGCGGCGAGAGCGTGGATTTGCCGATTGAGCCGCTCGATCTAGCCGCGGTGGGCGAGCTGACGTTCGAACCGGTCGATCTTGATGCCTTTCCGTGCCTGCGACTGGCGCGTGAGGCGGCGCTCGCGGGTGGCACGGCGCCGTGCGTGCTGAACGCGGCGAACGAGGTCGCGGTGCACGCGTTCCTCGAGGGCCGGCTGCATTTCAACGGGATTCCCGCTGTGATCGAACAGACGCTCTCGGAGCTGCCCGTCGCGCCGGCACGCGCGTTCGAGTCGCTCTACGAAGCCGATCGCGAGGCTCGAGTCCTCGCGCAGGAGACCGTGTCGATCTCGGGGATCTGATGGATGCGTCGGCGTCGCCTGCTCGATGGTTCGGGGTTTGCTTCCGAGGGTAAAGACGGTGACAGGTCCGATAATTGACTAGAGGCGCCCAAGGCCAATCACGCTTGGGCGATAAACCGACGACCGGATAAGGAGACCGATGAGCGGCGAGGAGATGCAACCCAGCGAGCCCAATCAGCAGCAGGTTCCTTCGAACGAGGGCAGGATCGCCCGCTCATGGCGCTTGACCGGGGCGGCGTGGCGGGTTGTGTGCCACGACACGGCCCTGCGCGTGCTCGCGGCATGGTCTGGCCTGTTCAACGTGGCGAGCATCATCGCGATCGTCGCGCTGGGCGGTCTGCTCTCGGGGCATGGCCATTTCGACCGGAACCATTTCCTGCTGGCAGCCCTGATCCTGGCCTATCCGCTGATGTTCGTAAGCGTCTTCCTGAACACGGCGATTGCCGCGGCCGCCGCGGCCGCGCTCGACGGGCGACATCTATCGCTCGGGCAGGCGCTCGCGGTGCCGATGCGCCGGATCGGCCAGGTCGCGCTGTGGTCGCTGATCGCCGCCGTCGTCGGCGTGGTGCTCGAGCAGCTCACGAATCGCCTGCCGCTTGGAGGCAGCATCGTCGCGCGTCTCGTCGGCGTCGGCTGGTCGCTCGCGAGCCTGTTCGCGATCCCCGTGCTCGCGCTCGAAGGCCGCTCGGCGCCGGAATGCCTGAAGCGCTCGGCCCAGGTCGTCAGGAAGCGCTGGGGCGAGGGCATCAGCGGCAACGTGACGATCAGTGCGTGGACGATTTTCGCGATGGTTCCCCTGGTGATCGTGTTCGTCGCCGCGCTGGCGATCGGGCACAACGCTCCCGCGGTCCGCGACCTCGTGGTCTTCCTCGTGGCGCTTGCGTTCGTCGCGGTGATCGCGATCACCGCGGTCGTCCGCCAGACGTTCGCGGTGGCGCTGTACCAGTTCGCTACGACCGATTCGCCTCAGGGTCCATTCGCGCAGAGCGATCTGCAGGCGCCGTTCAAAGTCAAGCGCGGCTTCCTGCGCTGAGTCCACACGACACGGCACAAGGAGCCACAGGCCTGCTCGGGCTCAAGGTCGGGCATCGTTCTTGAAATGCGACTGGCGGCAACGGCGAGTCTGCCTGCCAAACTAGGCCGATGAGCTGGGTCCTGACAATCCTCGGTATCTGCGCGCTCGTCGTGCTGCACGAGCTCGGGCACTTCACGGTCGCGAAGGCCGTCGGGATGCGAGTGGAGCGCTTCTCGCTGTTCTTCCCGCCGACTCTCTTCAAGATAAAAAGAGGCGAGACCGAGTACGCGATCGGCGCCTTGCCGCTCGGCGGCTACGTGAAAATCTCCGGGATGAACCCCGAAGAGATCAATGATCTCGAGCCCGAGGTGGCGCGGCGCGCCTACTACGCGCAGGCGCCGTGGAAGCGGATCGTGGTGATCCTCGCGGGGCCGGCGGTGAACATCGCGATCGCGTTCCTGCTGTTCTGGGCGATCCTCTTCTCGGGCAGCCTCGCGGGCGCATCCGCGCTTTATAACCTCGATCCGGCTACGAATGCCGTCGTTGCGACATCCTCAGTTCAGGGGATCGAGCACGGCGAGCCGGCCGCGGGCGTACTGCGTCCCGGCGATCGGATCGTCGCGATCGACGGCAGCACGGTCAACGGCGAAACGGCGAAAGCAAAGATCGAGGCACACAGCTGCGCGGGTGCCCTCGTCGAAGGCTGCCGTGCCGCGACACCCGCGACGCTGACGGTGCGCCGTGGGAATCAGACGCTTCACCTGTCGGTCTTCCCGCGCTACAACGCGGAAGCGAAGCGGATGCTGCTCGGCGTCGAATTCGGTGAGACGGCGAAGTCGTTCGGCCCGCTGAGTGCGGCCGGCGGCGCGATCACGGCGATGTGGCACGCAACGACGAGCACCCTGACGGGCTTCGTGAACGCATTGACGAGCTCGAAGAGTCGCAAGGAAATCAGCAGCATCGTTGGAATTACCAAGTACGCCCACGAAACGGTCGTCGCGGGTCCCGGCATCGCGATCGTCTTCCTCGGCTACATCTCGCTCGTGCTGGCGGTGATCAACCTGTTCCCGTTCCTGCCGCTCGACGGCGGGCACATCCTCTGGTCGGTTGCCGAGAAGGTTCGTGGCAAGCGCATCTCGCTGATGGCTATGTACCGCTACAGCTCGGTAGGCATCGTGCTGCTGCTGTTCCTCGTGATCAACGGCATCGGCAACGACATCGGACGCCTCGGCGGTTGAGCCTTGTAGTCGACGGACCTTTCAGCCGCTATTGAGGTTGACGCAGACCCAGCTCTTCGTGAGTGGTCCAATTCGCTCCGCCAGCGCCGGCCCGAACAGCGCTTCGACTTCGACCCGTTTGAGCAGCGAGATCTCCTCCCACTCGCCGGCCGCACCGAGCTTCCAGTAGGAGCGCCTTAGGCGTGAGGGTAGCCAGTGGGCAAAAGGCAGCAGCGCGTGGGGCTCGAGCGGGAACGACCATGCCGGGGTTTGCACGAACCAGCCCCGGCCGACCCGCCGGATCTCCCGCGCGAACGCCACCCGACGGGCACGCGGGACGTGCTCGATCACGCTCGAGCAGTACACGAGCTCGAACTCGCCGTCGGCGAACGGCAACCCCTCCGCGGCATCGGTCTGGACGAACGGCCCGGGGTAGTCGGGGCGCGGGGCGAGGTCGACGCCGGTGATGTCCAGATGGGGCTCGAGCGCTCGCAGCCCGATCTGACCGCAGCCGACGTCCAGCACCCGCGCCCCGGGAGACAGCTGAGTGAGCGCGAAGAAATGCGCATGCCGGCGAGCCCGAGCGCGGGCTGCCAGGGGGGAGGCCAGGCGGGCGAGCGGCCCACGCGCGGTGGAGTAGACGTCGGGCATCGTAGAATCAGCCTATGTCTTCCAAACGTCAGATCCACGTAGGCGCGGTCCCGGTCGGCGGCGGCGCGCCCGTGGCGGTGCAGACGATGACGAAGACCGAGACCGCGAACCTGACCGCGACGATGGACCAGATCAGGACGGTCGCCGACGCCGGCGCGGACATCGTGCGCGTCGCGGTTCCGCGCGAGCAGGACGCCGAGGCGCTGAAGAGCATCGTCGCGCAGTCGCCGATCCCGGTGATCGCCGACATCCACTTCAACCACACGCTCGCGCTGAAGGCGATCGAAGCGGGCGCGCACTGCGTGCGTCTGAACCCCGGGAACATCGGCGGCCCGGAGAAGGTCGCCGAGGTGATCGCGCTGGCAAAGACCACCGGGACGCCGCTGCGCGTAGGCGTCAACTCGGGCTCGCTGCCCAAGCACCTGCGCCAGCTCGAGTACGACAACCCGGTCGAGGCGCTCGTGACGGCCGCGATCGAGACGGTTCAATTGATGGAGCGCCTGGACTTCGAGAACTTCAAGGTCTCGATGAAGTCGACCTCGGTCCCGAACACGATCGCCTCCAACCGCCTGCTCTCCGAGAAGATCCCCTACCCATTGCACCTCGGCGTGACGGAGGCCGGCACGAAGTGGTCGGGCTCGCTGAAGTCCGCCGTCGGGCTCGGCACGCTGCTCGCCGACGGGATCGGCGACACGATCCGGATCTCGCTTTCGACCTTCCACGCCGAGGAGGAGGTGAAGGTCGCCTGGGAGATCCTCAAGGCGCTGAAGCTGCGCGAGCGCGGCCCCGACCTGATCGCCTGTCCGACCTGCGGGCGCCTGCAGTTCGACATGGACAGCGTCGTCGTCGAGGTCGAGCGGCGCCTGGAAGCCTACGAGGACCCGATCGAGGTCTCCGTGCTCGGCTGCGCGGTCAACGGCATCGGCGAGGCGCGCCACGCTGACTTCGGCATCACCGGCGCGAAAGACATGGGGATGATCTACTCCAAGGGCGAGCCCCTGAAGAAGGTCCCCACCGAGCAGCTCGTCGACGAGCTGTTCAAGGAGATCGACCGCTACTACGCCGCCGGCAAGACCGTCCAGCGCGACGAGACGGCCGCCGCAGAGGCGCGCGCGTGGCTCGCCGAGAACGAGGACGAGACCGCGCTGACCCCCGAGCGGATCGCCGCCTTGGAGGCAGCCGCCGTCGATAACGACGCGGCCGCGGACGCGGTGCTCGATTCGATGCTCGCTCCCTCGGTGCTACCGGATGACGCTGGTCCGCTCACCACCGCCGCAGTCGAGCCCGCGACGGTGCTCGACGAGACCGTCTCGCCGGTGGCCGGCCGGCGCTTCAGCCGCAACTGAGCGCCGGTCCGACCCTGCTGGCTTCGCGTTTGCTCAGCTCGCGGCGGCGAAGCGCTCTGCGACCTTGTCCCAGTTGACGACGTTCCAGAACGCGTCGATGTAGTCGGGACGCTTGTTCTGGTACTTCAGGTAGTAGGCGTGCTCCCACACGTCGACGCCGAGCAGCGGGATCTTGCCGTCGGAGATCGGGCTGTCCTGGTTGGCCGTGCCGACGATCTGAAGGCCCGAGCCGTCGTGCACGAGCCACGACCAGCCGGAGCCGAACTGCCCGACGCCGGTCTCCTTCAGCTTCGTCTGGAAGTCCGCGAACGAGCCGAACGCCGCGTCGATCGCCGCCGCGAGCTCGCCGGAGGGCTCACCGCCGCCGCCGGGAGACATGCTCTCCCAGAACAGCGAGTGGTTGTAGTGCCCGCCGCCGTTGTTTTTGACGGGACCCTTCTTCTCGCCGAGGCTGTCGAGGTTCTGCAACACCTCCTCGACGGGCTTGTCCGCCCACTCCGTGCCCTCGAGCGCGGCGTTGGCCTTGTCTACATAAGCCTGATGGTGCTTGTCGTGATGGAACTCCATCGTCGCCTTGTCGATGTGCGGCTCGAGCGCGTCGTAGGCGTAGGGAAGCGGAGGAACTGTGTAGGCCATTTTTGGGCTCCTTGTCGGGGTTTGAGTCGAAGATTGGTCGGTGACCGCTGTTCTATCAAAGGGACGGCTAGGCTCTGGCGCGATGACGCGCCTCTCTGAATATCTGCTGCCCACCGAGAAGCAGCCGCCCGCCGACGCCGAGGCGACCTCGCACAAGCTGATGGTCCGCGCCGGCCTGGTCAGGCAGCTGGGTGCCGGCATGTGGACCTGGCTGCCGGCGGGCTGGCGCGTGCACCAGCGGGTCGTGCAGATCATCCGCGAGGAGATGGACGCGATCGGCGCCCAGGAGATGCTGATGCCGGTGCTGCAGCCGGCCGAGCCGTGGCGCAAGACGGGCAGGATCGAGATCGAGGAGCTGTTCAAGCTGACCGACCGCAAGGGCTCGGAGCTCGTACTCGCGATGACCCACGAGGAGGCCGTCACCACCCACATCGCGCAGGCCGTGCGCTCCTACCGCGATCTGCCGCTCGTCGTCTACCACTTCCAGGTCAAGGAGCGCGACGAGCCGCGCCCGCGCGCCGGCGTGCTGCGCACGCGCGAGTTCATCATGAAGGATGCCTACTCCTTCGACCGCGACCAGGCGGGGATGGAGCAGAACTACGCGCTCCACGTCGGCGCCTACGACCGCATGATGGATCGCACCGGATTGCGCTGGTACCGGGTGGAGGGCGACGTCGGGATGATGGGCGGTCTCGGCGCGCACGAGTACATGGCGCCGTGCGCCGCGGGCGAGGACGAGGTCGTGCTCGGAGAGGGCTACGCGGCGAACGTCGAGGCCGCGCTCACCACGCCCGGGGTGGAGAAGCAGGGCGAGGAGTACTTCAAGGACGGCGAGCGGCTGACGCTCGAGCCGGCGATCGAGATCGGCAACATCTTCAAGCTCGGCACACGTTACTCCGAGCCGCTCGACGCGACCTACGTCGACGAGGCCGGGACCGAGCTGCCAATCTGGATGGCTTGCTATGGCATTGGCCCGGCGCGGATCGTGGCGGCCGCGGTCGAGCAGTTCGCCGACGAGCACGGGATCTCGTGGCCGAAGGCGCTCGCGCCATTCGCCGTTCATCTCGTCGCGCTCGGCAAGCCGGGCACGCCCGAGCGCGAGGCGGCCGACGGGCTGTACGCCACGCTCCTGGAGGGTGGCGTGGAGGTGCTCTACGACGATCGCGACCTCGGCCCGGGCGAGAAGTTCGCCGAGGCCGAGCTGCTCGGCTGTCCGCTGCGGCTGACGGTCGGGCGCAAGTCGCTGGAGTCGGGCGAGGTCGAGGTGCAGCTGCGCCGCGGCCGTGAGAGCGCGGCGGGACTGCCCCTGAACGGCGAGCCCGCGGAGCTCCTCCGGGCGGTGGACGAGCTGTGGCGGAGCCTCCCCTAGAGCGCACGCCGCCGGGTCCGCCTCTGACGGTCCGGCGGCTCGTCGGCTTGGACCGCTCCGGACCGCCCCCGCCGCAGGTCGCGGCCGGACAGCCGTTGCGGCCGTGGACGGTGCCGAACGCGATCGGCTTCCTGCGGCTCCTGCTGATCCCGGTGTTCCTCGTCGTGGAGCTCTCGAGTAGCGATGGCACCGGCGCGCTGGGCGCAGCCCTGTTCGCGGTGATCGCCTGGGGCGACTATGCCGACGGGATCGCCGCGCGCGTGACCGGACAGTACAGCCGGCTGGGCGCGCTGATGGATCCCGTGACCGACCGCCTGCTGGTCGTCTCGGGCGTCATCGTGTGCTGGCATTTCCGACTGCTGCCGCGCTGGGCGATCGCGGTGCTGGCGCTACGCGAGCTGGCGATGCTTACGCTCGGCCGCTACGGCCTGCGGCGCGGGGTCGAGCTGCGCATCAACTGGCCCGGGCGCCTCGCGGTCGCGCCGGTGATGGGGGCGTTCTTCTTCGCGATGGTCGGCTGGCGTACGGTCGGCGAGGTGCTGCTGTACTTCGGCCTCGCACTCGCACTCGCGGCGACCGGGCTGTACGTGCGCGACGGCAGGCGGGGCCTGCGCGCGCTGGAACGCAGCCCTCGCCCATAGCCGGCGCTGACTCCAGAGCACCCACGGGCGGCCGCAAGACTCTCAAGCTCAGCCTGACCTTTTGGTCTATACTCGAGTGCTCCGGCAGTTGCGCCGGCCTGTCCTGCCCGGTACGCCGGCGCAAGTCCGCGAGAGGAGTAGCCCGCGATGGAGACGTTTCCCGACCTTGGCTCACTGCAAGACGCCGAGTTGAAAGACCTGATCCAGGAGCTGACCGCGGAGGAGACCGAGATCTCCTACAAGCGGCGCATCCTGCACGGCAAGATCGACATTTTGCGCGCCGAGCTGGTCAACCGCCTGCGCAAGAAGCACGACGGCGGCGAGGTGATGATCACCGGCGACGACGTTCAGCGCCTGACCGACATCCTCGCCCAGCACCAGCAGCCCGACACCGCCGGGGACGGTCAGTCGTGACCTGCGCAGCGCACACGTATATGTGCGGGCGGGCGTGCGACGCGCGCTCGCGGGTCCGCTAGAGCCGGGTACGAGCGAGATGGCACTGCACTGCACCGAGTGCGGCTTCGTCAACGACGAGGTAGCCAACTACTGCCAGCGCTGCGGCGCGCTGCTCCCACACGGTGAGGTCACCGGCGAGGTGGGCAGCGGGGCGAGTGGGGATCCGGTGACCGCGACCTACCGGATCGATGACGCCGGCGAGCTCGTGCCGGTCGAGCTCGTGCAGGTCACCGCCAACGGCCCGGCGCTGGTGATTCGCGCCGGAGGAGGACGGGTCGGCGAGAGCTTCGCCGTCGATCAGGAGCGCATGAGCATCGGCCGCCGACCGGATGCCGAGGTATTCCTCGACGACGTGACGGTCTCGCGCGACCACGCGCTGCTCCTCCGCCGCGGCGAGCAGTGGTACCTCGACGACTGCGGCTCGCTGAACGGGACCTACGTGAACCGCTCGCGGATCGAGTCTCAGCGCCTGGACGAGGGCGATGAGGTGCAGATCGGCAAGTACAAGCTGACGTTTCACGCTCGCTGATGGCGACGCAGATCCCCCAGGCCGATGTAGTCGCGTTGCAGGACGAGCTTGCGCTCGAGGCGGCGAGTAGCGCGACGGGTGGGGCAGGCGGGGTAAGGCAGAAGTCGATCACGATCGGCGCCGTGTGCAAGGCGCTCGTGCAGGAGTTCCCGGACATCTCGATCTCGAAGATCCGCTACCTCGAGGATCAGAAGCTGCTGACCCCGCGGCGCACCCCCGGGGGTTACCGGCTCTACACCCAGGGCGATGTGGCGCGCCTGCGCACGATCCTGAGGATGCAGCGCGACGAGTTCCTGCCGCTGCGGGTGATCCGCCAGGAGCTCGCGGCGGGGCGCGGGGGGGAGAGCACGCTCGACCTCGATCAGAACCCGGGCGGGTCTCGTTCCTCCGGCGAGGGGATGCGCCCGCGGCGTACGAGCGTGAGCGCGCGCTGGTCGATCTCCGACCGGTCGACCGGCGCGCTGTACTCGCTCGACGACGTGCTGGAGGAGACGAAGGCCGACGCGAAGCTCGTACGCGAGCTCGAAGAGTACGGCGTGGTCAAGGGCGAGCAGCGCAGCGGCGTGCGCTACTTCGACGAGACCGAGCGCGAGATCATCGGCGCCGTCGCCGAGCTCGCACGCTACGGCGTAGGTGGGCGCAACCTTCGGGTCTTCCGCTCCTCGGCCGACCGCGAGGCGAACCTGCTCCAGCAGATCCTCGCTCCCGCGCTGCGCTCGCGCAACCCGCAGCGGCGTAAAGAGGCGCTCGAGGCGCTCGAGAACCTCGCGGCCGTGGCCACCCACCTGAAGCACCTCCTGCTGATCCGTGATCTGCGCAAGATCGCCGGCTGAATCTATGCCCATGGATGGGATGCCCGCCCGTCCGCCCCTGCGTCCGCTGATCCGCGAGATCCCCGACTTTCCCAGACCGGGGATCGGCTTCAAGGACATCACGCCGCTGCTCGCGAACGCGGACGCCCTCGCCGAGGCCGTACGGCTTATGGCCGACTATGGCCGACCGCTGGGGGTCGATTGCGTGATCGCCGCCGAGGCGCGCGGCTTCCTGCTCGGGCCGGCGCTCGCGCTGGAGCTCGGCGCCGGTTTCGTGCTTGCGCGCAAGCCGGGCAAGCTTCCCTATGAGACCGTCAGCGCCGAATACCTACTCGAGTACGGCTCCGACCAGCTGGAGGTGCACAGCGACGCGATCGGGGCTGGCGCGCGCGTGCTCGTTCACGACGATCTGCTCGCCACCGGCGGGACTGCCGCGGCGCTCTGCGAGCTGGTCGAGCAGCTCGGCGGTGAGGTCGTCGGCTGCGGGTTCCTGATCGAGCTCGCGTTCCTCGGCGGTCGCGCCCGGCTTGCCCCGCGCGAGACCCACGCGCTGCTGACCTACGAGTCATAGGCTTTGAGCGACGATGCCGACCGCGCGCCGCAGCCGCACGATCGCCGCGCCCACGGAGGAGCTCTGGGATGTGATCAGCGACCCCCATCACCTGCCGCGCTGGTGGCCGCGCGTGACTCGCGTCGAGGACGTCGCTGACAGGGCATTCACAGAGGTGATGAGGACGCGCAAGGGCAAACTGGTGCGCGCCGACTTCAGGGTCGCCACCTGCGACGAGGCCGAGTGGACGCTTGTCTGGGAGCAGCTCCTCGAGGGGACGCCGTTCGCGCGGGTGCTCCAATCCGCCGAGACGCAGGTGTGGCTCGAGCCCGCCTTGGCAGGTGCTCCGCCGTCACGGGACGGCGGAGCCGGCGAGCAGCAGCGCGGAGCGACGGTTGTGAGCATTGAGCTGCGCCAGGAGATGGCGGGCTACTCCCAGACCTCCGGTTTGTTCACAGGTTTCTCCGCCCGTTTCGGCAGCCCGATGGTGCGCCGCGCCGCACGGGCGACGATCGACGAGGCGCTCGACGGTCTTGAACGGATTGGTGGCTGACGGATGGCTGAACCAAGCCCGACGATGCGCTGGTGGGGGTGGGGCGATCCAGCGTATCCCCCGGCACTGCCGGCGCACGCGCTCGACTTCCTGCGCGAGACGGTCGGCGTTGCCACCTACCCGCGCCCGCCGGTGGCGCTCGGACAGGTGCGCCTCACCGCACCGGTGCTGTCGGAGTCGACGACCGCGGCGCTGCGCGAGATCGTCGGAGTGGAGGGCGTCCGCGACGATCATGCCGAGCGGGTCGTGCACGCCGCCGGCAAGGGCTATCCCGACCTCGTGCGACTGCGTGCCGGGCTTCCAGAGGGCGCGCCCGACGCGATCGTCCGGCCCAGCGACCACGAGCAGCTGCGGGCCGTGCTCGATCGCTGCGCCCAGTCATCGGTCGCGGTCGTGCCGTGGGGCGGCGGCACGAGCGTCGTCGGTGGCGTCGCACCGCTGCGCGGCGAGCACGCCGCCGTGATCGCGCTGGACATGGGGCGCATGGCGCGTGTGCTCGAGCTCGATCGGATCTCGCGGACGGTCACCGTGCAGGCCGGCATCCGCGCGCCGGCGCTGGAGCGGGCGCTCGCCCCGAGCGGCTTCACGCTCGGCCACTTCCCGCAGTCCTACGAGTATGTCTCGCTGGGCGGCTGTGCCGCGACGCGCTCGGCGGGACAGGCCTCGAGCGGCTATGGCCGGATCGAGCAGATGGTGCTAGGGCTGCACTTCGCCGCGCCTGCGGGCGAGATCGAGCTCGCCGCGGTACCCGCCAACGCCGCGGGGCCGGAGCTGCGCCGGCTGCTGGTCGGCTCGGAGGGGACGCTTGGGGTGATCGACGAGCTGACGCTGCGCGTGCGCCCCACGCCGCGTGAGCGCGTGTACGAGGGCGTGTTCTTCGCGGACTTCGCCGCCGGCGTGGAGGCGTTGCGGGAGCTGGCCCAGCAGCGCGCCTGCCCCGACGTTGCGCGCCTGTCCGACGAGGCCGAGACGCGGATGTCGCTCGCGCTGGCCGGCGCCGGCGGTGTGAAGGGAAGGCTCGGCCGCACCTACATCGGCCTGCGCGGCTACGGCGAGGGTTGCCTGGCGATCCTCGGCTTCGAGGGCGAGGCGGAGGAGATCGCCGCCCGGCGCAAGCGCGCGCTCGAGCTGGTGCGCCGCGGCGGCGGCCTGGCGGTGGGCCGCTCCCCCGGCGAGGCGTGGCGCAAGGGGCGGTTCTCGGCGCCGTATCTACGCGACGAGCTGCTCACCCAGGGCGTGATGGTCGAGACGCTCGAGACGGCCACGCACTGGTCGAACGTGCGGGCGCTGCACCGCGCGGTCGCGATGGCGATTGCCGATGCACTCGCGGTGGAGGGCACGCCGGGGCTCGTGATGTGTCACGTCTCCCATCTATACGAGACCGGCGCTTCGCTGTACTTCACGTTCATCGCCCGTCAGCGCGATGGCGCCGAGCTCGAGCAGTGGGCCGCGGTCAAGGGCGCGGCGAGCCGTGCGATCGTCGCGGGCGGTGGCACGATCACCCACCACCACGCAGTCGGGCGCGACCACGCGCCGTGGCTCGTGGAGGAGATTGGGCACGAGGGCGTGGCCGCGTTGCGGGCGCTGAAGGGGGAGCTCGACCCGGCCGGGATCATGAACCCGGGCAAGCTGCTGCCCTGAGCGGCAGGCAGCACCGGTCAGATTCAACCGACGTATAGCCTTTGGTTCAGTGATGCAGAGGCGCGGAACGTGGATTGCGATGGCCGGCGCCGTGGCGATCGCGACGCTGCTGCTCGCTGTGACGGCGCTCGGCATGTGGCACGGTGCGGGCAGCGGTGACTCCTCCTCCGCTTCGCTTGCTGTGGGCACCGCACTCGAACCGCGTCCCACTCCGCCGCTGGAGCTGATCGACGAACGCGGTACGCGTAGCGCGCTGAGTGCTTTTCGCGGCAAGTGGGTGGTGCTCGCACCCTCGATGACCCTCTGCCACGAGGTCTGTCCGATAACCACCGCCGCGTTCACCGCGCTGACCACACGGTTGCGGCAGGCAGGCCTTGCCAACCGTGTCGCGGTTGTGGAGGTCACCGTGGACCCATGGCGCGACACGCCCGCGCGGCTGCGCGCCTACCGCCGTCTCGTCGGCGCCAACTTCACGCTGCTCACCGGTACCCAGGCCGAGATTCTCCGCTTCTGGAAGTTCTTCGGCGTCTCCTACGAACGTGTGCCGGAGGGCAACCCGCCCGACATCGACTGGCTCACGCACAAGCCCGAGACATTCGACGTCAACCACACCGACGGGCTGTTTATCCTCGACCCCGCCGGGCACGAGCGGATGGCCGACGAAGGCACCGCGAGTGTGGGCGGAGATCTCTCTCCGGCGCTGAGCCGGCTGCTCGACGCCGAAGGGCGCGAAAACCTCGCTCACCCGCAGCTGCCCTGGAGCCCCGGGCAGCTGTTCGAGGACCTGCGCCAGCTGATGAGCGGGAAGGTCGCGGTGACCGCACATTATGTGCGGAGGACCTCGCCGAGCTCGAGCGACTGATCCACCGGCTGCTTCGGGGACTCAGAGCTGCACGGTTGCGAGGCGAGCCGTGGTAAATTCGCCGGGATGTCACAAGCGCCTGGGCGTAAGGGTCTCGATCGCCGCGTAGTCCTGCCGTTGGTAGCGGTCGTCGTGATCGCCGTCGGGTTGGTGCTGTTGCTGCAGGGCAACGGCCACAACTCCCAGCCGCTGGCGGAGGGCACGCACAGCGCCAAGTCCGCGAGCTTTCTCGGCAACGAACTCTCGCCGCCGAAGTCAGCGCCGGCGCTCGCGCTGCGCAACTACCTGGGCCAGCACGTGAATATCGCTCAGTACCGCGGTAAGGCGCTGCTCGTGACCTTCATCTACGACCACTGCCCGGATGTCTGCCCGCTGATCGTCGCCAACCTGCGCGTCGCCCAGAACCTGATGGGTCCGAAGCTCGCGGCCAGGGCCGAGATTGTCGCGGTGTCGGTCGATCCGCGCGGGGACACGCCCCGGACGGTCGCGGCGTTCTTGAAGGTGCACGAGATGACCGGGCGCATGCAGTATCTGCTCGGATCGGCCAGGGAACTCGGGCAGGTGTGGCAGCGGTGGGGGGTAGGCTCCGAACGCGACGCGTCTGATCCAGACATCGTCAACCACTCCGCGCTCGTCTACGGGATCACCGCGTCGGGCGAGCTGAAGACCGTCTATATCGGCAGTAGCTTCAAGCCGAGCGAAATCGCTCACGACGTGCCGCTGCTGGCCTCGCAGTAGCGGCGAGGATGCCGAGCATGTCACGCACGGCCAGACGGTTGCTGATGTGGGCCGTGCTCGCGGTGCTCGTCGCGCTGGCGCTGGTGATCGGGCTCTCCGGCAAGAGCGCCCCCGGTGGGCGCCTCGCGCCCGCGCTACCAAGGGAACTGCTCGCGGGACCGCCCGCGACGCTCGCCACACTGCGCGCTACGGCGAAGGGTCGGTCTACGCTACTCGTGTTCTGGGCGAGCTGGTGCGAACCCTGCCGGCACGAGGCCCCGGCGGTGGAGCGCTTCGCCCTCAGCCCCACCGGGCGCGGGCGGGTCGTGGGCGTGGACTGGAGCGACGAAGCGGCGAGCGCCCGCGGCTTCATCGGCAAGTACCGCTGGAGCTTCCCGAATCTGCGCGACGGAGAAGGCTCGGTCGGCTATGCCTACGGCCTGACGGGACTGCCGAGCACGTTCGTGATTGGCGCCGACGGGCGCATCGAGCAGACGCTGCGCGGGCCGCAGACCGAGCAGACG
>Ga0182030_10012151_pt1 | contig 17292 bp, 17 predicted proteins | sample 812S3MmetaG_FD_121299 | JGI IMG/M metagenome (GOLD analysis project Ga0182030, IMG submission 121299) | Permafrost microbial communities from Stordalen Mire, Sweden - 812S3M metaG (Illumina Assembly) | ecosystem: Environmental > Terrestrial > Soil > Wetlands > Permafrost | place: Sweden...
ACGCGCAAGGTACTGGGTGCGACGGCGTGGCAGATCATTACGCTCCTGTCCCGCCGCATTCTGCTGCTGGTCCTGATTGCCTCGGCGATCGCCGCAATCGTTTCCTATTTCGCCATCGACGAGTGGTTGACGGGCTTCGCCTACCGGGCCGGCATCAATCCGCTGATATTCGTACTGGCGGCAGTCGTCGCGGCGCTCGTGGCGTTTGTTACGGTGGCGCTGCAGTCGTACAAGACGGCCAGCGCGGATCCGGTAGAGGCTCTGCGTCAGGTATAGGTTTTTGCACATCTTCATGCAGGGAGTGTCAGATGAGAACTAAAGCCAAGATATTTGCGGTTTTGTCGACGCTGCTGGTCGCTGGCTTGCTGGCAGCGCAGACGGTATCGGCCCAGGAGCTTGCCGGCGTGTGGCAAGGCAAGCTGCAGGTGGATCCGAAAACGGCGTTGACGATCCAGTTCACATTCGCCAAGAAGGCGGACGGCTCGTATTCAGCCGTGCTGGATTCGCCGGACAACGGTGCCATCAAGAATACGCCGGCAGACTCCGTGACGTGGAAGGGCGGCGCCCTGAGCGTCAAGGTCGCCGCACTCAGTGGCGGTTTTGACGGAACTCTCCAGGGTGGTACCCTGACCGGCCAGTGGAAGCAGCCCGGTGGCGCGTTGCCGCTGGTCCTCACGCCTTATCAGAAGCCGGTTTTGTCAAAAGCCGCCGTGGATACGCTGGTGGGCACCTGGAGCGGACCGCTGACCGGGCCAGGCGGCACCATAACCTTTGTCGCGCGGTTCAAAGCCGATGACAAGGATGAAATGCAGGGCACGCTTGCCGTCCCCGAGCAGGGAGGCAAGGAACTTCCCATGGCGGACATTCAGTTCGCGGACAACAAGCTGACTTTCAAGATTCCGATGGTCATGGGGGAGTACGCCGCAACGTTTTCCAATGGAACGCTCACAGGGCTGTGGCGACAGGGTAATCCGCCGCAACCAGCGGCCGGCGTGCCCGCGGTGCTGAAGAAGGGCGACTATGTCGCCAAAGTCTTCGTGCTGAAGATGCCGGGCGAGACTTTTGGCATGCTCTCCGGAACCTGGAAGGGTGACCTGCATGCGCCCGGCCCTCAGGGTCCCGTCATGATTCCCGTCGTGTTTCGGTTCGAAACCAACGAGCATGCGGACATGGTTGCCTTCATGGACAGCCCAAGCCAAAAGGCAATGGGCGTTCCGGTGACCGAGGCCACAGTGACGGCCGGAAAGGTCGTTATCAAGGTCGGCGCGCTGGGCGAATACGACGCGGCCCTTTCCGGCACCACCATGACGGGTGACTGGAAGCAGGGCCCGGGCAGTCTGCCGCTGACGATGACCAGAAAGTAGGAGCGGCAGGAAAGCTATGGAGGGGAAGGTGAGCAAGGTAGCGGTACTGGATGATTGGCAGAACATTGCGCGCCGCAGCGCGGACTGGTCGGGCTTAAGCGCCCGGGCGGAGGTGACCTTCTTTACCGAAGCGTTCGCGGATGAGGACGACGCGGTGGCCAAACTCCGCGACTTTGACATCGTGCTGTCGATGCGTGAACGCACGCCGCTGCCCGGTTCACTGATCAGTCGGCTGGACCGGTTGAAGATGCTGGGGATTACCGGTGCCAAAAACGCGTCACTGGATTCCGGCGCCTGCACTGCCCGCGGCGTGGTGGTGTGTAACACCTCGGGGTATCCCGACAGTCTGTCCGCGCCGGCGGAACTGGCCCTGGGGTTACTCCTGGCCGTCGTGCGGGCCATCCCGGCGGCCGATGCCGGTATTCGTGCGGGACGCTTCCAGGAGGGGACACCTGCCGGCATCACGCTCGCAGGCAAGACACTGGGCGTTGTGGGGCTGGGTCGCCTCGGTGCCCTCATGGCCCGGTATGGGCACGCCCTGGGGATGAAGGTACTGGCCTGGAGTCAGAACCTCACGGCCGAAACTGCCGCGGCTGCCGGCGCCGAGTTCGTTACAAAGGAGGAACTCTTCGCCCGCTCCGATGCGATCAGCGTGCATCTGGTGCTGTCACCGCGAAGCCGGCACGTCATCGGGACGCCGGAGATCGCGCGCATGAAACCGGGTGCGGTACTCATCAATACTTCGCGTGGGCCGCTGATCGATGAGGACGCGCTGGCTTTGGCTCTCGAGCAGCGTCGTATCTTCGCGGGCCTTGACGTCTTCGATCGTGAGCCACTGCCGGCGAACGACAGGCTACGAAGCCTGCCGAACACCGTGCTGACGCCGCATCTTGGGTATACCGTCGTGGAAACCATGCGGCACTTCTATGCGCAGAGCGTCGAGAACGCGGTCGCGTTCCTCGATGGCCGCCCGATCCGGGTCACGAACCCGGAAGTACGGGGAAGCTAGCCGATCAGAACTCGGCTTTGGCGGTCAGCATGAAGCTGCGGGGCGGCATGAACCCACCCCGCTCGGGGTGCTCATTCAGCACAACCTCCCGAACACAACGTAGATTGTCGTCACGACATCCTCCTGGCCAGCTGCCGCCCGATCTGCGTAGTACCGGTCCGTCGAGTTTTCGAAATGTACCGGCAGAATCCGGTCGGTGCTCCAATGCTGCCTCTGCACCGTGGATCAGGGGTCGTCGTACTGCATACAGCTTGAGGCGGCCGTTAGAGAGGCGCAGCGCGGCACACCCGCGCTGCGTTCCGGGCCGGTTACAGCGGCACTTCCAGCGTGACGTTGAAACTGCGCTCCGGCAGCGTCCAGTACAGCGGCGTACCGAGCCACGCCGTGTAACCCGCCAGCGCGATGACGGGCGTCTTGTCCAGCAGATTGTTGAATTGCAGCTTGATCGAGGCACCCTTGAACCAGCCGACGTTGTCCCCGAAGCTGTAGCCCAACGCGCCGTTCAGGACGCTGTAGGAGCTGATCGGCTGGGTCTCGCCCACGTCCCCGTAGGTGTGTCCCACACGCTTGTTGAGCAGCGACGCATAGATACCGTACTCGTTGTAGATCACTCCGTAGGCCAGCGTGGCGTTCGGCGCGTTCGGTACCCACAGTCCGCCGGTGCAGTCGCCCGTGGTGCAGTTCGTCTGGGCGTTCTCGATGACCTTGGCGCGGTTGATGGAGCCGTTGGTGTACAGGCTGAGTCCCATGCCCGGGTAATAGGTCGCGTTCGCCTCCACACCCTTGTAGTTCGTGCCGCCGGCATTGAAGTAGATAGTGTCGGGGCCGAATTTCTCGGACAGGATCTCGTTGCTGAAGTGGATGTAGTAGACATCACCCGACGCGGAGAGCCGCCTGTCCTGCCAGGTCGTGCCGGCCTGGTAGCTCCAGGTTTCCTGCGGGGCGAGGTCGGTGGAGCCGGGCGCGGTAGTCGTGCCGTGGTCGATGTATTTCTCGTTGGGCGCCATGAAGCCCTTCGCCGCCTGCGCGTACGCCGCCCAGTTGTCGGTGATGGCGTAGTGCGCCAGCAGTGAGGGCAGGGTGGCCGAGTAGGTGTTATCGTAGCTCTCGGGGATCCCGCTATCGACGTCTACGATGGCGTCGACATCGCGCTCGAAGTGGTCGTAGCGCACGCCGGGGGAGAGCGTAAGCCCGGGGAGCACGTTCCAGTCCATCATGAAGTAGGGCTGCACCGTGGTGAGCTTCTGGCTAAGCAAGCGCCCACCGTTGCAGCTGTAGGCACCCTGCAGCTCCACCGCGGTGGGTTGTGCGATGGTCGAGCCCGGGGTCGCCGGCTCGGAGCTCGCGGAGCAGGGGCCGTTTGCGCCGGCTCCACCGTTCGTCAGGTAGGCCGATGCGCCGCCGTTGGCGATCCAGTTGGCACCGTTCGGGTTCAGTGCCCCGCCCAGCGTCCAGTCCACCTCCGGCAGCGCACGCTCGTTGGACTGACGGTCGACCCAGATGCCGGCCTTCAGATCGCCAAAGAACAGATTGTACTTGGCGTTGAGCGTATCGCCCCAGGAGCGGTAGTTATTGGTGAGCAGCTGGCCGGGGACGTCATTGGCGCCCCAGTAGGTGCCGTTCGGGGTCTCGCCGTTCGGATCCTCGCCATTCCATCCGGTGTGGTAGTAAGCGTAGGTGTAGATCTTGTTGTCGAGGGTCCAGTCACCAAGCTTCGACTGCAGCCCGATGTACTCGAAGTCGGTGTGGATCTGGTCCAGGTTATAGCCGTAGTAGTCCTGGCTGGTCGGGTTGCTGGACAGGCCCCAGGTGGGGCCGTACTCGGTGATCTGTGCCGCTGTTGCGCCCAACCCCACGTACTGGTGGATCTGGTTGTACATGGCCTCGAAGGTGAGCACCGTCTCGGGGGCCACCGGAACCGTGAACTTGGCGAAGACGTTCTTGCGCTGCTGGCCCATGTTGGTGAGTTCGCCGTCGGTCGAGGAGCTCTCGGCATCGATGTACCCGGCCGCGCCGCCCAATTTGTCCAGCTTGCCGGTATCGTATTCAGCACCGAACACCTGCGTGCGCCAGCTGCCGAAGCTCACGTAGGGCGTGAGCGTCGGGTCGGCCAGCGGTGCCTTGGAAATGTTGTCGATGCTGCAGCAGAAGGTCGCGTCACCGATGGTGGCAGCGGTGCCTGGACCATAGTTGACATTCACCCCACCTAGGTCGTGGGCCATGAAGTACGTCGTGGAGTGGTGTGTGAAGTCGTTCGAGTCCTGGAAGGGGATGCCGTCGAAGGTGACGTTGTATTGACCGTCGACAAAGCCGCGGATGCTGAGGATCTGGTTCTCCATGAGACCTGCGCCGTTGGGCGAAACTGACTGGACGCTGGGCGAGAGCCCGATGATCTCCGAGAAGTTGCTCGTCAGCGGCATGTTGTTTTCGATGAAGGACTGGCTGATGTCCACCGTCGGTTCGGTCACATCGAGTGGAGTCAACGTAGGCGCCTGTGCGATCGCGGATTCCGTGCTCTCCTTTTGGCCGGTGACCACCACATTGGGCGTCTCCTGCTGACTCTGTTGCTGATCGTCCGCCATGGCGGCAGGTGCAATCGATGAGAGCAGTACGAGCAGTGGCCACCCAACAGGGTGAGATGGGCGAACGTTGCGGATTTGCATGCGTAGTTCCCGAAAACTCTTGGTGGTTGCGAACAGTTTGCAGTGACTTTGCTGGGCAAAGCGCAGGAACCGGGAACCTAACGGGAACGCGTTACGATTTAGTTACAGCTGCAGACGCTCTCGTCGTTCGCCGGAGGGACTTCGTGTCCGGGCGAACTGATTTTGGTTCGGTTCGGTTGCAAACCGCCGGTCAAAAGCGGGATAGAACGACCGCTGGTGGTCGACATACGCACCCGACCGGCCACTTTCCGCAGTGCTTGATTTGATTCCAGAAATGTTGGCAGCTGCAAACGCAGTGGATCAGTCGCTAGCTCGCGCGTTGGTGGAAGTCCTCAGCGCCACAGGCCTTAGTATTTTCAAAATATTTGCGTTGGCCGGGCCACTCGTAGAGCCACTATACATTTTTGTAAAGATTGCCGTGGAGAGCGGGTTACTGGCGCGCCGCTGCCATTTTTCAGCGTTGTGTCCGTGCTCGTGATCGCCGATCTAACTCAAGGCAGCGGACGCTTTAATCTGACTTTGGGCGCGGTTACTACCGCCGTCGCGACTGCCGCCCTGATGCTGCTTTGGATTGCGATGCCGGAAACTCGGGATGGGCGCTCCGAATGACCTTGTGTGCAACCAGGTTTTTGGGCTGCACGATGGCGGCAACAGCTCGGAACTCCAAAGTAGAAGAGCGGGATCTTAAGTAGACCCGTCCGATTGTCCGGACACCGAGTCATTTATGGGTCCCGTACGCCGGACGACCGCGAGTAAGGGAGGTCGTGCGCAGCTCAGGAGGACACGCCTCATCTGTGCTGCCAAAGGATGCCGTGAGCAATGCCGCGGTAGTCGTATTCGCATTGCCCTGGATGCCGGTGCGACCTCACCGGAAAGCTGATCATCGATCCGATGAACTTCGGTCTCCAACTCGTGGACGGATATCCGCGCGCACCGGATGCTCCAACATCCCTGGCGGAGCAACTCCAGGCACTCGTACCAAATGCTACGGCCGGTTCACGCCAAAGGTGGAGAGCGTGTGTGCCAATCGGTAATTTGCTGGTAGGCATGCGCCAGCGTGAGCACGCGCGACTCGCCGAAGCGGGGTCCCGCGATCTGCAGGCCGATGGGCATACCATCGCGGGTGAAGCCGCAGGGCACGGAGATCGCAGGCAGACCCAGCACATCGAACATGTGCGTGTTGCGTACCTCCAGCGGCGTGCCGTCCGGCGGCAGGGGTGGGTCCAGGTGGCCGGATTCGATGGTGATCGGCGCGATCGCGGTCGTAGGTGTGACCAGCAAGTCGACGCTTGAAAACGCGCTGTCAGCCGTCCAGCGCAAGCGCTCCATCTCCCGTCGTGCGTTCACGTAGTCCGCAGCGGATATGCCGGCGGCCTGCTCCAGGCGTTGCCGGGTCATGACCTGGTACAGCTGCGGTGTCTGGGTAAGGTAGGGCTTGTGAAAGGCGTAGGCCTCGGCCGAGGCGATCGTCATCAATACGTTCGTGTAAGGCAGCTCTACATCGCGCACGCCGGCACTGATTCGTGCGAGCACCTGGATTGCGGCGTTGACTGCGGCCTCCATGTCCGGGTCGAGGTCCTGGAAGTAGGGCCGGCGGATGAGACCTATCCTCAGTGGTGCCGCCCTGCTGCCTATAGCGTTGGCATAGCGATCGGTCGGCCGGTCCGCGCTCGAGGGTTCGAGGGGGTCGTATCCGGCGATCGTCTCCAAGAGCAACGCCGCATCCATGGCCGAGCGGCAAAGCGGCCCGATGTGGTCGAGCGACCAGGACAGCGGAATGACTCCACGGGTGCTGACTCGCCCATAGGTGGGCTTCAATCCGACGACTCCACAATATGCGGCCGGTTGGCGAATGGACGCCGCCGTGTCCGACCCCAATGCGCCAATACACAGGCCCGCCGCCACGGCTGCGGCGGAGCCTCCAGAGGATCCGCCGGCAATGCGGGCGAGATTCCACGGATTGTGAACCGCTCCAAAGTAGCTGGGTACTGAGGTCCCGCCATACGCGAACTCGTGCATGTTCAACTTGCCGAGCAGCACCGCACCCGCCGCCTTGAGCCGGCGCACGACTTCGGCGTCTTCGGTGGGGATGCGGTCCTTGAATACGGCGCTCGCCGCAGTTGTGGGAATGTCAGCTGTATCGATCAGGTCCTTGAGCGCCAGCGGCATGCCGTGCAGGGGGCCGCGCCAATGCCCTCGCTGGATCTCTGCCTCAGCCTGCCTTGCTTGCTGCAAGGCTTGCTCAGCGGTTACCGTGATGAACGCGTTGAGCGCCGGATTCAATCGTTCTATGCGGGCGACAAACGCTTGCACAAGCTCGACCGGAGAAATAGCCTTGCGGCGCAGCATCTCCATGGCTTGCACCAGCGTCAGACGCGTGAGTTCGGTGGGCAGTTGTGCCGTTGTGATTCCAGTCGTCACTAAGCCTCCCGCGCCACATGCGCCAACTGTTCAACGAGTTGCTTCTTGCGCAGCAACTCCTCGAGCGACGCGAGCCAGCTCTCGTAATATCCGCGACTTGGATTTCGCGGATCGTCCCGCTCAGCGTCGCTAATGCACTCTATCAGCTGCTGCTGAAAGTCGCTCCACTTGAGCTGACCTTGTGCCGCGAGGCTGACCACGATGGCAAATGCCCGCCGCTCCCACTCATTGTGGAAAACCAGTTCACCGCTTTTGCGTGGCAATGCGCATGTGCTGTGCATTTCAGCGATGTCTGGCCGTATGAGCCGTGCTTTGCTCACGAAACCCGCACTTTCGTCACGCCTATCATGCAATCCCGATCGATCAATTCCGTGAGCTGATCTTCGTTCAGGTGCGCCGTACCTGCCGGCCGCTCTGGAAGTACCAGATACCGAATTTCGGCGCTGCTGTCCCAAACGCGCACTTCGACATTGTCGTCGAGCGTCGTGCCAAGCTCCGTTAGTACGCTGCGCGGGTCAATGACCACGCGCGACCTGTAAGCGGCATCTTTGTACCAGGTCGGGGGAAGTCCGAGGACGGGCCAGGGGTAACAGGAGCATAAAGTGCATACGATGACATTGTGAATTTGCGGGGTGTTCTCAACGACAACCATATGCTCACCCTGCAGCCCTCCGAAGCCGAGCTCGGCGATGGCAGCGGTCGCATTGTTCAGTAAACGTTGTTTGTAAGCCGGATCCAGCCAGGCACGCGCCACGACTTTGGCGCCGTTCATGGGCCCGATGTCTTGCTCGTAGATCTCAATGAGCCTATCGAGAGCCCCCTTGTCGACAAGCCCCTTGGCAATCAACAGTGATTCAATCCTCGCCACGCGCTCAGCCAATGCCTTGTCCTGCTCCGCAGGACGATCGCTGCGATGATACGGGCTGGCCGGCGCCTGGTGATCATGATCGTGGTCGTGCTCGTTCATGCCCGCTATTGACCTTTGTACGAAGGTTCCAAATAGGTCTCCCACAAATCTATATATACGCAGTCGCGCCGATTCACGTTTTCGCCCCAGAGCTCCTTTGCTTCGAACCTCACCGTATACAAAGGCTGAGCGTGTTCTCCCTGATCATGCGCAATGGTGTCGGGAAACACATGACAGCCATGATGCGCTGTAATGATACCGGTTCGTCCCCGCACATACCGCGCAAGCCGAGTGTGCCCAGTAATCTCAATGTGGCGTGCGCGCACCGTGGCGCCGAGTCCAAAGGCCGGCTCTGTTCGAACGTCGTCGCGATTTGCCGGCATACCGCCGCGTACCAGACCTTCAATCTCTTCGGCGCTCGGCGCCGAACGGGGTGCGTGCTTCGTGCGGCCGACTCGTCCAGTTTGGATTTCCTGGTCTGTAAGGTAGCCGAGATCCTTTGCCATCGTAACAATGGCCGCAATCCAGTGCTCATAGTAGCTCGTCGCTAGATATTCGAAGGAATTCATGCGCTCTATGGCGTGGCGAGCGCGATCAACCGGCCCCAGAAACGCCAGTGACGCCATGTTCAGCGCGAAAACGCGCCGCTGCCAGTCCGCGCCAAAAACCGCTTCGCCGATTTCCTGAGTGACCGGCCCGAAACTGGTCAATCCGCCCAAATCGTGTATCCCGTTCAATTAGCGCCGCCTTCGCACTGGTAGGTTCTTCTGCCCGCATGGTACCGCCGGCCGCAACCGGTTGAAAGCCAGCGCACAGGCCAGCTGAAGGAGATTTCGGTATCGACGGAGCTATGGCCTGGAACAGTACTCACGAAGCTGAAGTGTTACCCTCGGAGTCCTTCCTGAGTAGGCTGACCGATGTATTCGTTCATACCTGTTGGATGGTAGAAGTGGCACCCAGGGATGACTGACGACTCCAAAACAGGCGAGCGCGAAGGCTTGCGACGTGTGGCTCCGAATCCCAAAATGGCGCCATCGGGGCTCGTTATGGAATTCCCTTTGCCGATCGGGCGCACGACGGAATTCATAACCCCCAGTGAAAAACTGTTCGTGCTCGCTCACCTGGGAGTACCGCAGATCGAGTCAGACTCGTGGAGTTTTGATCTCGTTGGGCTGTTTGGTTCGCCACGGTCACTCCGCTACGCTGATCTCGCGCAGTTTACGCCCAAGACCGTGAGGTCTTTTCACCAGTGCGCTGGCAATCCGCTAGAACCAAACAAACCGATGAGGATCATAGCTAACGTCGAGTGGCGTGGCGTTCTGCTGCGAGACATTCTGGAGCAGGCCCAAATAGCCCCATCGTGCCGGTATATATGGGCCTATGGTCTTGATTATGGCGCCTTCAAGGCCCCTTCATACTCAAGCCCCCTTCAGGAGCACTATGTGAAGGACCTGCCGGTCGATTACGTGATGAACCACGACGTCATCATCGCAACGCATCTCAATGGCGAACCGCTGTCGCCCAAGCATGGCTTTCCGGCGCGCATCATCGCGCCAGGGTATTACGGCACCAATTCGGTGAAATGGTTATGCCGGGTTGAGGCGGCGGACCGCCGTGCGAATGCGTACTTTACACAAGAGCTCTATAACGACCGGATCCCCGGTAGCGACACCCGGAAACCCGTATGGGAAATAGAGCCGGAGTCCATCATTGTTAGCCCGGGTACGGGAAGCGAGTTGAGTCCAGCGGATGTGTTGATTTCGGGCTGGGCATGGTCGGCAACTGAAGTCGAATCCGTCGAAGTCAGTACTGACGGAGGAGTTACCTGGGCAGATGCGGAAGTCGAGCCGAGGGAAAACGCGTGTTGGCAGCGGTTCGGCTACCAATGGGTCGTGAACCATACTGGTCATTACGAGTTGTTAAGTCGTGCTACAGACCGCAATGGCCGCACCCAGCCACTTGATGGCGCGCGAAATTCCGTGCACCGAGTTGGCATCACCGTGGTGACCTGATCAGCGTCCCGCTTCGGGAAGTCAAACTTGTCAACGAGCTTTCGCCGCAGCTCCTCGAGGATGAGTTCGGAAATCACCCAAAGCCGGGCTCATTCAAATAGCTGCGATAGAGCTCGGTACTCTGTTCAGGTTGCGGGTATTTTTGCCATGTAAATCTGCGCCGCGATCAAGTCCGAATGTTGGCGCCGGCGCGAGTCCAGCGCGCGCGGGCCAGGCATCCAGCAGTTCCCCTCGGAGGCCAGTATTACGGGCCGCCTATCTTTGAGCACCGCGGGGTTCAACTGATTGCGCAGGAGGTCGTTTCGACGCCTGGGCAGGACTCTATAAACCCTCGAATGAAGGGCCTCGTCAAAGCTCTACGCCGTCAGCTTCTCCGCTGCAGGAATGGCGAAACTGACAAACGACGAAATGATGTACTTGTCTTCCGACCGGGGAATCTCCCCACAGTGCGCGTGAGTCCAGAACGTCGGGAAAATTACTGCATCGCCGACGACGGGCTTGAATTTTAGATTCTGCTGATGAAAGCAGGTTTCTCCGCCAGCCTCCACCGAATTCAGATAAATGACCATGGCCATCTGGCGATCCCATGTGCCGGGGCCGAGGGCATCGAAATGCCATTTGAAATGGCCTTCGTTTTTCGTGTAATGCTGAATCTTGTAGCCCGTCCACGACAGCGGCCAGACTTGCAGGGACGGAACCTGCGCCACGACACTCATGAGAGCACTATCGACGGCCAGGTTCAGCTCGCTGAAAGCCGCTGTCCAAGCGCCGCCCGGCATGATTTCCAGATCTGTACTGACTTTGACCCCGTGCTGCAGTCTTTTCGTACCACGACCGCTAAGGGTGCAGCCCCGCTGTTTGCGCGGATCCCGCTCGTAAATGTCAATAATCCGCCCGCATAACTCCTTGGAGATCAGCTCCTTTGCGTAAAAGATGTAGTCGACAGCGTGAACGATTTCCATGCTCAAACGATTCCCATGTTCGTCCGTCAGTACCGGATTGGCATTTGGCCCTTGGTTCTGTTATCGGTCGCGAACGGTGAAAATTTACGGTCTTCCGGTAAATTCGCGACCCAAATGGGAACTCGTTATCTAAAGGGCGTATGCGTCGGGTAATCCGCGTATCGGCACTTGAGACATAATCCGCCAGAGTTCTTCCCCAGCTACAGAGCCTGAGGCGCTCAACCAAGGGTCATAACCGGCCTAAGAAGCCTGATTGCGGTCATTGGGGGTGGTCGGCACTGGGCCATGACCCGAAGTTCAGTCGATCTCGGTCGCGCGCCGCCAGTAGTCGCCCGGACGAATGATCGGAATTTAATGCACCGTGCGCATATCGTGTAGATCGCGGTCGACGCTGATGAGTAAGGCACACTCGGCAGCGACCGCCGTACCCAGCACAGGCACGTCTGTGGGGTCGCGACACAAAGTCGACGGAAGATCAGCGGGCACTACAATGATGCTCGCGCGTCGAAGAAACGCGGCGACCTGATCAGCCTCTCGCTTAGGGAAGGCGAACTTCTCAACGAGCTTTCGACACAGCTCCTCGAGGATAAATTCTGAAATCACCAGCTCATGGTGCAACAACACGTCTTCGAGCAGCTCGGCGCACACGCCGGCGCGGCTGATGTGCGCCGCGATCAGCACGGAGGAATCGAGCGCAATCCTCACTTCTTCTTAAGTGCCTCGAAAACATCTTCGTCGGTGTTGATCCCACTGGCTTGCGCGCGCGCAACGAGTTTGGTCCGGAGCGTTCGAAATTCCGCGACGCGCAGGTAGCGCTTCAGCGCCTCACGCGCGAGGTCGCTCTTGGAAATCCCGAGAGCGGCGCTCTGGCGCTCCAGGGCCAGATCCAATTCATCCGGCACACGAAGTGTCAACGTGCTCATGTATTACAATGTACTACAAGTTGGAAGAACACGCCATCAGTCACTGCAATGCAGGCAGCTCGATGCACCAATGGCGGCCCGGTCCAATACGATTAGCGCCCCGCAGCCGCGGCAGTTGCTGAGCGCGAGTTCGTCACCCCGTACGAGGGATGCGACCAGGAACACCGCGTGCTCGAAGCTGATGCCGTGTGAGGGCATGAGCTGCTGGTAGACCTCGAATGCCTGGCAGAGCAGCTCGCCGCGAGGCACGTTGGCCAAAGCCTTCTGGTTGACGTTCGTTCCCGCCTGCGGCAGCATGCCGAGCAGCGAACACACGCTTGCCAGGAACGAACTTTCCTCTTTCAGTTTTGGCGAGCGTGTAAAGAATGCGCTTTGCTGCGGTGATTTACCGCGGGGCCGCCCTACGGCAAAGCCGGGCTCATTCAAATAACTGCGATAGAGTTTGCGGATCCTGTCATCAGACAGGCCGGTCCACGCTCGGATCGTTTGCGTGCGGGCTTCGTGGCGAATGAACCGGAATGCGAGATCAAGGCGAAACCGGTCGCGGCTGTAGCGATTGTCGGAGATGCGCATGGTGGAACCTGCTGTTTGGGTTATGTCGGGTGGCGGATTCATTCGGAATCCGTTGTGATAAAAATAGCAAAAACCAGGAAGCCGTGTCCGCCGGCGCTGCATGAAAAATTTTCGACTAGATGGAGGAATGCGATGAACACGTGGGAACGGCAGTCCTGGCTGGGTGCAGCGACGCTCGAATCGATGGAGGAGTTGAACGAGGAGGTCCTGGCGCTGCTTAAGGCACAGTGCCAGGCAGGCGGCGCGCAGCTGCCTTTGATTCAGGATGTCAGTGACTTACTTCTGAATCTGGATGCGGCGTCGATGCGCCGTGCGGCGGGCAGCGCGGTGCTGCTGGTCGACGCGGGGTTCGCCGATGGATCGCGGTGGTCCGACGCCATCGTCGGCGGTGTCAACGATCGTCGGTGCGCCGCGCCCGAGTCTTTCTTTACCGTGGACGCAGCGGTGGGGGTGATGCGGCTGGTCATGACCCACGCCTGGCATCTGGCCCGCAGCGAGCCTGCCGCGGCCCGGCTCCTGCTGGGCCTGTCCGCGACCAACGTGGCGGTAATCGGGGGGTGCACGCTGAACCGCCTGATCCTGCTGGCGCAGTCCCGGGCCCAATGGTTGCGCCCACGCTGGGAAGACCGCCCTAGAATATGGCGTGACCTGCTGCGGACGGCCGCAGAGGGGGATACCGGTGCCCTGGAGCGCCTGAGGGTCCGTGGGCTGCACCTGCTGGCCGCGGACGCCCGTCAGGGGTAATGTGCAGCGCTCGGCGTATCGCCGAAGCGACTGTCGCCTCGGGGCGACGTCTGTCTGGGAGCGCACCGGACCCGGTATAACTGGGAGGCTGCGTGTTCGCTGCTGCAACGAGGAGGAACTGACCCATGGCGCTCTGGAAAGAACCCAACGCACCGACGAGTCCGACACCGCCCCCGCCGACGCCAACCGGCACCCTCACACCCAGGGAGACCCCCATGTCCGCTGTCCCGCCATCGAATACGGAAGCACTGCGCCGTCCTCAGGGCCCGCGGAGCGAATTAAAGGAATCCCTGATCGCCGCAGATCTGACCATCGAGGGCAAAATCGAAGGTTCCGGCCATGTCCGGATCGCGGGATCGTTCAAGGGTGACGTGAACGTCCAGGGCAACCTGACCATCGAGAGCGGCGCCCGGGTCACCGGCCAGGTGCGCGCCAACACGGTCGTCGTGGCAGGTGAACTGCATGGCAACATCGAAGCTGCCGTGCGCGTCGAGCTGCTGGAAACCGGCATGGTCGTCGGCGACGTGAAGGCGGGCTCCCTCACGGTCGCGGCGGGTTCCCGCATGCGCGGCCAGGTGGAGTTTGGCTGGACCGACAAGAGCGTCAGCACACTGTCTACAGCAAAGGTGGACGCGGCGGTTTCCTGATTTCCTTAAGGAACCGTCAATTCGATGTCACCCGGCAAGACCCGCACCTGTCCGCACTGCAAGGCCACCATCCTTGAAAGTTCGACGGTGTGCCCGGGGTGCCAGCACCACCTGAGGTTCGACCCCGCGGCGCAGCACATGGTGCCCGCGGCGACACCTTTGACGGTGGAAGGTACCGTCCGGCACCCGAAGGGGGCGGACCCCTGGGAATATTCGATTGTGCTCGCCGTCCGGAATGGACGCGGCGAGGAAATCACCCGCCAGGTCGTTGGCGTTGGCGTGCTCGCGCCGGACGACGTGCGTTCGTTCACCCTGGCGGTGGAGCTGTTCGCCCCACACACCCTGGTGCGCGATGTGCGCGCCGAGCAGCGCGTGGCCCCGTCCGCAGCAGCCGCAGCGGCGGCAGCTGCCGCACCCCGACCCGCGCAACCGGCCGTAAGCAAGTCACCCTTCCGCGACCCGCGCGATCCGCGGTTGCGGCCGCCGCAGCCGGTGCCGGCCACCGTGTCGGGGCCGGCCCGCGGTGGGCCTCCGCCGCTGCCGCGTGATCCGCGACCCCCGGCGCCACAGACCCAGGTGCGCACCCTGCCCGCCGGCGCCCAGCCCGCGAAGGATCGGCCGAAGGACTGATGACGGCCCGCGCCGGTCCGCGCAGTGGCCGTGTGTTAACCTCCGCGCCCATCCCGCCGCCAACCCAGCTGCCTCATTGCCCATGTACGCGCTCTCAGTTCACGGCCTCACCAAGATCTACAAGAACGGCGTCCAGGCCCTGAAGGGCATCGATCTGGAGGTTGAGCAGGGCGATTTCTTCGCGCTGCTCGGACCCAACGGCGCCGGCAAGACCACCCTGATCGGCATCACGACCTCGCTGGTCACCAAATCAAGCGGCACGGTGCAGGTGTTCGGTCACGACATCGACCGGGAACTCGAGGCTGCCAAGTCCTGCATCGGCGTCGTGCCGCAGGAACTCAACTTCAACATGTTCGAGTCGCCGCTGACGATCGTCGTCAACCAGGCCGGCTTCTATGGCATCGACCGCGGCATCGCGCGCCAGCGTGCCGAGAAGTACCTCAAGCAGCTGCAGCTGTGGGACAAGCGCAATTCCATGGCCCGCAGCCTGTCCGGTGGCATGAAACGGCGCCTGATGATCGCGCGTGCACTCATGCACGAGCCGAAGCTGCTGATCCTGGATGAGCCGACCGCCGGCGTGGATATCGAAATCCGCCGGTCCATGTGGGACTTCCTGCGCGAGATCAATGGCAGCGGTACGACCATCATCCTGACCACGCACTACCTGGAAGAGGCGGAGACCCTGTGCCGCAACATCGCCATCATCGATGACGGGCGCATCGCCGAGCGTGACCGCATGAGCAGCCTGCTGCGGCGGCTGAACACCGAGATCTTCGTCCTTAACCTGCGCGAGGCGCTCAGCGCGGCGCCGGAAATCAGCGGCTACCCGGTCACGCTGGCCGATCCGAACACCCTGGAGATCGAGGTTTCCCGGGACCAGTCGCTCAATGACATCTTCATGCGCCTGACGCAGATGGGGATCCAAGTCGTGAGCATGCGCAACAAGGTCAACCGGCTCGAAGAAATCTTCATGCGGCTGGTCGAGGCCAAGGCGCAGGCTGCGGGAGGCGGTGGCTGATGGACGCACTCGTAAAAACCGCAGCGTCGCCCCCGGTGAACCTGGCGAAGGTCAACTGGTGCGGCTTCAAGACCATCATCATCCGCGAGTACGGCCGCATCATCCGCATCTGGGGCCAGACCCTGGTGCCGCCGGCGGTGCAGGCGACGCTGTACTTCACGATCTTCGGCGGCCTGATCGGCCGTCGCGTCGGCCCGATGGGCGGCTTCGATTACCTGCAGTTCATAGCGCCCGGCCTGATCATGATGAGCGTGATCCAGAACTCCTACGGCAATGTGGTCGCCTCGTTCTTCGGCGCGAAGTTCGGCAAGCACATCGAGGAGCTGCTGGTGTCACCGCTGCCGAACTGGCTCATCGTCGCCGGCTACGTGGCCGGGGGCCTGTTACGCGGTCTGCTGGTGGGCAGCGTGGTGACGGTGGTGGCGCTGCTCTTCGCGCGGCTCCCGGTGCAGCACCCGTTCCTGATCATTGCCGCGGCGGTCTTCACCTCGATCGTATTTTCGCTCGGCGGCTTCATCAACGCACTGCTGGCCAAGAACTTTGACCAGGTGAACTGGATTCCGACCTTCGTGCTGACACCGCTCACCTATTTCGGCGGTATCTTCTATTCGATCCAGATCCTGCCGCCGTGGGCGCAGACGGCGTCCTACGCCAACCCCATCATGTATATGGTGAATGCCTTCCGGTACGGGTTTTTCGGTGTCTCCGATGTGAGCGTCCCGCTCGCCTTCGGCATCACCGTCGGCCTGGCGGCGATCATGTTCACGACCGCCGTGATGATGATGAACAGCGGACGTGGCATAAGGGAATGAGAATCCGGTCGCGCCACCACCCCCGGCAATAAAACTTTCACGGTTCAGTCATCCAGTCGCCTTGCAGCATTGCGAGGCTGTCGGCCTCATGAAGGCCGGGACCCTGAGCACATTCGTCGCACGCGTGGACGCGGCCGAGTTCGGCATCTGCCGGACGCTGAACGCGTTGAGCGGTCGTCGGCCCACCCGCCGGGTGTTCCAGCTGGTCAGCCGCCTCGGCGACGGGCTGGTCTGGTATGCCCTGATGCTGGCGTTGCCCCTGTTGCAGGGCCGTGCGGCCGTGCGGCCCGCCCTGATCATGGCCTTCGTGGGCGTCGTCGGCGTGGTGCTCTACAGGCTCCTCAAGCAGACCTTCGTCCGCGAACGGCCGTTCATCACGCACAGCGGCATCTCGCTGCAGGCCGCGCCACTGGATCGCTACAGCTTTCCCTCGGGGCATACGCTGCACGCCGTGGCCTTCACCTGGCAGGCCGTGGCCACTACCCCGAACTTGCCTGGGTACTGGTGCCGTTCACGACCCTCGTGGCGGCCTCGCGCGTGGTGTTGGGGCTGCACTACCCCACCGACGTGCTGGTCGGTGCGGCCATCGGCGGTGCGCTGGCGCAAT
>Ga0182030_10012152_pt1 | contig 17292 bp, 20 predicted proteins | sample 812S3MmetaG_FD_121299 | JGI IMG/M metagenome (GOLD analysis project Ga0182030, IMG submission 121299) | Permafrost microbial communities from Stordalen Mire, Sweden - 812S3M metaG (Illumina Assembly) | ecosystem: Environmental > Terrestrial > Soil > Wetlands > Permafrost | place: Sweden...
GCTATGCCGACCTCGCCAGGGCGCACATCGTGAAGACCGGAAACGTTTCCCGCGAGCTTTGGAGCAAGCTGGAACCGCAGTCAGAAAGGGGAGAGAGTGAGGTTGCGCAAAAGAAGATAGGACACCAGGCTTGACCGCGTGTACGGAGAGTTCCCACGTGATATCGAGCATGTGTCCTATATGTGTCTTGAACTAATCTGGGCTAAATCTGGTTACTGCTAACTACTTTAGAATGTGGTGGCCAGAGACGGGATTGAACCGCCGACGCCGGCCTTTTCAGGGCCGCGCTCTACCACTGAGCTATCTGGCCTCAGTGCAAACTTCGGTTGCATCTCTACGCGTGGATTCCGGACGGCGCCGGAGAAGGCGGGTGACTCCACGTACAGTGCGCTGCAACAACTGTAACAGTATACCAACTCCCATTCTCCAGGCCAAACCGGGCCGGGCAGGCCCTTCCTGCCCCGGACACTGATTCCGGGAGTTCCCACCGGGCTCCGGTCCTGCTCTACACTGGAAGGCAATCATGCGCCGCCCTCTACACATCTTCGCCTGCTTCCTCGCCGGTCTCGGCTTTGCCTCCGCTGCCTGCTCCCATGCGCTCAACTCCCAGGTCTCCGAAAATGAGGCGCGTACGGCGCGGGCATTCCTGTTGCACAAGAGCCAGGGACCGCCGGCCCTGTATGCGTTCCTTGTGCAGTTTCCCAAGGGCGCCGACCTGCATGTCCACCTCTCCGGTGCTGTGTACGCGGAGACATTTGTCCGCGATGCGGTCGAAGACGGCCTGTGTATCGATCCCGCGGGGCTGAAGTTCGCCAGACCGCCCTGCGTGGGAGCCTTGTTGCCGGTGTCCGCGCTCTCAGGGAACATGACCTCGGCCAATCAGGACCTGTACGACCGGCTGGTCGACTCGTTCTCAATTCGCAGTTTTGTGCCTACAGCAGGCTTCAGCACGCACGATCAGTTTTTTGCCACGTTTGCTCGATTCGGCGGTCTCGATAAGCGGCATATCGGCGAGTGGGTTGACGAGGTGGCCGGCCACGCCGCCGCCCAGAATCAGCAATATCTTGAGTTGATGGAGACGCCGCCCTTCGGTCACGCCGCCGGCATCGCCCATGCGCTCGGTTGGGACCACGATTTCGCGAAGTTCCGGCAGGAGTTGCTGGACCGCGGGCTGCGCGACGAAGTCGCAGCCGACCGCGACGACGTGCGCCAGGCCGAGGCCCGGAGACTCGAGTTGGAACATTGCGGAACCCCGCAGGCCGCGGCGGCTTGCTCGGTCCAGATCCGCTACATCTACCAGGTGCTGCGGGGTGCGCCGCCGGAGCAGGTCTTTGCCCAGACGCTGCTCGGGTTTGAAACCGTCCAGGCAAGCATGGACGCACACGAGCCGGGATTCGTCGGCATCAACTTCGTCCAGCCGGAGGACGGCTCCATCTCCATGCGCGATTACACGCTGCAGATGAAGATGCTGGACTACTTATATTCGGTCTATCCGGCGGTCCACATCAGCCTCCATGCCGGAGAGCTGGCGCCGGGCCTGGTGCCGCCCGAGGGCCTGCGCTTCCACATCCGGCAGGCCGTCGAGCTAGGCCATGCGGAACGCATCGGGCACGGCGTCGACGTGATGTATGAGGACGACGCGCAGGGCCTGCTGAAGGAACTGGCGCAAAGGCACGTCATGATCGAGGTCAACCTGAGCTCGAACGAAGCCATCCTGGGCATTAAGGGGGACGAGCATCCGTTCCCCAATTACCGCCTGGCGCACGTGCCGGTGGCGCTCTCGACCGACGACGAGGGAGTGAGCCGCATCGACATCACCCGCGAGTACGTGCGCGCGGCCAATGACTACCATCTGACCTACGCGGACATGAAGACGCTGGCGCGGACCGGGATGGAACACAACTTTCTGCCCGGAGCGAGCCTTTGGGCGAAACCGGATGTGTTTAGCGCGGCGGCGGAACCGTGCAAGGAAGATGCATTGGGCGCGAAGAACCCTTCGGCCAGGTGCAAGGCATTTCTCGACGGCAGCGAGAAGGCCGCCGCACAGTGGGAGCTGGAACGGCGATTCAAGGCCTTCGAGGCCAAGTGGTGAGTTCTGAGCCTGGATTGAGGTTGCCGGTCCTGACTTTTCAGGTATCCGTTTCTGTCCTACACTAAGCGCCATGGACAACGAGCGCATCCGCGAGATCTGTCTGGCCCTACCTCACGCCGCGGAGACACTGAACTGGGGACATCACCTGGTCTACTGGGTCGGCGACCGGGAGATCGGCGGCAAGATGTTTGCCATGACCGATGTGGATGGGACCGGAATCGGCGTTCTGTGGTTTCACTGTGGGGCGGAGCGGTTTCACGAGCTGTTGGAGAGCGAGGGCATCTCTGCCGCGCCTCACCTGGCCAAGGCACACTGGGTAGCCATTGAGCGCTGGGATACACTGCGGCCGAGGGAGTTCGAGGAAGAACTCCGGCGGGCCCATACGCTGATCTACGAAAAGCTGCCCAAACGGACCAAAGCCCTGCTGGCAATGCCGGAGAAAGAGCGCACGAAGCTGATCCGGGAGCGCAAGGAATTGGCTGCAGCGCGGGAGAAGGCGAAAAAGGGAGTGTAAACTGGGAACCGGATTCGCAGCACGCTCGTATCAGGGAATGAGGCGAGGCTATGGTGAAGTTTCTTCTGTGGTGCATTCTGCTTGTTTTCTGCTGGCCCCTTGCGTTGGTAGCGCTAGTCCTTTATCCGCTGGTGTGGCTGCTCCTGCTGCCGTTTCGCATTGTGGGGATTGCGGTGGATGGCGTGCTCGATCTTGTGGGCTCGATCATCCGGTTGCCGGCGCGGCTCATTCGCGCTGTCTGACTCGCCCGATCTCTACACTCTCTTCCATTTCATCTCCAAGTTCGATGCGAAGCGTCCCCAGAGCTCTCGACAGCCCTTCCGGCGATGCATTAGCGTGGCCCTATGGCAGGTGTGTCTTTGGTTCTGGAGGGGAAGGTCGCGCTCGTCACCGGCGGGTCGCGTGGAATCGGCGCCGAGACGGTGCGGATGTTCTCGGAGGCAGGGGCGCGGGTGGCCTTCAGCTACGAGAAGGCGCGGGAAAGGGCTGCCGCCCTGGCCTCCGATTGCGGTGGACCGCACCGATGTGTGGCCATCCAGCAGGAATTGAGTTTGCCGGCGCATGGCCGGGCGCTGGTTTCCGTGGCGGTGGCTGCCTTCGGGCGGCTGGATATTCTGGTGGCGAATCACGGCATCTGGCCGGCGGAGGATGTGCAGATCACGGAGATGGCCGACCAGCAGTGGCGGCGGACTCTGGCAGTCAATCTGGATGCGGTCTTTGGCCTGGTGCAGGCCGCGGTGGCGCAGATGGACAGGCAGACCCCGGCAAGCGGCGAGGCTAGAGGGCATATCGTGCTTATCAGCTCCACCGCCGGGCAGCGCGGCGAAGCCTGCCACGCCGACTATGCCGTGACCAAAGGCGCTCTCATTAGTCTCACAAAGAGCCTGTCGAGCGAGCTTGCGCCCAGGGGCATCATGGTCAATTGCGTGGCGCCGGGGTGGGTCGCTACCGACATGTCGGCAGCTGCGGTGGGCGACCCGGAGATGGGTGAGAAAATCAGGGCGGGCATTCCCGTTGGCCGGGTGGCGACTACGCGCGAGATTGCCGGCCCGGTGCTGTTCCTGTGCACGCCGCTGGCTGGATTCATCTCCGGCGAAGTGTTGAACGTGAATGGCGGCTCGGTTCTTGTGGGATAAAGAAGCTCGAAGAGGCAAGCATGAAGATGAACGGACTTTTGCCGATGGCGGCGGCGCTGCTGATGCTGGCCTGGCCTACCGCTCCCCGGACGCAGACGGGCGATGACGATGCGGCGAAGAATGCGCAGCAGGCGCGCAAGGCGCTGGACGCCATGGTGCAGGCGCTCGGCGGATCGGCCTGGCTGAACATGAAGAACCAGGTCCGCGAGGGGCACATTGCCGCCTTCTATCACGGCGTTCCCGACACCGGGACCACCGAGTACTGGGAGTTTCACCAATGGCCCGACCATGACCGCGTGGAGCTGACCAAGCATCGCGACGTGGTGGAGTTCTACCTGGGCCGCGAGGGCTGGGAGGTAACTTACCGCGGCAAGAAGCCCATGGACAAGGAGCTGTTGGACGACTATCTGCGCCGCCGCGACCACTCGATTGAAACCGTCGTAAAAGTGTGGCTCATGGACCCGAGTACCATCCTGGTCTATGAAGGCAAGCATCTGGCCGAACGCCATCTGGCCGAGCAGGTAACGCTGATTTCGGCCGACAACGAGGCCGTAACGATTCTGATGGATTCGCAGACCCATCTGCCGCTGCGCCGCAGTTTCCAGTGGCGCGACCCGGTCTACAAGGACAAGAACACCGATGCGGAGGAGTACGACAACTACCGCCCCGTGGACGGCTTTCCAACCCCGTACTCCATCTCTCGCTTCAAGAACGACGAGATGGTCCGCCAGTATTACGTAACCAAGGTGAGCTTTAACCAGGACCTGCCCGCCGATTTCTGGAGCGTGGACGCCGCCGAAAGGCGCATCAAGAAATAGCAGCGGCGCGCCGACCGGGGCCCGCGCGAGCGGAAACAAAGACACCGGCTTGTTTATAATCCAGACGAGCGCAAAGCGTGCTGCCCGCCCGCGCTCTGGAGCCAGAGAATGAAGTTCGATATCCAGGAGATCCTGGGTTTACTCCCTCATCGCTACCCGTTTCTGCTGATCGACAGGATCGTCGAGTTCGAGCCGGCCAAACGCCTCGTAGCCATCAAGAATGTCACCATCAACGAGCCGTTTTTCCAGGGCCACTTTCCCGGTTATCCCATCATGCCCGGCGTGCTGGTGGTTGAGGCTATGGCCCAGGCCGGCGGCGTGATTATGATGGCCGAGATGCCCGACCGGGAGAAGAAACTGGTGGTGTTTACCGGCATTGAGCGCGCCAAGTTCCGCCGTCCGGTTACGCCCGGCGACCAGTTGCGTATCGAGGTAGAGGTGCTCTCAATGCGATCCCGCGCCGGACGCATCGAGGGCCACGCCTATGTGGATGGCAAGCTGGCCTGCCAGGCTACGCTCACCTGCCAGGTGGTGACGCGGGAACGCGAACAGCGCGCCCACGATGGAGCGCCGGCAACAGAGAGCCAGCCGGAAGCTGAGACCGAGTGAGCGTACATCCCAGCGCCGTCATTGCTCCGGGAGCGGTGGTCCCTGCCTCCTGCGCTGTCGGTCCGTTTTGCACCATCGGCCCGGAAGTGGTGCTGGGCGAAGACTGCACCCTGATTTCGCATGTGGTGCTGGGCGGCCGCACGCAGATCGGCGCGCGCAACACCATCTATCCCTTCACGTCGATCGGCGTGCCGCCTCAGGACCTGAAGTATGGCGGCGAGCCCACCCAGACCATCGTTGGCGACGACAATACGATTCGCGAAAACGTAACCATCAGCCGCGGTACAGTGGGCGGCGGCGGCGTCACGCGGCTGGGCTCGAATTGCCTGCTCATGACCTGCGCGCACATCGGCCACGACAGCCAGGTAGGCAGCCATTGCATCCTGGCCAACGCAGCCACGCTGGCCGGTCACGTCATCATCGAGGACTACGTGACGCTGGGCGCCTTCTGCCCGGTTCATCAGCACTGCATCGTGGGCAAATATGCGTTTGTCGGCGGCGGGACCATAGTCACCCAGGATGTGCTGCCCTTCTCGCTCACCTCTGCGCGGCGCGAAAACAAAGCCTTCGGGATTAACAAAATCGGTCTGGCCCGCCGCGGTTTTTCGCCCGCGCGGCTGCAAACGCTGCAAAAGGCCTTCCGGCTGCTGCTGGCGTCGAAGTTGAACACCACGCAGGCTCTCGAAAAACTGAACGCGCTCAAAGACGACAAAGCCGCCGGCGAAGACATCGCCATGCTGGCCGCATTCCTGGAGCACAGCGAGCGCGGGGTGATCAAGTAGCCATGAAACTCGGCCTGATCGCCGGCAACGGCCGTTTTCCGTTTCTCCTCCTCGACGCCGCCCGCGCGCAGGACCTCCCTGTCGTCGTCGCGGCCATTCGCGAGGAGACCGACCCGGAAATCGACCAGCGTGCAGCCGCGGATGACGGCATCACCGTCCATTGGCTCTCGCTCGGCGAGTTGTCCCGACTCATCGAAACCTTCCAGAATGCAGGTGTGCAGAAAGCCGTGATGGCCGGCCAGGTGAAGCACAAGCAGATCTTCTCCAGCATCCGGCCCGACTGGCGGCTGGCCAAGCTGCTGCTGAATCTTCGCTCGCGGAACACAGACATGCTGCTCGGCGCGGTAGCCAGGGTGCTGGGCGACGAGGGGATCGAGCTGATCAGCTCCACACAGTTTCTTGAGCCCCTTCTGGCGCAGGAGGGAGTCCTGACCAGGCGCGCCCCGGACCAGGACGAATGCAAGAACATCGAATACGGGCTGAGCGTGGCGCGCGCCGTAGCCGGCTTCGACATCGGCCAGACCGTCGTGGTGGCCGCGCAGGCCTGTGTCGCCGTCGAAGCCATGGAAGGCACCGACGCCACCATCGAGCGCGCGGGACGGCTGATGGAATCGCTGGAAGGCGACGCCTCCACGCTCGACCGCCGCCTAACCGTAGTCAAGGTCGCAAAGCCAAACCAGGATATGCGTTTCGATGTCCCGGTGATCGGCATCGCGACCGTGGACACGATGATCCGCCTCGGCGCCAGTTGCCTTTCCATCGAGGCAGGGCGTACGCTCTTATTTGACCGCGACTCGCTGCTCGAGCGCGCCAGTCAGGCCGGGATTGCCATCGTGGCGGCTCCGCGCTGATACTGGAAGCGGGCAAGCTTCCCCTTGCTCCCCATTGGAATGTTGTTCCCGATTCCCTGTCTCAAGGAGGTTTTTCGTGAGAAAACCAATCTTCTCTATTCTGGCCGCGGCGCTTTTGGCAGCGGTTGCGTTGGTCCCGGCATTCGCGGCCGACGCCGCCGCGCCCGCCATGCCCGCCGTTGGGCAGGCTGCGCCCACCTTTACGCTTCCCTCCCAGGACGGAACGCAGATCTCGCTTAAGGATTTTCACGGCAAGTGGGTCGTCCTCTACTTCTATCCCAGGGATATGACCACCGGCTGCACCATTGAGGCGCACAAGTTCCAGGACAGCCTGCCCCAGTTCGAAGCCAAGCATGCCGTTGTCCTGGGTGTTAGCGTGGACTCCAAAGAGATGCACCAGCAGTTCTGCACCAAGGACAGCCTGACCTTCCGCCTGCTGTCGGACCCAGACCACACGGTGGTGAGCGCCTACGGCTCGCTGGGCGGCTTTAACGGCGCCAGCATGGCCAACCGCAACACCTTCCTCATCGACCCCAAGGGCAAGATTGCGAAGGTGTGGACCAAGGTAAATCCGAACACCAGCGCGTCGGACGTGCTTGCCGTGCTTCCCGACAAAGGGAACTCGATCAAGTCCGCGGAATAATACCGGGCCCATTCTGTCCATCTGCCCGCTGGGCGGCTGGGCTTCGTTTCCCCATCCAACCAGGACCAAGGAGCAACCATGACCGAGCAGGTTTCCCCAAACTCCGCAGTGCCGCCCCAGACACCGGATCAATCCCAAGAGCCACTCCAAACCCAGGGAATGGAGTTTTCCGTGAAACCCCCACAGACGCAAGTGGCGGAAATGTCTGTGAAGCCTCCGCAAGCGACTGAATTTTCCGTGAAGCCTCCACAAGCCTTATAGGAGCCGCGGGAGCCCTGCGGTCCGATACCCTGGTCGGCCGAGTACAAACGCAGAAGAGCCCGGCCATGAGCCGGGCTCTTTTGCTTGCCTTGAATTGCCTGTTGCCGGTTTTACTTCTTTTTGGTTGCCTTTTTTGCAGCCTTCTTTGCAGGAGCCTTTTTCGCAACTGCCTTTTTCGCAACTGCCTTCTTCGCCGGGGCTTTCTTGGCGGCTGCCTTCTTTACGGCCTTCTTTGCTGCTTTCTTAACTGCCAACTTTTTACCTCGTTGAGTGGTTTTGCCGGCGCGCTTGGTGGCCACTGTCTTCTTGGCCTTTCCGCCCTTGACGCCAGAGTTGCTCTTTTTTGCGGCGGATTTCTTTTGGGCCTTCTTGGCCACAACCTTCTTCGTTGCGGGCGCCTTCTTGGCGGGTGCCTTTTTTGCGGGCGCCTTTTTGGCCGCGGCCTTTTTCGCCGGAGCTTTCTTGGCGGCCTTCTTTCCCGCGGTCTTGGCCGCGGGTACGGCAGCAACCACAATTACCGTTTCTTCCGCAACAACCTCATCGTCATCCGAAGAGGTGAGAATGCCGGCCGTCTCGAAGTCTTCCTCTTCCTCGTCGGCGAAGTCTTCGATCCGATCGGGGTCCAACTCTTTCGGCTCTCCGGTGGGATCGCCGTCGCTCATTGCATACATGCTGACCACATCTTCCATCCGATTGCCTCCAGCGGCTCGCCGCTGCTCTCGATTTGCAAGTGTCTTCGCGCAACGGAAGATTCTGTTCCGCTTGCGAAATTCATTGTAGTAATAGCTTGCACACAATCACCGCAAAACACAAGAGTTTAATGATGTTTGGGTCAGCTTTTTCACTGCGCTTCTCACTTCTTCGGGGAAGACTTTCGCTTCGTCGTTCGCTTGTGCGCGGTGCTCTTGTTCGCGCCCGTAACTTTGGTGGACGCGCCCGAATGTGCGGGCGATTTTCCCGTGGAAGGCGTCTTTGTGGATGGCGTCTTCGTTCCAGCCGCGGAAGCGTTGTGTCCGCGCCCGCTCGAAGGGCGCTGTGCGATCACGGGCTCAGTCACGTGGAGCCGGCGGCCAGCTTCGACTTTGATGCCTGTGAGCTGGTTCCAGCGCCGCAACTGATTCAGCGATACGCCGAATCGATCCGCGATTGTGACCAGCGTATCGCCCTTCCGTGCAGTGTAGAGGCGCATGTGGGCGGCAGGCGCCGCCGATGGCGGAACCGGAACCACCAGCGCGGCTACGCCCTCCAGGGTGTCGCTCGCGTGCAGTTGGTTGGCCTTGGCCAGTTCCGTGGGTTCAACGCGAAATTCCCGCGCCACCGAGGCCAGCGTGTCGTCCGCGGCTACCCGATGGTAGCGCCATGAATTCCGCTTCTCTTCCGGCACCAGGGCCACTCGCTCATTGAAGAGCGTGGCCGTGCCCGCCGGCAGATGCAGATCGAACGGGCTGTCGGGCGGAGTGACCATGCGAAGCAGGCTTGGATTGAGCGCAATCAACTCATCCATCGGCGCGCCCACCAGATCCGATACCAGCCGCAGATCCACTGAATAGTTCACCGTGACCGTGTCCGTCAGCACCGGCGGATCGAGAGTGATTTCGTCGAATCCATACTGCTTGGGGTTGTTGGCGATAATGATGGCGGCCAGAATCTCCGGCACATAGCCGGCGGTCTCCTTCGGCAGTTCGCCGCGCTTGTACAGTTCCCAGAAGTCGGCGTAACCGGTCTTCTCCACGGCATGTTGCACGCTTCCCGTACCCCAGTTGTAACCGGCCATGGAGAGATACCAGTCGCCGAGCTCGTTGTATATGAACTTCATGTAGCGGGCGTAGGCGCGCGTGGATTTCTCCGGATCGAATCGCTCGTCGATATAGGCGGTGCGCGCCAGTCCGTAGACACTGGAGGGCATGAACTGCCACATGCCACCGGCCCTGCCGCCGGACCTGGTTGTTGGACCGATGGCCTTGGGATTGAAGCCGGACTCGGCGACCGCGAGATAGATCAAATCCTGAGGCACGCCTTCTTCGGCCAACACCCGCTGAATCATCGCCCTGTAGCGGCCGCCGCGCTGGAACGAATGCAGCAGCGTGTTGTGACCGCGCTGTGTGTTGGCAAAGAAGTTGATGTACACGGCGACGTAGTCGTTGACCACCAGCGGCAAGTCGGACTTGGTGGTGGCCAGCTCAGCCTGGGCTTTGGCCACCACGTTGGGGTCCACCGTGAAGGTAACGTCGCTGGCCGCGGCGGCGGGGGTCTCCTCCACCTTGGGAACAAAGCCGTTGCCCTGCTTCAGCGCCTCCATCTCCAGTGCGTTTACCTGGTCGACAATGCGATCGAGTTCGTCCTGCAACTGCGAATTGCTCTTGATGTCGATGCCGCTCAAAAGCATCAGGTCAACGGCGCGATCGAACTCGACCTTCGCCTCGGGCAACAATCCCTTGCGATAGTCGGCGTCGCCGCGGGCGTAGGCTGTCTCCACCTGCTCAATGAGTACGCGCACACGCTGCTGCTCCGCGGAAGGAGGAGGCGGCACCGGGGCGGCTGGGGCCTGCGGTCCGGCGGGAAGGGCCGGCGCTGTGGCTTGCGGCGCTTGTGGAGCTGCCTTTCGTTGGGAGGGATCGCAGCCCGACACCAGGAGCGTGAAGATGAGACAACCGGGCGGCAGAAGCCGAGTCAACTTCATGCGCGCGCAACAGCGCAACCATCCCGGTGTGTGTAAGCGAACGAAAGGCACTATGCCGATGATAAGCTATGCCATGGAGGTCCGCTGCGGCGGGCGCGCGGAAACAGCGCATTTGCCTCCGTTAGCTAGCCCCTCATGGACGCACGCTTCCTCCGCAACTTCGCGATCATCGCCCACATCGACCATGGCAAGTCGACGCTGAGCGACCGTCTGCTGGAATTCACCGGCTCGGTGACCGGGCGCGAGATGCAGGCCCAGATCCTCGACGACATGGACCTGGAGCGCGAGCGCGGCATCACCATCAAAGCCCATGCCGTGCGCATGATGTACAAGGCCCACGACGGCAACACCTACCAGTTGAACCTCATCGATACCCCCGGCCACGTGGATTTCAGCTACGAGGTCTCGCGTTCGCTGGCCTCCTGCGAGGGCGCGCTGCTGGTCGTCGACGCCAGCCAGGGCGTCGAGGCCCAGACCCTGGCCAACGCCTATCTGGCCATCAATCACGGCCTGGAAATCATTCCCGTCATCAACAAGATCGATCTGCCCTCGGCCGACATTCTGCGCACCCAGGAAGCCATCGAGAAAGCGGTCGGATTGGACGCTACCGACGCCATCTCCGTGAGCGCCAAGACCGGCCAGGGCGTTGACGAGGTGCTGGAAGCGATCGTGCACCGGCTGCCGCCGCCGACTGGCGACCCCGATGCGCCTCTGCAAGCTCTGGTCTTTGACTCCTGGTTCGACGCCTATCGCGGCGTCATCGTGCTGGTGCGCGTCATGCAGGGCACCATGCGCAAGGGCCAGCGCATTCGCTTCATGTCGAATTCGAAATCCTTTGATGTCGAATCGATGGGCGTCCTGATGCCCAAGCCGGTCGAGATCGGCCTGCTCCTTGCAGGCGAGGTCGGCTTCTTCGCGGCCACCATCAAAAATGTCGGCGACACCAAGATCGGCGATACCGTAACCGACGACACACGGCCCGCCGCCGCCCAACTGCCCGGCTTTGAAGACATCAAGCCGATGGTCTTCTCCGGCCTGTACACCGTGGACTCGCACGAACATACTCTGCTGCGCGACGCCCTTGAAAAACTGCGCCTCAACGACTCTTCGTTTTTCTTCGAGCCGGAAAGCTCGGTGGCGCTGGGCTTCGGTTTCAGGTGCGGGTTCCTTGGCCTGCTGCACATGGAGATCATTCAAGAGCGGCTGGAGCGCGAGTACGAACTAGACCTGATCACGACCGCGCCCGGTGTCCGCTACCACATCACGCTGACCGACGGCAGCGTGATCGAGGTGGACAATCCCTCGCGCTGGCCCGAGCCCACCAACATCGACTCTATTCGTGAGCCGGTGATTACCGCCAAGATTCTGACCAACGAAGAATATGTGGGCGGCATCTTCAAGCTTGTCGAGGAGAAGCGCGGCAAGCAGATCAACTTTGAGTACGTGACCCCGACCCGCGTCATGCTCACCTACGAACTGCCGCTGAACGAGATCGTGCTCGACTTCTACGACCGGCTCAAGTCCATCTCGCGGGGCTACGCCTCGCTGGACTATCAATTGGCCGGCGAGTGGGAGTCGCCCATGGTCAAGCTCGACATCCTGGTCTCAGGGGAACCGGTCGATGCGTTGTCCATCATCGTCCATCGCGACTTTGCGTACGAGCGGGGACGGGCCCTGGTCTCGAAAATGCGCGAACTGATTCCGCGCCAGCAGTTCGAAGTGGCCATTCAGGCCGCCATCGGCGCCAAGATCATCTCCAGGGAGACCGTGAGCCCGCTGCGCAAGAACGTCCTGGCCAAGTGCTACGGGGGCGACATCAGCCGCAAACGCAAGTTGCTGGAAAAGCAAAAAGAAGGCAAGAAGCGCATGAAGCGGATCGGGAAAGTCGACATTCCCCAGGAGGCCTTCCTCGCGGTTCTGCGCGTGGGCGAAGATCAGCAGAAATAAGGCTTTCCTGTTGACTAAGCGGATACTTGAGTCACCTCCCATTCATCTCCAATTGTGGAAACCTTTGAAATCGGAGGGCCAGGGCTGCGTCCGCGGGCGCAGCCCCAAGACGCATTTGCCGGATCAAATGCTCATTGATAAATAAGGGCTTGCACTGCATATCAGAATGGGAGTCGGCGGGCAAGGAAAAAAAACAGGTTCTCCAAGCAAACTATTCAAAAGTAATCCACATTTTTTTCCACAGCAAGGCGGAAACCGCGGGAACTATTTTTCTGCCCCGGCGGGCTTCCTTTTTCCGCCGGCGAAAAGAAGCTTTCATGGCAACACAAAAGCCCCGCTTGCCGGGGCTCTTGTGTGCGTCCCGCGGGATCTACACCCGGCTGGACCCTAGTGGGCTGCAGGTGCCGCCGGCTTCGGAGCGGTGCGGGGAGCCGGTCTCGGTGCGTCAACGCTAGAGGCGGGTGCGGCGGGCGGCGCCGGGATGCCCGACTTGACGTTGTAGGCGTCGATGATCTCTTTCGTGATGTTGGTGTTTGGGGCCGAATAGAGGATGGGAGACTGCTGCACGGACCCGTCCAGCACCAGCGTGTACCCCTTCTGCTCCGCGTAGGATTGCAGCACGTCATAAACCTTGGAAGCCAGGGCGTTGTAGACGTCCTGCATCTCCTGCGTGAAGTCGTTCTGAGCGTCCTGCGCATCGCGATCCAACTGCTTCTTCTTGGTGTCGATCGCGGTGGCCTTGCTCTGCTGCTCGGCAGGGCTCAATTTATCCGCACCCGCCTGCAACTGCTTGGTCAGGTTGTCGATCTCGTCGCTCAGCGCCTTGAGCTGCTGGCGCCGTGGATCGAACTTCTTTTGCAGGTCGGCAAAGTTGCGCTGGCCTTCGTTGGTTTGGGCTACGGCCGCCTGAAAGGCTATGACGGCGATTTTGGCGGGTCCGGGCGCGGCTGCCGCGGCGCCGGGAGCGGCTGTGGTCTGGGCAGCGGCGCTCAGGACAAAGCCCGAGGCCAGCGTGAATACGAGTGCAAGCGAACGCTTCATTTGATTCAAAAGCTCCTTCGGAATTCCTGTGTGGCTGTCCGCGCTGAGGCGCGAAAGCGAGCCTGTGCCTCCTGAGCAGCTTCACGGTCATTTTTCGGAAACTCCGCACCGGCTGGAGCAGAGGCAGGAAAAGACGCGAATGGAGACGTCAGCAGGAACTACATGGATTATAGGGGGCCTGACTGGGAGCGTCAAACGGGCGGACGATGAATTTCACTGCTTTTGGGGCTATTTCAGCGCCCGCCACAGCAAGTCAAGGTTGCACAGTCCCCGGTAGTGTCCTAATTTGAAAGTCTCCATAAAGTTTTCCCCTGTGGCGGTTCAATCTGGCGATACATCTTGCTTTTTGAATATGGCACGGATATGGGTCGAATCCACGGGGAGGATAGCGACTAGTTCCCACCCCTTTTCTCCCCATGGTTCGAGAGCGTAAGAAAGAATAAGGTCCTCATTGTCAGTAAACAAATCCAAACCGCCAGGGACTCCAGGCGCTAGTGAGATCGTTTGAACCTCGTACTGCCATTTCTGCATAGCGTGTGACCTCAAATTTCCTTTATCAATCTGCTTCGCACCCATTCGGACACGGTTTGATTCCCTTTCTTTGCCTTCGCTTCGACCGTCGTCAATTCATCCGGCGTGATTCTCACGCGTAGCATGATTGCCTTGGCATCTCCCTTGGGCAATGGTGGCCGTCCACGTTTGCTAGGCTTCTTCGATGGATTCGGCATTGGCTCTTAGCTCCTTCAACTCTTGCATGATGGCTACTCGGACAGCGGTGATTGGCGAAACAGCCGGGGGGACATGGAGGACAGTTACGCTCCGCTTGGGGGCGTTTAGATCGTCTGTTGCATGAGTCCAGGCGTAGGCGGTATTGGCCTTTGGATGGCCGTGTAACGTGAATACCTCGACAATCCCTTCCCAAACCGTATCTCCGTTGAAAACATCTTTCACAGGTATGCTTTCCCGGTGTGTGGACTCTACCCCATGCAGCTTGCGGATTACATCTTTCAGTTCCTCAATGTAGGTCATGCTGCTGCCTCCACCAGATCACCCACAGTCCAGAATGACCCTGTGACGTCAGCCGCCATGCAAGGCGTACAGCGCAGCGTGTTGTGCCGCTTCACGAAGTTGTAATAGGCGAAATGAAGACCAACCGCAGCCACGAAGTTCTCCCGCTTTTTGCTAAAAGCCAGCGTCAACCGGGTAAGCCTCGCATGTGAAGCCGAGTCGTAGCGTTCAGGCGCTCAATGTAGCTGGTAGAGATCAGGTCAAAATTGGGCTGGCCGTAAACCACCTTCTTTTCAGCAGAGACAAATTCAGGTTGGCTGTAGCGGCGCTGCCCATCAGAGGACTCATGGCCGTAGGTCTTAACGATCTGGCCGTAGTCGGCATCCCCGCCGAATGACCGCTCGATGGCTTCTTTGTAGGCTGCAAGGCCATCAGTGGAGACTTGGACCCGATTCTTCATCCGAGCGGCCACGTCCTGTAAGAAGGCGTTCGCCGTGGCTGTATCGCGGCCTCCAACCCGAAAAGCGGGAACCAATTTGGTTTCGGCATCAATAGCGCAGAAGGTCCAAACGCTGCCCACTTCAGGCGGATCGTCCATCTTGACGTGCTTTTCCTTCTTACCGACGAATCCCCAAATCTCATCCATCTCAAGGCGAGTGCAGGATAGGCCGCGCATCTTCTCATCCATGAGGGCTGTGCAACCTTGTCCAACCTTCACGCCAAGGCGCATGATCGTATCGCGGTGAATGCCAGTCATGCGCTCGATAGAGCGGATACTTGAGCCTTCTGAAAGAGCCGCGATGATGGTGATTTGCTTATCGGTATTGAGGACATTTGCCATACTCTCTCCTGCTGCATTTAATGTACCCCGATAATTAGAGCGAGTCAAGGTATTTGTGGGGTACAATTGCTGAATTATGTTGAAAAGATTGCTTTTGTGGAAGTATCCGATTGTGGTCTTGATAATCTTCGGAGGGTCCGTCTATGTATCCCGTGAGGATCAGAAAACCCGCGACCAATATGAGCAGAAATGCAGTCAACTCAACGCCAGCGCGATCCCCCCATCGGCTCACCATGAAGACTGCGATAAAGGTGCAGATGACGCCGCACGGCACTTGCCACGTTGGTATCGAGTTTTTGCGTGGCCCGATGGAATTACAACCTGGGCCATTCTCTTGACCCTCTTGGTTATCGCCGACCAAACGGCCCAGACCAAGAAATCCGCTGAAGCAGCCTTGGCAAGTGCGAGTGCGGCGAAGACCCAGATTAAGGTGATGCGGACCCAAGCGCGGCACATGGAGAACCAAAGCCGGATATTGGGAGATACCGTTGCGGAAACTCGGAGGAGCGTAAATGTGGCTATCGGGCAACTGATGATGGCCAAGGATAAAGAGAGAGCGAGGCTCGAAATCGAGATTGATAAATTTGAGTACAACACTTCCACGAAGCACCTTTTTACCCAAAAGATTCGTTGGCGAATCCGGCTTCACGGCCAAAGTGAAGCCTTCATCATTACCAGCAGGATAATTGGGTGCATCGGAGAGCCAGATCGCGAAGTTCTCCAGCGGTCGGGGCATCAAATGGGGATTCGGGACGTGATCGCTCCCTATGACAGATTTGCTCACGGAGAATGCTTCATTGCTCCACTTTCCGCCAGCGAAGAAGCTGTTGGGGATTTCGATCTCGACAGTCTTAAGGAGAGGAAAGGTATTTTGTGGTGCATGGGGCTCATTGTTTTCAAGGACGTATTCGGGGATTTTTGGCTCCTGCGTTTCAAGCGAAAATGGGCCTATGATCTGTTTGGCAGCGACGAAATCGATGGGGATGGTTGGGGCGGGGAATGGGTACGCGAAGGCGAAAAAGGTGAAAATGAAGAGCAGTCGGTGAAAGTTAGCGCTTCGAAGGAAACGAGCAAGCCAAATTAGGACACTACCCAGTCCCCGCAGGGGAGATGAAGCCAGAGTGTTGAATGATCGTTAAACTCAGCCCCGCCACGCTCAGAAGCAGGAGAATTGATGCAAGCACGAAGAATGGGATCCGAAGGACTGGCCAGGCCTTCGCAGGCAATTGATCCGCCAGCTTGTCGGCAAGAGTTTCATTGAAGCGCATCGGACGGTCTTCGTCCTCCGCCGCTGGCCTCCACTTTGAAGCCAGATATGCGGCACGAAAGTTGGAGAGCAGAATCCCGGCGCTCATGATCGCCAGTATCCCTGGTGGCTGGCCCTGAGCCATTCCATAAATTAGGTTGAGAAGGAAGATACTGAGGACCATTCCTGCCGCTGGCCAACTGCTTTCTCTCACTCCCAATCCACCAATTAGAAAGACCAGGGCTTCTGCAATGCCAGTAACAATCAAGGTCGAATTACCGGTTATCGCTGCCACAACGACCTGGAAAGCCGCGATCACCAGGCAGATCCAGAATCCCTGCCGTCCCAGGTAATCCACGTCCCAGGCGTTCTGCACAGTGGGCCAGAAGATACTCTTGAGCCGGCCATCGCTGGGCTTCGACTCACCTGACAATCCAAGTGTTTGCATGGCAGTCATGGTGGTACGAAACGGGGGCGGTGTCAAGTAAATATCGATGAAAGAGGCAACCTCACGCTGACTTTCGGTATCCACAAAAACCAAGGCCGCTCCCTGGGAGCGGCCTTCGGTTGGAATATCTGAATTCTCTCGGCTAGAACGTCGTCGAAACCGTCAACCGGAACGTCTTGCGCGGCTCCCGGAACTGGTACCGGGCGCCGTAGGCCTCGATCGCTTCGTTGTAGGTGTAGTCGCCCGCGCCGTCCGGCGGGAACATCGCGCGTGTAATCAACTCCGCCGAGCAGCTGCCCTGCTTGCCTCCGTGCAGCACGTCGTTGCAGTAAGGCGTCTCGTAAAGGCGCAGCGGGTTATAGGCGTAATAGAGCC
>Ga0182030_10012155_pt1 | contig 17290 bp, 14 predicted proteins | sample 812S3MmetaG_FD_121299 | JGI IMG/M metagenome (GOLD analysis project Ga0182030, IMG submission 121299) | Permafrost microbial communities from Stordalen Mire, Sweden - 812S3M metaG (Illumina Assembly) | ecosystem: Environmental > Terrestrial > Soil > Wetlands > Permafrost | place: Sweden...
AGCCCCACCTGGCTGTCGACGTCGATCTTCCCGCCGTGCATGAGCACGAGGCGCCGGGCGATGGCCAGCCCCAGGCCGGTGCCGCGGCGGCGGGCGCGCTCGTCCTTCGTCTGCTTGTACTCCTCGAAGATGACGGCGCGCTCCTGCGGGCTGATGCCCGGCCCTGTGTCGCGGACGCTCACGCGCGCGTAGCGCCCCTCGCGACCCACGTCGACGACGACCTCGCCGCGCTGGGTGAACTTGATGGCATTGCCCACCAGATTGGTGAGCACCTGGCGGACGCGGCGAGGGTCGGCGCGCGCGAAGACGCCCGCCTCCCCTTCGATGCGAACGAGCACGGGACGGGCGCCGACGATGCCCGCTGCTTCGCGCACGACCTCCCAGGCCACGGCGGCGAGATCGACACGCGAACGCGTGAGCTTGAGCTGCCCGCTCTCCAGGGCGCTGAACTCGAGGATGTCGTTGATCAGATCGAGCAGATGCTTGCCCGACCCGCGGATCTGCTCCACCTCTTCGCGCGCTTCGGTCGAGAGCGGCCCGTCGACCTCCGTCATGAGGATGTCGGCAAATCCGAGGATGGCGTTGAGGGGGCTGCGCAGCTCATGGCTCACGGCCGCGAGGAAAGCGGAACGATCGCGATCGGCGGCGCGCACGCGTTCGAGGTCGCTCTGGTAGCCGGTCTGCGCGGCGACGAAGCGAGCGACGAGGGCGTTGAACGCCACGGTGAGACCCCCGACCTCGTCCATCGTCCGCACCGGCACCGACTCGCCCGTGGGCTCGGAGCGCACGTGCACCATCCCGCGCACCCGCTCGGCGACGAAGTCGACGTCCTTGTTCGCGTCGCGCGACACGGCATAGGCAACCGCCGCCGCCACGCCCACGAGGAGCGTCGTCAGCGCGATGAGCGCTCGCAGCAGCGCCGGCGCTCCCTCCGCAGCGCCCGGTTCGCGGACGAAGGCGACGAGGAACGGGCTCGACGGCGAAGCGTCCAGCGGCTGGCTCGCGAAGCGCACGCGCCCCAGACCCGTGATCGCTTCCCCGGCGTGCTCGCTCACGACCCGCCGGAGCGCCGCCTTGTCCGCCATGCCCAGACTGGCGTCGAGCTTCACGTCCCCATCCGGCGTCACGACGACGAACTCCGCCCCGGTCTTGCGAGCGGCGCGCTGCATCGCTTCGAGCCGCTCGTTTGCCGGGAGGTGACTGATGCGCGCCCCGAGGGCCGAGGCGAGGAGCTCGGCGCGGGCGGCCGAGTGCTCGTCGCTTGCCGTGGACAGGTTGGACACACCGAAGAGGCCGATGGCGATGCCCACGGCGAGGCCCAGCACCACGACGACCGCCGGCGCCAGGGGTAAGAGCGGCCATGCGCGCCTCGCGCGGGGAGAGCCCACCTGGGTCGTGACCGTGACCATCCCGGTACGACCCGGAGCCACGGACGCGGTCCCGTCGCGCGACGGCGCCATCGACCCTGGCACGGGCGGCGCCGAGGCGTTGCGCGGGTCACGCACGGTCTCCACGGGGCCATCTTACTCGCCCCTTGCGGCAAGGCCGTTCGGGCTTACCGCTGGGAAGCGGAATGCGCTCCGGCTTCCGGCGGTTGCGATCGAGGATGAAGTCACGCAGGAGCGGCGTCACCCTCGTCATCTACGGCTGGTACGACAGCCAGCCGGGCACGCTCGCATGGGCGTTTCCCAGCCTGCGGGCGGCCCTCTTGGCCGTGCGCGCCATGCGCAACGCCATCCGCAGGCTCATCGTCGAAAGAAAGAACGCCCTCGACGGCGAGGTGGACGTCGACGCCCTGCGCCGCGCGGGCCGGGTGCTGGTGGAGCGAGGTGTCTAGGTAACCTTCGCGGAGGTCATCGGTCCTGGCACTCGATGACCCCGCGCTCGAGAAGCTCGGCGAGGCCGGCAAGCGTGTCGAGTGCGTTCATGATGCCGATGTCGAGGATGGCCCGGATGCTGGAGCGACCGTCGAGGAGCCCGAGGAGCATGCTCGCGCGGGCGTTGAGCTCGCGTGAAGCCAGCTGGTCGGAACTGGCGATGACGACGGGCACGCGATCGAAGCCCCCGAGGCGCAGCTCGTACACGGCGAGCCGCTCCTGCTCGGAGAGCTCCTCCGTCGCCGGCCCGGTTGGCACCGCAGGTGGGGGCGTGGTCGTGAAGGTCGACTTGATGCGCGCCGCCTCCAGCTCCACTGGGTCGGAATACGTGGGCATCTCCTCGCGATAATCCACGCCCACCGGCTCGCGCGTGGTTTCGGGCGACCGCGACGCGGGAGCTGGCAGGGAGGGTGCTCGCGGGCGCATCCGCACACTCCATCCCGCCACGGCGCCGCGCGCAAGGCACGCTCGCACGCTCACAGCTTCCATCCCCGGAGGAGCGTCGCCCGCAGGTCCGTCGGCTCGGTCGTCGGGGTCTTGCAAGCCCCCTCCAGACACACGAACGCCCGCGCAGCGGCCCCCATCCCGGTCTTCCCACGTGACGCGACCACGAGCCGCTCGAACGGCGCGTCGGGCCCTCTCGTGGCGACGCGCGCGGACACCACCCACGAAGCCCCCAGCGCTCGGCTCACGTGCTCGAGCCTCTCGACGGCGACGTCGTCGTCTCCAGCCACGACGACGTCGTAGTACGGTCCGACGCGCAAAAGCGCCGCGTCGAGCCAGCCCGCTGACTCCATTCCGTTCGCGCGAAGCTCGTTCGCTCGCGCGCGCAGGCACGAGTCGACGACGCTCGTGAGGCTTTCCTCCAGCGTCAGCGCGCCGAGCGCGATGCGAACCTCGAGCAGGACCGCTGTACCCGATGGCTCCACGGAGTCGTCGAGGGTCACGCTGCGGGCGAACGGCGTCGCTCCCTCCTCGGCGTCGTACCAGCCACCTCGCTCCCCGGCCCCGAAGCGGGCGTCGGCCTCCTTCACCAGCGTCATCGCGTACTCGAGGAGCTCGACGCGATTCGTCGCCTGGAATAGAGCGATCAACCCCTGAGCGAAGAAGGCGTAGTCCTCCAGCACGCCGGCGGCCTCGGGGTGCCCGGTGTTCGAGTCGCGAACGAGCCCGGACGGCGTGGGCCTGTGGACCCGCCATAGCCAATCGGCGGCCCGGAGCGCAGCGTCACGGTAGCGCGCGTCGCCCGTGGCCTCGAACGCACGCGAGAGCGCCGTGAGGGTGAGCCCGTTCCACGCGGTCACGATCTTGGTGTCCACCCTGGGTGGGGGTCGCGTCGCGCGCGCGGCCAGGAGCCGGGGACGCAGGGTCGTCCATCGCGCTTCGACCTCCGTGACGCTCCGACCCGCCCCCGTCGCAACGTCCGAGAACGCCGCGCGCCGGTTCGGCGCCGACGCGCCATCGAAGGGGCCCGCCCCCGTGATCCCCAGCAAGCTCCCCAGCATCTCGCCGTCGCGAGGGCCTCCTATCCGGAGCAACTCGTCCCGCGTGAAGACGTAATAGGCGCCCTCGTGGCCTCCGCTGTCGGCGTCGATGCTGGCGTAGAAGCCGCCGTCCGGCGCTCGCATGTCTCGCAGCAGGAAGTCGAGGGTGTCGGTCGCCACCGCGATGTACCGCGGTTCGGCCAGCGCGAGGCCGGCCTCGAGGTAGAGCGTCGCCAGCTGGGCGTTGTCGTAGAGCATCTTCTCGAAGTGGGGTGTCTCCCACCGTGCATCGGTCGAGTACCTGTGAAATCCGCCCGCGATGGGATCACGAATCCCGCCGACCGCCATGACGTCGAGGGTCTTTCGCACGGCGTCCCTCAGCGAAGGGTCGCCCCACTTGCGGGCGGCATGGAGCAAGAAGGCCCAGCGGACCGGGGTCGGAAACTTGGTCTGGCCGCGAAAGCCGCCCCATTGCATGTCAACGCGATCGAGCGCCGACGTCGCCACAGCGTGAAGGTCGTCCGCCCCGATCGGAGCAGCGCTGCTCGCGCCCTCCCCCGAGCTCTTGTGCCCGATTCGTTGCGCCACCTGCTCCGCGCTGTTCTCTATCTCTCCTCGGGCGAGACCGAACTGCTCTGCCGCCTTGCCTGCGACCGACAGGAATCGGTCGTGGGGCAGGTAGGTCGCGCCGAAGAAGGGCTTCAGCCCCGGCGTCAGAAGGAGCGACATCGGCCAGCCTCCGCTCCCGGTCATGGAGGTCAGCGCCTGCATGTAGACCTCGTCGAGATCGGGGCGCTCCTCACGATCGACCTTGATGCTGACGAAGTGAGCGTTGAGAAACTCCGCCACGTCGTCCTTCTCGAAGACCTCCGCCTCCATCACGTGGCACCAGTGGCAGGACGAGTAGCCAATCGAGAGGAAGATCGGCCTGTCCTCTGCGCGCGCCCGGTCGAGAGCCTCCCTGGACCACGGATACCAATCGACCGGGTTGTGCGAGTGCTGCGTGAGATAGACGGAGCCAGCGCCCACGAGGTGATTGCCGTCGCGACGGATCACCTCCGTCGACCGCGGTGGGGCCGCAGCCTCGGGCGCGTGCGAAGACGCCGTCGTGTGCGCGCGATCGCAAGCGCCGAGCGCGAGGGACAGCGACAGACACGCGGCGCCTCGTACCATTCCCGTCAGAGTTGCACGGGGCTGGCCCGGCGTCGCCCGCGGCTGGGACCCGCTACATCCGCTCGATGACGACGGCGATCCCCTGCCCGCCCCCGATGCACGCGCTGCCCACGGCGTAGCGGCCACCCCTCCGTGCCAGCTCGTACACCAGATGGGTCGTGATTCGCGCCCCGCTGGCACCCAGCGGGTGACCGAGCGCGATGGCGCCGCCGTCGACGTTGGTGCGGCTCCGGTCCAGGCCCAGCTCCTTCTCCACGGCCAGGTACTGCGGCGCGAACGCCTCGTTGACCTCGAAGAGATCCACGTCCGACTGCTTCAGGTCGGCCCTGGCCAGCGCGGAGCGGATGGCCGGGGCGGGACCGATGCCCATGATCTTCGGGTCCACGCCCGCCACTCCCCACTGGACGATGCGCGCGAGCGGCTTCAGGCCCTTGCTCTTCGCGTAGTCCTCGCTCGTGAGCACGAGCGCCGCCGCGCCGTCGCAGATGCCCGACGCATTGCCCGCCGTGACGACCCCGTCCTTCTTGAAGACGGGCGTGAGCTTGGTCAGCGCCTCGATGGTGGACTGCGGGCGCGGGTGCTCGTCGACCGCGAAGCTCACCGGCCCCTTCTTCGTCTGGAACTCGAGCGCGACGATCTCGCTCTTGAAACGCCCCGCCTCGTTAGCCGCCGCCCAGCGCTGTTGGCTACCGAGCGCGTACTCGTCGCACTGCTGCCGCGTGAGCCCGTACTGCTCGGCGAGGTTCTCCGCCGTGACCGCCATGGGCGTGTTGACGTAACTGTCGGTCAGCGCGCTCCAGAGGGAATCCTCGACCGGGGGTGTCTTGCCGAAGGCCCAGCCCTCGCGCGTGCCGCGCAGCTGGAAGGGGGCCTGCGTCATGTTCTCCGTGCCGGCGACGAGCACCGCGTCCGTCTCGCCGAGCAGGATCTGCTCCGCGCCGTTGACGATGGCCTGAAAGCCGGAGCCGCACAGGCGGTTCACCGTCAGCGCGGGCGTCTCGATGGGGAGGCCCGCCTTCAGGCCTACGTGGCGCGCGCAGTAGATGGCGTCGGCGCTGGTCTGCATGACGTTGCCAACGATCACGTGTCCGAAGTCGCGCTTGTCGACGCCGCCCTGCTCCAGCGCAGCTTTCGCGGCGTGTACGGCGAGGTCGTTGGCACTGATGCCCTTGAGGGAGCCAAGCATCGTGCCGAACGCGGTTCGCTTCGCGGCGACGATGACGATCGACTTGGGGAGTTTGGACATGCTTTCCGGGTGATATATCGGAGAGGGAGGCCGATGTGAACGCGAACGCGCCCCGGTGCCCACGATGCGGCAGTCTCGTCACCAACCCCGGCACGCCAGTGTGCCCGTTCTGTGGCGCCCCGCTCGCCGGATACGCCGCCAGCCCACCTCAGCCCTACGCCCCCCCGACCCCCTACGGACCCTACCCTGGCGCGTATGGATCGCCACAGCAGTCGCCTGGATCTCCCTGTGGCCAGTCAGGCCCCGGGTTTGGAGCAGCGCCGCAGCAGCAAGGTTACGCATTTCCACCGCCGCAACAGGGATATCCGCCGGGATATCCGCCCCCCGGAGCCTACGGCTACCCGCCTGGATCGAGTCTTGTAGTGACCCCGCAACGGTCGGCCTTCTGGGCCTCTGGTTGGGGCATCTACTGGATGATTCGCCTGGGAATCGCCTTGGTGTTCATCCTCCTAGCGGGGTTTGGCGCATGTTTCTCCATGCTCAGTCACTGAAGGCCTCGGTCGCACTCTCCCTACTCGCGCTCGCGTCTGGTTGCTCGTCGGCGACCGGCCCCGATATTCCGGGCTCCGGATACCACCAGGATCCAGGCGACACCGGGTCGAGCAGCGGCGGAAGTAGCAGTAGCGGCGGTAGCAGCAGCGGCGCCGCGAGCTCGAGCAGCAGCTCCGGCGGCTCCAGCAGCGGAGCAAGCAGCGGAGCAGGCAGCTCCAGCGGAGCGACCGGCAGCAGTGGAGGAAGCAGCAGCGGCGGGGCCGGGACGACGATCTCCGCCAACACGACGTGGGCCGACGGTCAGCACATCGCCGCCAGCGTGACCATTGCCTCCGGTGTGACGGTGACGATCGCGCCGGGCGCCACCGTGACGGTGATGGCCGGGTCGACGATCGCGGTCGCAGGGACGCTGACTGCGAGCAGCGCCACCACGCACGCCAAGCTCACCGGCACGGGCTGGACGGCCCTCTCCGTAGCGAGCGGCGGGACGCTGACCCTCGACGGCGTCGACATCACCGGCGCGGCGACCGCACTCCAAACCCAGGTCGGGGCGGTCAAGGCGGAGTACGACGCCGGCACCATCACCGGCGCGGCAACGCCCTTCGATCTCGCCAAAGGGACGACGCTCGGCACGAAGAACGCGACCGTCACGTGCACCCTCGGCACCTCGCGCATCGCCGGCTCGCTCGTCGCGTCCTACCTGGACTACGACTCCAACGGCAACGAGGGCATCACGACGACCGACCCCACGGCGACCGAGTCGATCGAGGACTCCAAGCTGCACGGCTCCGGTCCGGTCGCCGACATGGTCGTCTCGGCCACGGGCGCGGCGTCGATCCACATCGCGTACACGGACATCACCAACGTGCACTGCGGGTTCCACTTCGACACCGTCGACGCGTTCGACGTGAGCTACACGAACGTCGAGACGAACTCCTACGGCTTCATGCTCTACGGCTCGGCCGGAACGGGGACGCGTTCGGTGACGTACTCCAACGTCGACCAGAACCAGATCGCGTACGACACCACGGCGGGGGCGAACGGGCCCATCACGTTCGACCACGACTACATCACCGGCACGCAGAACCCCGCCGACGCCGTGAGCGTGACCAACCCCGCGACGGCCGCCGTGGCCGGGACGGGTCCCCGCGCGCAGTGACATCCTATTGACTACCGTTCAACGAGCGCTACGTTCCGTCTGACGTACCGCGCACGGATGTCGGCTCGTGACCTGCGTGCCGACGGAACGAGGGTCAACGTGGACGACTGCTCCATCCTCATCGTCGGCTCCGGCTTCGCCGGGCTGGGTATGGCCATCCGCCTGAAAGAGGCGGGGATCGACGACTTCGTCCTGCTCGAGCAGGCCGACGACATCGGCGGCACCTGGCGCGACAACCACTATCCCGGGTGCGCATGCGACGTGCCGTCGCAGCTCTACTCCTTCTCGTTCGAGCCGTGGCCTAGCTGGACGCGCGACTTCGCCCCGCAGCGCGAGATCCTCGAGTACCTGCGCCACTGCGCGGACAAGTACGGCGTCCGACCGCACATCCGCTTCGGCGCGCGCGTCGTCCGTGCGCGATGGGACGAGGCGGACGGCGCGTGGCAGGTGAGCACGAGCGACGGCAAGACGGTGCGGGCCCGTGTCGTCGTCTCCGGCTGCGGACCGCTGAGCCGCCCCAAGCTGCCGGACATCCCGGGCCTCGGGTCGTTCGAGGGCAAGACGTTCCACTCCGCGCGGTGGGACCACGCGTTCCCGCTCGAAGGAAAGACGGTGGCCGTCGTCGGCACGGGCGCCAGCGCCGTCCAGATCGTGCCGGAGATCGCGCCCAAGGTGGGGAAGCTCTTCGTCTACCAGCGCACCGCGCCGTGGGTGATGCCCAAGCCCGACGGGCCCATCCCCCACTGGAAGCGCAGGCTCTATGCGCGCGTGCCGGCGGCGCAGAATGCGGCGCGGCAGGGCAATCTACTGGTCACGGGAGCTGCTCGCGCTCGGCTTTGTCGTCGAGCCCCGGATCATGAAGCTCGGCGAACGCCTCGCGCGGCGGTTCCTCGCCCGCAGCGTGGCCGACCCCGCCCTCCGAGCCAGGCTCACGCCGAGCTACACCATGGGCTGCAAGCGTATCCTGCCGACGAACAGCTACCTGCCGGCGCTGCAGCGCGAGAACGTGGACCTCGTGACCGACGGGATCGCGGAGGTTCGTGCCGGCTCCATCGTGAGCAAGGACGGGACGGAGCGCGCGGTGGACGTCATCGTGCTCGCCACCGGGTTCGAGGCGGCAGAGCACGTGGCTCCGTTCGAGGTGCGCGGGCGCGGGGGGCGCGAGCTCGACGAGGTCTGGCGCGACGGCGCGTCAGCCTACCTGGGGACGACGGTGTCGGGGTTCCCCAACATGTTCCTCCTCGTCGGCCCGAACACCGGCCTGGGGCACAGCTCGATGGTGTTCATGATCGAGTCGCAGGTGGCCTACGTCCTCGACGCGGTGAAGAAGATGCGAGCGCTCGGCCTGAAGGCGGTCGACGTGAAGGCCGACACGCAGGCGCGTTACAACGAGCGCCTGCAGGAGCGGCTGAAGGGCACCGTCTGGTCGAGCGGCTGCATGAGCTGGTATCTCACGCGAAGCGGCCGGAATACGACCATCTGGCCGGGGTTCACCTTCGAGTTCCGACTGCGCACGCGCCGCTTCGACGCGGGCTCCTACGACCAGGTGAAGCTGTCGAAGAGCGACGGCGCGGCTCAGGGGACCGGCGTCGCCAGAGTCGCCCACGCGCCGGAGATGACCACCTCGTCGCGCTCCTTCACCCTCACCTGAAGCGCCACGGCATCGGGTCGGACCAGCCACCCCTCCGTGACGAGCGTGTCGCCCGGCCACACCGGGCGGCGGAACTGCGCCTCGAAGGAGCGCACCCGCGTCGCGTCGCCGCCGCATGCGGCGCGGGCCACGTGGCGCACCATGAACCCGAAGGAGCAGAGACCGTGCAAGATGGGGCCCCGCTCGAAGCCGACAGCCTGGGCGAACTGGGGGTCGGCGTGCAGCGGGTTGAGATCCCCCGAGAGACGGTAGAGGAGCGCCTGCTCGGGTGACGTCGCCTCCTCGACCGAGAACGTCGGCGGCACGTCGCGCGGCCTCTCGACCGGCGCGGCCTCCTTGGGTGGCGGGTCCCCGCCGAAGCCGCCCTCACCGCGGAACAGGATCGCCGACGTCGTCTCCGCCACGAGCTTACCGCTCGAGTCCTCGGCGCGCGTGTCGACGAGCACCTGCGCCAGACGCTTCATGTCGTAGATCCCGCGCACCGTCGCCGTCGTCCGGAGCTTCCCCGCGGACGCGAGCGGCCCATGAACGACCACACGCTCGCCGCCGTGGACGATCATCGCGAGATTGCCGCCCAGGCTCGCGAGGAGATCGAGCATCGGCTGGAACTTGGACACGACGGCAAAGCTCGGAAGGACCCTGGGGCCTCGGCCCTCGTAGAGGTAGTCGAGCTCGTCGCGCTTCGCGCCGACGCCGAGGGCATAGAGCGCGGTGTCTTTCCACGTGTATTCCCAGACGGAAGGAGCGCTCGGCTTGCCGACGAGGGAGAGGTCGAGGGGCATGGGGCGCGGAGAATAGCGTCACTCGTCGTACGAGTCCGCTCTCTCGCCTTCTCGGTTACCCTGCCCGGCGATGCCCTCCGTCGTAGGTACGATCGCGGACGCCTTCGCGCGGTCCGGAGTCGACCTCGGAGCGCTCGGCCTCGCGTGGGCGCGAGCGATGCCCACGGTGACGCTCGTCCCGGCGTTCGGCCTGCGGGCGCTCCCCGCGCCAGGTCGCAGTGTGATGGCGCTCGCCTTCGCGGCCTGCATCTTCCCAGCACTCGCGCCGGTGGTGACCGCGTCATCCCAGCCGTGGTTCGTCCTGGCGCTGGTGGAGGTCGCGCGGGGGCTGCCCATCGCGATCGCCGCGGCCGTGCCACTCTGGGCGGCGACGATGGCGGGCGGCGTGGCCGACGCGCTCCGCGGATCGCAGGAGACGCCAAGCGTCCCGACCGTGGAGGGCAAGGCGACCCCGCTGGGCGTACCGCTGTCGCTTCTGGCGAGCGCCATCTTCCTCGCGACCGGCGGACCTGCGCGCGTGGTGATGGCGCTCGCCCTGCACCCGGTCGGCCCGCACCCGTTGCTCGCCGCCGCGGACGACCTCGTGGGAGGTGTCGCCCTCGCCGTGGCGCTCGGCGGCCCTCTACTGGCCGCGGCCGTGGTCATCGAGATCGCCGCCGCCCTCGTGGCGCGCGCCGCTGCTCCTGCGCAGGTCCATGCCCTGCTGGCTCCCCTTCGCGCGCTGGGGACGCTCGCGGTCATGGCCGTGGTGCTGGAACGTGTCGCCACGGCTCTGGCGAGAGCTGTCGAGGCCGCGCCCTGAGACCTCTCGGTGGCTTCTCGGCTTCGTTCTTACGGTAAACTTTTATCCAGGATGGATAACGAGCGATCCTCCTCGGAGGCCCCTCAATAGCCCGCTTGGCGTTGTGATCTCGAACAGTTGCCTTCGATGTATGCACGGCACCGATAGTGCAAAAGTGCCGTGTCACTCGAAAGGAGCCCTCGATGTCCCGCCCCCTCGCCTCTGCCCTGGTGCTCGTCGCACTCTCTGCTCTCGCAGGATGCGCTTCCACCGCGCAGCAGGCCGTGCCGCACTCCCTTGCCTCTCAGATTCCCACCGATCGCGTCGCCGCCGCGCCGCCCACGGACTTCGAATTCGAGCTCGCGCCCTCGCAGACCGCCGCGCCGAGGCGCTTCACGAAGGACGCAGAGCTCACAGGCTCGCTCCACGCGGAGAGCCCTACCCGTACCAGCAACGAGTAGGCGCCTCGGTCCTACGGAACCATGCAGGCCACCCCCGGATCCAGCGGCGGCGACAGCCACGCCGGGGTCCGCGTCGAACTCGCGACAGCCGTGTGGGGACACGGCCAGCCCGAGTAGAAATGCTCGACCCAGGGGACCACGAGGCTCCCGCCCGCGCTGGTTGCAGACGACGGGGCGACCACGGCCCGTCGCGTGGGATGGGTGGTCGGACACGGCGGCAAGCGGCCGCGCAGCGGCCCCGGCCCCACAGAGCGTGCGCACGAGTCATTCCCGTTCGAGATGACGTCGCTGACGCGCTCGTCGGCGAGCTGGGTGCCTCCCAGACGCGGCCCGTTCGCCAGCCCCGGCTGGAGCGACGACGCGCAGCCTACGAGCCACGGCGCAAAACAGAACGCGGCGAGCCACGGCCAACGTGACATGGTTTTGCCTCCTCTCGGAACGTGGAGAAAGCGCGGCAAGGGTCGCGGCGCGCGCGGGTGATTGTTGGCCGGGCGCCCGACACCCGAAGTGTAAGACTCGATCGCGCGGCGTGCACGCCGCCGGCGCGGCGGAGCTTCTGGAGCGGACCCTAGAGCGGGATACGGTAACCGAACGTCAAGCCGAGCTCGAAGGCGGCAACCCTGCCCGTCAGCGTGGGACAGTCACCGATGGGGTCGCACGACGTCTCCTGCGAGAAGGGCTTCTCGTTGGGAAGGACCCAGAGGTCGGCACGCAGGGCGAGGCCGATGACGAAGCTGTCGTTCACGAGGTAGTTGACCCCCGTCTCCATGCCAACGGCGAAACCTTCCGTGCTCACCGTGACCGTGCTGGTGCCGAGGAGCGACGGCACCTCGGGCACGTTGTTCGTGGAGAAGCGGTCCGCGATGATGAGCGCACCCGACGTCAGACCGACATAGCCCTCGAGCAAGCGCGACCGCAGGGGGAAGTAGCGAACCTCGCCGCCGAGGAACAGGTAGCTCCGCGAGTGGGAGCGATTCAGGCTGCTGGCTCCGCCGGCGTTCGGGTCGGTCGTGGGTCGCGGTGCGAAGAGGGCGCCCGCGCCGAACGCCCATTCGCGCGTCGCCCGGTAGAGCAGATGGACGCCGGTCTGCACGGTCGCGTCGCCGTTGCCGACCGTGCCCAGCGGCGTGGACCCGCCGCGGTTCGACGCCGAGATCGGCGCCGACGGCAGCGCGATGATCCCCGCTTCGGCCTCGGCCACGGTGTGGGGCCGATCGAGCAGGGAGGCATGCTCGTGCTTCGTCTCCTGCGTCGATTCAATCTTCGAGGGCGGGGCGACGGGCGGCGCGTCGTCTGCTGCGGCGACACGGGTCCCGAGGAGCACCGTTGCGGCGAGCAGGAGCGGCGTCGCGCGCATCGTACGTTCGAGCCTACACGATGGCCTGGGGCGCAGCCTGCCTTGCCGCGCGATTCACGCGCCCTACAGCCACTTCGCGCTGTCGGTCGGGGCCGGCAGCGGGGTCCCCGAACCAGGGCCCGCCGGGGCAGGGAGCGGCTTCACGTCACCCACGATGACCGCCCTCACCGAGCGCATCTGCGCACCGTCCGCGCGGCCCGTGAAGCTGACCTCGAAGCGTCCGCTCTGGAGGAACGTGAACGTCGCCCGGAAGACGCCCGACCCATCGTCGGTCACGTCGAGATGCGTACCCGGGGCGATCCCGGGGCCGACGATGTGAAACGACGCCCCTTCGACCTTCGAGCGCGCGCTCCCCTGGATGTGAGCCGCCATGTCCACCGGCTGGCCGATACCGGGCTTCGCGCTCGAGAGGTCGACGATCGCGCGCAACGTCGCGGACGGCGCGCCCGTGCCACCGCGCCCGCTCGCCAGCGCCGGAATGCCCGGGTCGACCGGGGCCGCCACGGGGGGCTCGGCCAGGGTGGCCAGGAGCGCACTCGCATCTCCATCGGCCGGGTCGAGTTGCAGGGCGACCTTGGCCAGACGCGTCGCGCCGGTCATGTCCCCCGCCGCGGCCTTCGCCTTCGCGGCAGTCACTGCTTCGGCGGATGCGCGAGAGCGGATCTCGAGCAGCTGCGGGTCGCGAGGGGAGCGCGCAAGGCCCTTGTCGGTCAGATCGAGCACGGCGTCCCACTGCTGGTGCAGAACGGCGTCTGCCGCCTGCGCGGCGTAGTCCGCCGAATCGTGCGCGTGGCCGCCGATGAGGCCCGTCTTGTACGCGAACCCGCCCATCCCCAGCGCCCCCACGAGAAAGCACACGATGACGACGGCGAACGTGCGCCCCTGGGTCCGGGGCAGGCGAAACGGCGTCTCTTCTCCCGCGATCGTGGTCTCAACCGATGACGGCGGCTTGGAGGAAGGCGGCGCCGTGCGAGAGAGTGGCGGGGCCGTGTCGCCGCGCGGCGACGAGGGAGCGCTCACGCTGATGGGGAGCGGCGTCGACACCGGCGCGGGCGGGGGCGTGTGGAGCGCCTGACGCGACGACGGCGGCAGCTGCTGGTCGTCCATCGTCGAGTCGACGCCCGATGGCGGCGGCGTCGGAATGAGCCTCGCCTCGAAGTCCGCCGGCGGCAGCCACTTGGTCGTCGCGCTGCCGGGCGTGACCATCGCCGGCTCGGGGACCTCGGTCTTCAGCACGGTGCGCGTCGAGTGCGCCGTGTCCGCCGGCGGCTCGAACGACGTCTTCGCCGCCCCGATGCGCGCGGCGACCTCGGGCTCGAGCTGCAGCTTGCTGGTCCGCTGCATCGAGGGCATCTGCACGACGCTCGTGTGCGGCCCGCGCCCCGGCCCGAGCATCGTCGGCCGCGTCAGGAGATCCTGCGCCGACAGCCCGCTCTCCACCGCGGACTCGAGGAGCGCCCGCCCGAACGTCCGCGCGTTCTCCGCCCTGTCCTCGGCCTTCTTGGCGAGGTTTCGCATCACGATGGCCGCGATGGGCTCGGGGACGTAGGCCGCGCGCGGGATGCTCTTCAGGGTCGGCGGGTGGTCGTGGATCTGCTGCACGAGGAGCGCGACGGCCTGCTCGCCGTCGAAGGGCGTCCGTCCCGAGAGCATCTGGTAGACCATCGTCGCGATGGAGTAGACGTCCCCCTGCGGCGAGACCTTCTCTCCCTGCGCGCCCTCCGGCGAGATGTACCTCGCCGTGCCGAAGATGAGGCCCGCCGCCGTGGCCATGGACTGCTCGCCCCAGTTGAGGCGCGCGATGCCGAAGTCGAGCACCTTCACGCAGTCGGGATCGTCCGCCCGCTTCACGAGCATCACGTTCTCGGGCTTGAGGTCCCGGTGCACGACGCCCTGCACGTGCGCCTCGCCCGCAGCGTCGCAGAGCTGGAGAGCGATGTGGAGGGTGCGCGGCAACGGCATGGCTCCGCCTACCGCCGCGAGCGCGCTCTGGAGCGAGAGGCCGTCGAGGTATTCCATGACGATGTAGAGGGCCCCATCGGGGAGCTGGCCCGTCAGAAGAACGTGCACCACGTTGGGGTGCGCGAGGCGTGAGGCGACCTTGGCCTCGCGGTGGAAGCGCGCCACGAGCATGTGGTTGGCCGAGAGCTCGCGATGGAGGATCTTCACCGCCACGTCGCGGTCGATGCCCTTCTGGAAGGCCCGGTAGACCCGGCCCATGGCCCCGAGACCCACGAGCTGGCGGATCTCGATGTGGCCGAGGATCTCGCGGCCTACATAGGGGTCGGTCGCGGCCGCGGCAGCGATGGCACCCGGGGAGGTCGTCAGGGGGGCGCCGTCGAGCGAGCAGAAGAGGGCGTCGGCCGGGTAGCGTGTCCCACACGACGGGCAGGACTTTGGGGTCGCAGCCTCTGCGGGGTTCACGGCAAACATGCTAGCCCCTCGGCCGCCCGCCGCGCACGTCGAGGGGCGCCGTTTCGACCCGCTGCCGGGACCGCCACGCGACTCCGCGCCCCGCCGCGCTCCCAGCCCTGCGTGTCTGCATGCACTCACCGCCCTGGTAGCAACCATCGCGCCCGGCAAAGGGGGAAGAGAAACCGCCAGGACGCAACGGTTGCCATGACAGGTGGATCCGACCGTGGTGGAACGCTCATTCTCAGGCGCCCGTTGCTTCCGACACCCCCGATTGCCTAATGTGCGGCTCATCGTGGCCGACGGCGAGACATTCGACCCTGGGGCAGCCGCCTGGTCGGTGCAGCTGCCTCATTTCGAGGGGCCGCTCGACCTGCTTCTGCACCTTTGCCAGAAGCACGAGCTCAACATCCTCGACATCCCCATCTCGTTCGTGACCGAGAAGTACCTCGAATACCTCGCGGTCATGGAGCTGATGCAGCTCGACGTGGCCGCCGAATACCTCGTCATGGCGGCCACCCTGGCGCACATCAAGAGCAAGATGCTCCTCCCCGCGCCGCCGCCGGGGCAGGAAGACGACGACCCGGAGGACGAGATCGACCCGCGCGAGGCGCTCATCCGCCGCCTCCTCGAGTACCAGAAGTACAAGGACGCCGGTCAGCAGCTCGCCGCGCGCGGCGTCGCTGGGCGGGACATCTTCCTGCGCGGAGCGCCCGTGGAAGAGGCCGCAAGCCAGGGGCTCCCGCCGCTCGCCGAGATCCCCATCTACGCTCTGGTCGACGCCTTCCAGCGGGTCCTCGACCGGAGCAAGATCCAGCTCTCGCACGACGTCGTGGCCGATCGGATCAGCATCTCGGACCGCATCACCGAGCTCAGCGACCTTCTGGCCATCCGCAAGCGCGTCCTGTTCGAGGAGCTGTTCGACGGCCACGCCTCGAAGGGCGACCTCGTGATCACGTTCCTCGCCCTCCTGGAGATGGCCAAGCTTCGCATGATGCGCCTCCTGCAAGCGGAGCCGCTGGGACCCCTTTACATCGAGCTCGCTGCCGCCCGCGAGGACGAGGGCGAGGAGGAAGCACGTCCGTGACGCGAAAGAAGAGCGAGCCTTCCGACACCATCTCCCCGGTCGGACTACCCGAGGAGATCGCGCGGGCCCACTCCTCGCCTGCGGGCGAGTCGGGGCCTCCGCTGTCCGGAATCGACGAAACCCACCCGGACGACGCCCCGGCCTGGGACGACCAGCCAACCCTGAATCTGACGGGCGATCCGACGGGCCTCTTGCCCCGGGACGACCGCGTGTCCGCGGCCTCCGAAGCGGCGGAGGACGAGGCGGCCGGCGTCGAAGAGGCGCGCGAGCTGACGAGGGCTCACCTGCGAGGGCTGCTGGAGGCGCTCGTCTTCGCGAGCGACAAGCCGGTCAAGTCCGGCGAGCTGGCGCGTCTGGCTTCGGCCCCCGTGAAGCAAGTCCGTGAGCTCCTCGCCGAGCTGAAGGAGACGTACGCCCAGCGCGGCGTCGTCCTCGACGAGGTGGCCGGGGGATGGCTCTTCCGGACCAGCGTGCAGTACGCGCCCTTCGTTCGCGAGATGTCGAGCGAGAAGCCCGTGCGCCTCACGCGCGCGCAGGTCGAGACGCTCGCCATCGCCGCCTACCGGCAGCCCATCACACGACCGGAGGTCGACGACATCCGCGGCGTCGACAGCGGGGCGACGCTCAAGCTCCTGCTCGAGCGGGACCTCGTGCGCATCCTCGGCAAGAAGGACGAGCCGGGGCGGCCCATTCTCTACGGGACGACGAATCAGTTTCTCGAGTTCTTCGGGCTCAAGTCGCTGAAGGATCTGCCAACCCTCAAGGAGTTCACCGAGCTCTCCGACGAGTCGCGCCTGGTCGCCGAGGCCGAGCTGGGAGACGTGCTGCCCCAGGCCGGCAGCATCGCGGACGAGCCCGGCGACACGCTGACACCGCCGCCGGAGCACGACACGATCGCGCCGCCCGCTCCGCCCACGCACGACGAAGTCGAAGACCCCGGCGACGAGACGCCCTAGGTCAGTCGCCCGCCGGATCGGGGTACTTCTCCGCGAGCTTCGCCACCTCGTCGCGGAGCTTCTTGTGGGCAGCGATCTTGCGCAGCAGCTCCCACACCTGCGGGTCGGCGAGGGCTTTCACGGGATCGGCTCCCTTGGCCTTCTTCGGGATCGAGCCGGAGCCCTTCGCGCGGAGGGCGCTCATCCCGTCGACGTACGCCTTCGTCGGGAAGAGCTCGGCCTTCTCCCACGCCAGCACCGTCGCCTGGTCCACGCCGAGCGCGCCGGCCAGCTCCTTCGCCGTGCACGCCAGCTCCTTGCGGAGCGCCTTGATCTCGTCCGGGGTCACGACGCCATTCGATAGCACCGGAGCGGGCCGCGTCGTAAGCTCGA
>Ga0182030_10012157_pt1 | contig 17289 bp, 18 predicted proteins | sample 812S3MmetaG_FD_121299 | JGI IMG/M metagenome (GOLD analysis project Ga0182030, IMG submission 121299) | Permafrost microbial communities from Stordalen Mire, Sweden - 812S3M metaG (Illumina Assembly) | ecosystem: Environmental > Terrestrial > Soil > Wetlands > Permafrost | place: Sweden...
GAGCGCGGCGAATTGCGGCCGGGTCACTTGAAGGCGGTCAAGCCGAAGTAACCGCCTGGGGCACCGGCGATCACTCGAAAGCGGTTTCGGTGGCGCGTCATGGCCGATCCGGCAGCCGCGGCGTGCTACTGCCGAACGATTGCCGACGCTCTGCCGCGCAGCACGAACTTTTGTATTTTTCCGGTCGCGGTCTTGGGCAGCTCGCTCACGACATGAAAGGCGGTCGGCACCTTGAAGTGCGCCAGCAGGCCGCGCGCGAATTCCAGCAATTCGCCGTCCGCAACGGCAACCCCCTGGCGCAGAACGACGAACGCGTGCGGCGATTCGCCCCACTTTTCGTGCGGCACTCCCACCACCGCGACTTCGAGCACCGACCGATGGCGCAAAAGCACCCCTTCCACCTCGATGGAGGAAATGTTCTCACCGCCGCTGATGATCACGTCCTTGAACCGATCGCGGATCTCCAGGTAACCGCCCTCGTGGACCACGGCTGCGTCACCGGTGCGGAACCAACCGCCCTCGAGCGCTCTCTCCGTGGCCTCGGGATCGTTATAGTAGCCGCGCATCACCACGTTGCCGCGCGCGACGATTTCACCGAGCGTTCTGCCATCCCGCGGCACATCGCGCATCTGCTCATCCACCACCCGCAACTCGCCGGACGTGATGAGCTCGATACCTTGACGGGCCTTGATGACCGCCCGATCGGCGCCCGACAAGCCAGCGTGCTCAGGCAGCGGCTCGCAGATGGAAATGAAAGGGGCGGTCTCGGTCAGCCCGTATACGTGGGTCACCTCCCAACCGAGATCCGACTCCAGTCGCTCGATGGTCGCGGCCGCGGGAGGCGCGCCGGCGGTGAATACGCGCACGCCTCGCCGCAACTCCCGGCGCTCGGCCTGTGGTCCGTTCGCGATGCCGATCAGCACCGTCGGCGCTGCACACAGATGCGTGATGCGCTCGCGGTTGACCTGCCCGTAGATAGGGACGGCGTCGACCTTTCGTAGGCAGACGTGGGCGGCCGCAGCCGCGGTCACCGTCCAGGTGAACGTCCAGCCGTTGGCATGGAACATGGGCAGCGTCCACAAGTACCGGTCGGCGGGCGTCATCGGCCAATGCGCGAGCGTGCCTACGGAGTTCATCCAGGCATTGCGATGCGTGATCATCACGCCCTTCGGACGCGATGTGGTACCGCTCGTGTAGTTGATGGCCAACAAATCGGATTCCGCAATGGTGTTGATGTCGAACGTGTCGGCGTCTCCGGCTTGGAGAAGCGACTCGTAGGCCAGCCACCCGGGGCGCTCGCCTTCGAGAGCGACAAAATGCCTCACACCCGGCATCCGCGGCCGCACGCCATCGATGAGATCGAGGTATTCCGAATGCACGCAGAGCACCTTCGCGCCGCTGTGGCCAACCATGTAGACGAAATCGTCCGCGGTGAGCCGGTAGTTCATCGGCACGATCACGGCCCCGCGTTGCGGAATCGCGTAGAACTGCTCGAGATGTTGGTGCGTGTTCGGCGCGATCGTGGCGACGCGGTCGCCCTTGTCCACCCCGAGCTTGCGCAGTCCTGCGCTCCACGCGTCGCAGCGGCTGCAAAACTCCGCGTAGCTGAACCGCACGTCGCCGTCGACGACGGCCTCGCGCGCGCCATGGAACTTGCGTGCGCGGCGCGCGAAATCCAGAGGCGTAAGTGGCGTTTCCATAGGCGTGGCGGCATGCGTTGCGCTTTCAACGAAGAAAGCGCGCTCGCTTGGTGTCAACCCTTCTCCCGCAGTCGATGACTGTCGCCCGCGCGAAGCGAGAGCCCATAGACTTTTTTGAGCTCGCCGATCTGTGCGAGGGTCTCCTTGGAGAACGGCGCCTTGCCTTCGAAAGCGTGCAAGACGATGCCTTCGAGGAGGTCGCCCAACGACAGATCCTTGAGCTCTGCGAGTCCTTTGAGCACCTTCAAGAGGCGCTTCTCGATCCGCACGCCGGTTTGAACGCGTTCGATCTCGATCATTCCGTTCTCTTGGCCCTAGCGTGGCGGCCCTGCGCCCGGGTCGGGCGGCAGCGGTATGAACTCTCGATTGTCGGCATCGGGGAGTTTCATGCGGCCGGCGCGCCAGTCTGCCTTGGCCTGCTCGATTCTTTCTTTCGACGATGAGACGAAATTCCACTCGATGAACCGCTCTCCGAGCGGCTCGCCGCCGAGCAGCATCACGGTCGCAGGCTCGACCGCCGTCATGAGCACCGCCTTATCTGGCTTGAATACCAGCATCTGGCCCGGTTGGAAGCGCCGCCCTTCGACCTCGAGCGAGCCCGTGGCGACGTATGCCGCGCGCTCCGGGTACTCGGCCGGCAGCTGGGCCTTGGCCCCCGCAGCGAGCCGCCAGTGAGCGTAGAACATCGGCGAGGATGTCTTCACTTTGGCTTGCGCACCGAACGCCGTGCCGGCGATGAGCCGCGCCCAAAGCCCCTGACCTTCGTACGTCGGAAGATCGGCAGCCCCGTGATGAGCGAAGCTTGGGTGGGTTTCCTCGTCCTCCCTCGGCAAGGCCACCCAGGCCTGGATCCCGTGCATGTTCCCGCCTTCCGCACGCGCGCGCTCGAATCGCTCCGAATGCGTGATGCCGCCGCCGGCCGTCATCCAGTTGACCTCACCCGGTCGAATCGGTTGTTCGTTGGCCAAGCTGTCCCGATGCATGAGCTCGCCCTCGAACAGATAAGTGACCGTCGAGAGGCCGATGTGAGGATGCGGCCGTACGTCCACGGAGCGTGGCAGACCCCGCTCGAAGGTGACGGGACCCATGTGATCGAAGAAGATAAATGGTCCGACCATGCGGCGTCGTGCGTCGGGCAAGACTCGGCCGACCTCGAAGCCGCCGAGGTCGCGGCGCCGCTGCTCGATGACGAAATCGATCATGACTGCGGTGTCCGTTTGAATGCTTGGGCGGATGGTCCTCGGTTTCGTCTCGATGCGCAATGCCGCGTGGCAATTCGACGCTCGTCTGGCCTACCCGGCCACGCTCGACCCATGAGAGGCCTGCCGCAACAGGCTTTCCCCGGTCGAGACGATCGACTCCTCGTTCGTCCGCGGAGCCCAGCCCAACAGCCGTCGCGCCTTTTCGTGCGTGCCGTTTTTCTTCTTGCCGAGCTCGGGCAGGATCTCGCGAACGACGGGGCTGCCGAGCGCCGTGATGCGCAAGATCCAATTGGGTATTTGCCGTGTGGGCGCCCGCCTCGCGGCCGCTCCCAGGCGGTTTCGCAGCACCCTGGCGATCTCCAGAAGCGACACGAAATCCCCGGCGGCCGCGAGAAAGCGCTCGCCTCGCGCGGCGGGCAGCGTCATCGCCTTGAGGTGCAGATCGGCGACGTCGCGCACGTCCACGACGCCGAAATCAAGCGCGGGGCACCCGGGCATGCCGCCGTCGAGCATCCGCTTGATTATCTGGATCGACGTCGAGTAGTCGGGACCGAGGACCGGTCCGAGAACGAGCACGGGATTGACCACCGCGAGTTCCAGTCGCCCGTTCGACCCGCCGACGAAATCCCAGGCGGCCTGTTCGGCCAGGGTCTTCGATTTCACGTAGGCCGACACACGGCCGGTGAGATCGGTCCAACTCGTTTCGTCGAACGGCTCACGCTGCGGCGGCCTCCCATAGCCGATCGCGGCGAAGGAGGAGGTCAGCACAACGCGCTTGACCCCCGCCTCACACGCGGCCCGCAGCACTCGCACCGTGCCATCGCGGGCGGGCACGACCAGTTCATCGGCGTGCTTGGGGACGCCCGGCGGGAAGGGCGACGCCACGTGCAGTACGTAGTCGCAGCCGCGTACGGCCGCTATCCAGCCTGCGTCTCTGCCGAGGTCGGCGGCGACGAACCCCAGGCGGCCGCCGGGTTCCGCGCCGCCCGCCTTCAGCATCGCCCGTACCGCCGCCTCGCTCCCGAGACTACGCACGGTCGTGCGCACCGTGTGACCCGCGGCGAGGAGCTGAAGGATGCAATGGCTGCCGATGAAGCCTGACCCGCCGGTGACTAGAACTGTGCTCATGATGGGCTATCCTTTCGCGCTCTCGCGTTCCTGTCGGTCGAGGAAGGCCGAGAGCACCCTCGCGGTGTCATGCCCGAATTGATCCACGAAGAAATGACCGCCCGGGAGCGACGCCTCGATCACATTCGTGCAGCGCTTGCGCCATTCCGCCGGAATGTCGAACAGACGAGCCATGGCTCCGGCCGCGCCATAGAAAACGAGCGTCGGACACCCAACCTTGTGGTCGAGATCGGCCTTGTCGTGCTCGAGATCGACGGTCCCTGCGGCGCGATAGTCCGAACAGGATCCGTGGATCATCTCCGGGGTGCGCCAAGCGCGCCGATACTCTGCGAGCATTTCCGCGTCGAATTCGCGGATTTTGGCGGCGCCCCAGCCGGTCAGGCAGGTCTCGTAAAAGTAGTCCGGGTCCGCTCCGATCAGCCGCTCCGGAAACGGCTCCGGTTGAGCGAGGAAATACCAATGCCAGTAGGCGCTCGCGAGCTTGCGATCGGCCTGCATGAACATCGCGTACGTCGGCACGATGTCCATCACGGTCAGGGAGCGGATCGCCCCCGGATGGTCGAGGGCCATGCGGTGCGCGGTGCGGCCGCCCCGATCGTGCCCAATCAGATGAAAGCGCGCAAAGCCGAGTTGTCGCATGAGGCCGATCTGGTCGGCGGCGAACGCGCGAAACGAGTAGTTCGATCGATCGGCCATGCACTTGGGTTTGGCCGAATCTCCGTAGCCGCGCAAATCGGCGCAGACGACGGTGTAGCGCCCCTCAAGCATCGGCGCGACCTGCGCCCACATCGCGAGAGTCTGGGGAAAACCGTGCAGCAGCAGTACCGCGGGTCCCGCACCGCCCATCACGCAGGCGATGTCGACTCCCGCGACATTCACGATCCTGCGCTCGAAGCCTTCGAACATGGCCCCCGATGATACCGGATCCGCGCACGCCAAGGTCCTGCCGCCGCGCGACCCGATTGGTATCATCCGGTATCGCCGCGACGCTCGAGCCATGAAGACGCAAGCTCAGGAGGGAGATCAAGGATGCAACCGTTCGTCTTCTTTTCAGGAGGCGTGGCGTGAATCCCCTCCCTGGTCGACGCGAACTTCTCTTCGGTCTGATCGGAGCGGGCGCCGCCGGGCTCTCGCGTTCCGCATCGAGCGGCGCAGCGGCGCTCAAGGTCGGCGTGGTCGGTGGCGGGATCGTCGGCGCATCCATCGCGCTGCATCTGGCGCGGGCGGGTGCACGAGTGATGCTCTTCGAGAAACTCGCGCCGGCGCGGGGCGCAACGCAAAACTCGTTCGCCTGGGTCAATGCATTCGTCGATGATGCGCACTACCGGGCGCTGCGCATGCAGAGCCTGCTCGCCTACCGCGAGCTCGACAAGACGCTGTCTTTGAACATGGTGTGGGGCGGATACCTCGACTGGGGCGGCAACGCGGCGGAAGCCGACGTCGTGCGGTCGAACGCGCGACAGCTCAACGACACCCCCTACCCGGTGCGCACGATTACGGCGGACCAGTTTGCGAAGCTCGACCCGAACGTCGCGCCGGGATCCATCGTGGAGGCGATCTATTCATCGATCGACGCCCACCTGAATCCGGTGTCGGTAACGCAGCGATTCATCGCTCATGTGCTGAGAGCGGGCGGCAAGGTGCTCTTTCCCTGCGAGGTGACTTCGCTCGACGTGCGCGGCGGCCGCCTGCAGAGCGTGGTTACGACGAAGGGAAAGTTTCCGCTCGATCGGCTGGTGGTCGCGGGCGGCGTCGACACGCCCCGCATCCTAGCCATGGCGGGCTTCCCGCTTTCCTTGAAGCACGCCCCGGGAATACTCGCACACAGCGCCCCCTTGCCGCTCCTCACGCGGCCGGTGCACGACGCCCCCGGCGATGTGTCGTTCAAGCAGATGGCGGACGGCTCGGTGGTCGGCACGGATGCGCCCAATCCGCCGGACATTCCCGCACATCAGGGCATTCGCGCGCATGCGGAGGAGTTTCCCACGCGCGAGCTCCGCGACTATCACGGCCAGCGCATTCTCGAAAGGATCGGGCGGTTTCTACCGGCCGCGCGAGGAGTTGCGCTCGATCGGTTGACCCTGGGATACCGGCCCATGCCCCTGGATGAGTTTCCCGTGATGGGTGTCTTGCCAACCCTCGCAGACGTCCACGTTGCCGTCACCCACAGCGGCGTGACACTCGCCCCCATCGTCGGACGACTCACGGCCGAAGAGGTGCTCACCGCCTCGCGAGCGGAGATGTTCGCGCCCTACCGGCCGGAGAGGTTTCTTGCGCCGGGAACGGCTGACTCCGATGAGTCGCCGGCCTTCAGGAAATCGACGAAGGCGCGCAACGGTGCGGGTAAGTGGCGCCGTCCCGGATAATAAAGCGAGGGCCCGGAAAAGCGCTGCCACCACGGCTCCAGGATCGGCTCCAACGCGCCGCTATCGAGATGCGGTCGGAGCATATCCTCGAAGAGATGAATGACGCCGACGCCTGATACGGCGGTGCTGATGGCAAGATCGACGGCCGCGCCGGGCCTGACCAGGAGCGGTCCCGACGGATTCAGCCGCACAATCTTGCCGTGCCGCTCGAATTCCCAGGTCGGCGTCGCGCCCCCGGAGAATTGGCCGCGCAAGCACGCGTGCGAAAGCAGGTCGCGCGGGTGCTCGGGTCTGCCGCGGGCGTCGAGGTAGCTCGGAGCCGCAGCCGTGGCAAAACGCTGCACACGCGGCCCGATCGGAACGGCGACCATGTCCTGCTCGAGCCGTTCCTCATAGCGAATGCCCGCGTCGCACCCGATGGAAAGCACATCGACGAACCCATCCTCTACCACGATCTCCACGCGGATGTCGGGATAGGCCTTCAGGAACGGTGCGATGATGGTCGGCAATACGATGCGCGCGGCGCTCGACGGCACGTTGAGTTTTAGCGTACCGGTTGGCGTCTCCCTAAACCCGTTGAGGACATCCAACGCCGCCTCCATCTCGCTGAACAACGGCGTGAGCTTCTCGATGAGTCGCAGACCCGCTTCCGTCGGGGCGACGCTGCGAGTGGTCCGGTTGAGCAACCGCAGACCCAGCTTCGCCTCCAGGCGACGCACGGCGATGCTCAGGCCCGATGCGGAGAGGCCATTGATTCGGGCCGCGTCGCGAAAGCCGGCGGCACGAGCCACCGAGACGAAGGCGGCCAAGTCATTGAATTCCATGGCTATTTGTGAAATTGTTCATGTTTTCGAACAGACTGTCCAATTTAGATGGCCTTATTTAACAACGCAATACCCTCAATACTGGTGCTCATCACCCAAAGTCGGAGAACACCATGTCGAATTTCACCCCTGAAGGCACATTTCCGCTCGCTGGGCGCGCCGTGCACCGCATGGGTTATGGCGCCATGCAGCTTGCCGGACCCGGCGTATTCGGACCGCCACAGGACCGTGACGCAGCCATCGCACTGCTGCGCCAGGCGGTAGCCTCGGGCGTCAATCACATCGATACGAGTGACTTCTACGGGCCGCACGTCACCAATCAGCTCATTCGTGAGGCGCTCCACCCCTACCCCCGTGAGCTTGTCATCGTCACCAAGGTGGGCGCCTCACGCGGCGAGGACGGCTCGTGGCTACCAGCGCTCGAGCCGCAAGCCATCAAGCGCGCGGTCTACGACAACCTTCGCAATCTGGGGGTCGACGTGCTCGACGTCGTCAATATGCGGAACTTCGGCAACATCCACACCCCCGCTGAAGGATCGATCGAAAAGCAGGTTGCTGCACTGGCCGAACTGCAGCACCAGGGTCTCATCCGCCACATCGGCCTCTCCAACGTGACCTCGGCCCAGGTCGCTGAGGCGCAGGGCATCGCGGAGATCGTCTGTGTTCAGAACCACTACAACCTGGTCCAGCGAGAAGACGATGCGCTGGTCGATGAGCTCGAGGGCAAGGGTATAGCCTACGTGCCGTTCTTCCCGCTGGGCGGGTTCACGCCGATTCAATCCTCACTGCTGTCCCAGGTCGCCGAAACGCTCGGAGCAACCCGGATGCAGGTGGCGCTTGCCTGGCTGCTCCATCGAGCACCTCACATTTTGCTGATCCCTGGCACTTCCTCACTCGAGCATTTGCGTGAAAACATGCAGGCGGCGCAATGGAGCTTACCGGAAGCCGCGCGCTCTCAGCTGGACGCGATCGGTCGAGCCAATGGAAAGTGACCCCCTCATGAAAACCTCGCGAGTTCAAAAGTGTGCGCTCCGTCGCGCTCGCGCCCCCCCAAGTCGGTGTATTTGAAACCCCACGATGACTCGATCCAGTTCAGAGACCTCGCGCCTTCGGGCGCTCAAGATGGATCCAGTCGCTTTGAGCCTGAGCTGGCTGCTTCATGAATTGGCCAAAACCGGCATGATCACGGCCGCCGCCGCACGGAGCTTGGCCGATCGGCCGGCTGGCAAAGATGCCGCGATCCAGCATCCGCTTGTGGTCGCGGCGGCCGAAGAGTGGCCTGACCGGCGCACCGAGGGGCGCAAGCTGACGTTGGAAGCATTGACGCAGTGGCTTGCGAGCCGCGCCCGACTGCCCTATCTGCGCATCGATCCACTGAAGCTCGACGTGGCGAGTCTGACCAGCGTCGTGCCCTACGCCTACGCCATGCGCACCGGCATCCTGCCGATCAGGACTGGAGCATCGGGGGTCGTCTTTGCCGTCAAAGATCCCTTTGCGATGGAGTGGTTGCGCGAGTTGGAGCCGACGCTCAAGGTACCCCTGAAACGGGTCTGCGCGAATCCGCTCGATATCGATCGTTATCTGGTGGAATTCTACTCGGTTGCGCGCTCGATCAAGATTACCCGGGAAGAAAGTTTACGGGCGCCCACGGAGCTGCGGAATCTAGAGCAACTCACCGAACTCAGCCGCGCTGGCAAACTCTCGGCCGAGGACCAGCATGTGGTCGCCATCGTCGACTGGCTGCTGCAGTACGCCTTTGACTCCCGTGCGAGTGACATCCACATCGAGCCGCGCCGCGACACGGGCAATGTACGCTTTCGGATCGATGGAATCCTGCATGAAGTTTATCAATTGCCCGCCCCCGTGATGCCGGCAATCACCAGCCGAATCAAGATTCTGGGACGGATGGACATAGCGGAGAGACGCCGTCCTCAAGATGGGCGCATCCGAACTCGCTCACCGAACGGCAAGGAGATCGAACTGCGCGTTTCGGCCCTGCCCACCGCGTTCGGTGAAAAGCTGGTGCTGCGCATTTTCAATCCGGACGTCGTGGTACAGGATTTCGGCCGCCTCGGCTTTTCAGAGGGGGAAATGCGGCTTTGGAGGGCCATGATCGATCGGCCGCACGGCATTGTGCTGGTAACTGGACCCACGGGATCGGGTAAAACGACGACGCTCTATGCATCACTGAAAGAGATGGCCACCGCGGAGGTCAATGTCTGCACCGTCGAGGATCCGATCGAGCTGATCGACGGCAGCTTCAACCAGATGCAGGTTCAGCCCAGCATCGACCTCAACTTCGCCGATGGGGTACGCGCGCTGCTGCGTCAGGACCCGGATGTCATCATGATCGGCGAAATTCGCGATCGTGAGACCGCCGATGTGGCGGTCCAAGCTGCCCTCACCGGGCATCTTGTGCTCTCCACGCTCCATACCAACGATTCTCCCTCGGCCGTGGTCCGATTGCTGGAGCTGGGCGTACCTGCCTATTTGATCAAGGCCTCGTTGATCGGTGTGCTCGCACAGCGCCTGGTGCGCACGCTTTGCCCAAGCTGCAAGACACCAATGGCCATGAACAGCACGTACTGGGACCAGCTCGGCGTGGCGGACGCCGTTGCCATGCCTGAGAACGTGTACAAGGCGGTCGGCTGCCTGGAATGCAGGCAGACCGGTTACCTGGGTCGCAGCGGCGTCTATGAACTCATGTCCATCGATGCTTCATTGCAAGCGGCCATCGCCACCCACCCCGAACTTGTCGAATTGCGAAGATTGGCAATCCGGGCCGGCATGCGCCCGCTTCGCGTTGCGGCCGCGCAAAAAGTTGTCGACGGACTGACCACCATCGACGAGGCGTTGTCCCTCACTCCCGATCCAAAAGATCGGTGAGAAGCCCCCTGCGGGGCAGGTCCGCAACGAGTAGCGGGCAGATGGCTTGCAACTTCTCGAGGATTGCGGTGTTCTTGGGAGACACAGATTCTCAAGAGGGTGCGAGATGGCGTTGAGTGATGAATTGACCAAGCTCGCGGAACTGCGCGGATCGGGCAGCCTGACGGAAGAAGAGTTCACGCGCGCCAAGGAGCGTCTGCTGCATTCAGAGCAAGCACGCCCCAGTGACCCGGTGCTGTCTGCGGTCAACGCTTTCAAACGCAGCCGCAACGATCGATGGTTTGGCGGAGTGTGCGGCGGTCTGGCGCGATCGACCGGCATGGACGCCTGGGTATGGCGGCTGATCTTTACGGCGCTATTTATTTGCGCAGGAGCGGGGCTGCTGCTGTATGTATTGCTGTGGCTTTTCGTGCCGAGCGAGTGATCGCGATCCCGATTCGGCGATTCAATCGAGGTCGACCGCGAAGCGCTTCAGGTCCGCGAGCGAGCAATGGCAGAGCGCCCCTTCATGGGTAGCACGCAGGACCACGCGCGGCGCGAGCCCCGCATGCAGCGCTTCCTGCCAGCGAGGCGCGCACAAACACCAGCGATCACCGGGCTTCAGTCCCTGAAAGCCGAATTCCGGCACCGGTGTCGAGAGATCATTGCCGCGCGACTTCGAGAACTCCAGAAAGCCCGCGCTCACGACGACGCACACGGTGTGGCTGCCGGTATCCTCGCGGCTGGTGTCGCAGCAGCCATCGCGAAAAAATCCCGTCATCGGGCTCAACGAGCAGATTTCGAGTCGATCGCCGAGGACATTCTTGGGATCGTCGCGCCGGCCGCCGCCCTTGCCGGCGTCATCTCTCAACATCGGGACTCTTCGCATCATCGCTCCCTCCTGCGCTGCGAAGCCGGCTCAAGCCTCGGCAATCACAGCAATCGAAACCTTGAAGCCTGGAACGCGAACCGGCATCTTCGCCCCTTGGCGTGCGGGCGGATCGCTCGGGAACCACCTCAGCCACTCCTCATTCATGCCGCCAAAATCCTCCTCCTCCAGCAGAATGACGGTGGCGCTCGCAATCTTTTCGAGCGAGCTGCCGGCCGCCTCGAGAATGGCAGCGATGTTGATCAAACACTGGCGTGTCTGTTCCTGAATCGAGTCGCCCTTGATCTTCCCCGTTTCCGGGTCCACCGGACTCGTACCTGACACGAAGACGAGACCAGCGGCCTTGACCGCTTGGCTGTAGGTGGGTGGCGACGGCGGGGCCTTCGTGGTTCGAACGATCGTGCGGGTCATATGCTTCGATTATTGATGTCGATACGTGTGTACCGCAAGCCTCTCGTCCTTCCAATGAATTCGATCCGCTCACATGCTTAAGTTCGCAAGGGCGCGGCCGTTGCCTTGTGGCGGCCTTGTTTGCTTATCGCGCTATCTCGTGCCCGCCAGTGCGCGATCCGTCGATGCTCGCACGCCGTCCTCGCCCGCGTGAGCTTACTTTCGAAGGTCGCAACGGTCGAGTCTTGCTCAGATACTTCATGAGCAAGTCCATTCCCCGGGTCAGGCGCTTCTGCTCATGAACCAGCAGATGAAATTGACGAGTGAGCCGCGGTAGCTCCGTTAGTGGGGCGACAAGCGAGCCCGCCGTCAGAAGGTCCTCGACCACGCAGCGGGAGAGGCACGTGATTCCGAGACCGCTCGCCGCGGCTCGCTTGATTGCCTCCGACGTTCCGAATTCCATTCCCGGCCGCAGCCGGTGCAAATGGGGGATCAATAACTGGTCGATGGTCTCGCGCGTCCCCGAACCGGTTTCACGAAGGAGCCAGGTGGCCTCCCGCAATGCCTGAAGGGAGACTTTTCCACGCCGCGAGCGGGGCACGATCCGGTCGGAGGGGGCCGCGACGACGATCAGTTCATCCTCACACCAGGGCGTCGCCTTCAGGCTCGCCTCGTGACATGGGCCCTCTATGAGTCCGAGGTCGAGCTCAAAGGCCGCAACCCGCGCCGCGATCGCCGCCGTATTGGCGATCGCGATTGTCACGTGCAAGCTGTGTTGTGCCTGATCGGATAGGCGCTGCCTAAATCCTGCCAGCAGTTCCGGGACGAGGTAGTTCCCGATGGTCGTGCTGGCGCCAATCCGCAACGTGCCGACTTGAGATTCTCGGTCATATGCCCAGCGTTCGATCGATTGCGCCCCATCCAGGACCGCGAGCGCCGTCGGCAGCAGTGCCCGACCATTGTCGTTGAGCTTTAGGCGCTTGCCCACCCGGTCGAACAGCTGGAGCTCCAGCAAGCGCTCGAGCTCGTTAATCGCCGCGCTGGTAGCAGACTGGGATAGAGCCAGCGCGTTGGCAGCGGACGCGGTCGTCCCAGATTCCGCAACGAGTCGAAAGATCTGCAATTGGCGCAATGTAATACGCACGGCGTTCCATTCTCAAATAGATCAATCAACCATTATAATTGCTTAATCGTACCATCATAATGCGTTGGATTGCTTGATCGCTTCGCTCTAATCTGGCCCCGTGCTCAACAGGAACCGTCACGTGATCGAAGTCGCTCTCTCGGGACACCCCAGTGCGCTCCTCAATGCGCACTCACAGCGGCTCGACCCCTCGCGCTTGGTGCAATTGCTTCCGGGACTCGGTTTGAGCGTCATATTGGCGCTTGTCGCCACGCAGCTGGGGACCATCGGCTGGCTGGCATCACACGGGATCAGCGCCCTGACCGCGGCGATCGCGCTTGGCATCATCGTGGGCAATACGCTCTATCCCCGAATCGCCGCTGCTGCCGGAATCGGTGTCGGCTTCGCAAAACAGACGCTATTGCGCGCTGGCGTCGTGCTCTACGGTCTGCGCTTGACCGTTCATGATGTGGGTCAGGTCGGCCTTAGCGCCGTCCTGATCGATGCGTTCGTCGTCACCAGTACCTTCATTCTGGCCGTGGTGCTCGGAACGCGAGTCTTTCGCCTGGACCGTGAGACCTCGATGTTGATCGGTGCCGGCAGCGCCATCTGTGGTGCCGCCGCCGTCATGGCGACCGAGCCCGTGGTTCAGGGCAAGGCGGATCAAGTCACGATGGCGGTCTCCACCGTTGTCGTGTTTGGGACGGTGGCAATGTTTCTCTATCCCACCCTGTACTCTTTCATGCCGCACGGGCTGACGCCCGAGGGTGCACGGGCATTTGGGGTCTACGCCGGCTCGACGATTCACGAAGTCGCCCAGGTGTTTGCGGCCGGCCGCTCGGTGAGCGAATCGGTAGCCAATACGGCCGTGATCACGAAGATGGTACGGGTCATGATGCTCGCACCGTTCCTCATGGGGCTCTCGGCTTGGATCGGCCGCGGTACCGACCATCGGGGCGAAGTTCACCGAGCGCGCACTTCGGGCGTTCCGTGGTTCGCCGTCGCGTTCGTGGGTGTCGTGATCTTCAACTCCTTGGGCTTGCTCTCGCCACGAATGGTGAGTGCCGCCACCACCTTCGACACGCTGTTGCTCGCCATGGCCATGGCGGCGCTCGGACTCACCACCCATATCTCTGCGCTTCGTGCCGCGGGACCGAGGCCTCTGTGGCTGGGCAGCGTCCTCTTCGTCTGGCTGATTGTCGGCGGCGGCGCGATCAACACGCTCGTCGGCGCGTGGTCGCGATGACCGAGTTCACCCACCTGGCGCGGAATTTCGCTTCGCGCGCACAGGAAGCTCGTCCAGTTGTTCGAACTGTTCGGGCATTTCACCTTCTATGACAAACCCTAGCCGGGCTGCCGACGCGCAAACACTTCGACAAAAAGGCGCCACGTTGCGCCGCCGTCCATCGACGCTTCGGCCTTCCAATGGAATGACTGCGGCGTAACTTCTGTGAAGCTCCAGCGAGACAGCGCCCCCGTTTCAGTGGTTCCCTCATGCACGATGTCGCTACCCTGTTGGCGGCCAATCTGTTGGCGGTAACTGTTGGTGGCGGGGTCCATCCAGAAAATGCGCCAGACCCGAACGGTCGAATCATAAATGCGAATTGTCGTCCCGAACCAATTGCCCGCGACAGGCATCTCCGGAGCGTGCGCAATGCGATCCTTCAGCCGGGGGATCATCCACACGTCCTGAATCGCCCGGCCCTCGAGAATCCAGCCAAAATGAATTTCGCCCTGACCACAATACTGCGCACCGTCGGGTGCGTAAGTCATGATATCTGTATTCCAATCGCCGACGAATTGACCATACAGTGCAAGCGCTTCGGCTCGATCGGCTGCCGGCCCGCTCGCGTGCAATACTGAGATCAGGCCAGGCGTATTCGAGTTTGGCATCAACGCGCCGCCTACGCCCCAGCGCTGCAGTAGGCTTCGATACGGTAGCCATCCGGTTCCTTGAGAAAACTCGCGTAGTAGTTCGACCCGTAGTCAGGACGCAGGCCAGCCTTGCCGTTATCGTGTCCGCCGAGGCTTAGGCCCGCCGCATGAAAGCGGTCCACGCATTCCCGCGTGGCGGCCGTAAAGCAGATATGCAGACCCGACGTGCTCTCGTCAGGAACGGGCTTTTCCGCCCTGAGCACCCAAAACTCGATGGCTTTGACGCCATACCCAAGTGCGCTGTCATCCTCGCTTAGGCACCGGTAACCGAGTGCCGAGAGGGTAGCGTCGTAGAAAGCTTTGGACCTTGGCAGAGAGACCACGCCGATGGAGATGTGATTGAGCATAACTACCCGCCTCAAAACGGTTGAATGCGGATTACCCGCGTCGAGAATCATAGCTCTTGGAATTCCTCGGAAACTTGGGGAAAATTGCGCACATGAGCTATAGGGCATACAAGCAGCGGACGCCTCTACCGGTTGTCGCTAACGTACCGCCCAAGTTGCGTCCGATCGCTCAAGGTCATCAGTGGACACTGACGGAGTATGTGTGCTCGGCTGGACCCCACGATCGGACGTTCGAAGAGCGGCATGACCGGGTGACGATAGCGCTCGTGACATCAGGGACCTTTCGCTATCGATCAGAGGCCGGCGAAGGAATTCTATATCCTGGCGCGTTCCTCCTGGGCAATGCCGGTTCTTGTTACGAGTGCGGCCACGAGCACAGTCACGGTGACCGGTGCTTGGCGCTGCACGTCGAGCGTGAATTGTTTGGGGAAATCACCGCCGGCCCATCGGGTTCGAGCCGCTGTCGCTTTCGCGCAGCCATTCTCCCCGCTGTGTCCGACTTGGCTCCCATCTCGGCGTCTCTTCAACTAGCAGCTCTGCCGCAACGGAATCTCGCTCTGGAAGAAACAATTCTTGCAGCCATCAATACCGTAGCGCGTGTAGCCGGGACCAACATCACGCGTCCGCGCAGGCCGAAAGCGGCGGCGACTCGGCGGATGGCGGGCGTCATTGACTATATCGAGGGTCGGCTGGCGACCGACCTGAGCCTTGCCGAGTTATCCGCGTACATTGGCATGAGCAAGTATCATTTTCTCCGCACCTTCAAGCAAACGACTGGCATGACGCCACACCAATATATTTTGGGACGGCGCCTTCGCGCGGCTGCGACAGCCCTGCGCGCCACCAAAGATCCCGTGGCTCGTATTGCACTTGATCAGGGATTTGGCGATTTGTCGACCTTCATTCATTTCTTTCATCGAGTCATGGGGGTCGCACCTGCGAACTATCGGTCGAGCGCTTGAGCATCGCGCCCAATTCACTCCCACTCAATAATCTCCTGGCGTCTTAACCTATTGATTCACAGGACGCTACAGTTCGCGAGCACGTCCATGTCCGTCCAAAGGTACGCAAAAACTTCTTGCTTGGTGGCGATAGATGGCGACGGATACACACACGCATTATACATTCCCAAGTCGCATTGAAAGCGGGCCAATCATCAGCGGCTTTGCCGCCTGAAGATCATCCTCGACTCGCTCGATCGGACAGAAGAGCTGCTCGTGCCGGTGCGGCGCATTACAGGGACAGTCGTTCTTCTGTGGTGCTCTCACCCACTCACTGCTTGAGTTAACTGAATAATGCCAGCCCAGTTCGGAACCCCACGCGGTAAGTTTCATGCCGGGGTGCTCGACAATCAAGGCGCAGACGCTCACCTGCGCAGATTCAAATGCCAGAATGATGCCTTTGTAATACGAGGGTTCCTGGGACCGCTCGGCGTAACGAAATAAGCCGTCGAACTCAATGACTACGGTTCCATGCCTCTTGAGCTGATCCGTTAAGAGTGGAAACAAAGAGCTGCCAGTTGGTTCCCCATAGGCAAAGTGCTCGGGGACCCGAATAAATAGCGCTTTAGAGAGCTCTGGTATGCGTCTCGCAAAGCTCGGATCGTCCACCCATTTCTGCGAATACAAAGCGACGGAAGCCGACAGATGCTTGGCGTAATTGCTGCTGTACATCGGCAATTTCAATCCAGGCACGAACGTTGGGACGCCGATATCTGCAGCCCCTCTCACCCAAGGACTGGCAAGCAAGAGCTTCAAAACGGGGTCGTCTTGGGCGCTCGGGAATAATGAGTCCGTGGCGTCAAACCCAGACCTCTGCGAAAATTCTGCTAAGACCTGAACCGGCGCCTCAATGTGGGCGACTACAGAACTCTCGGGCAAGCCTTTTTGAAAGGAGCCCAACATGCACGCCTCTTGTTGCAAAAACCTTAGCCGAAATCCGGGCTCCGTACTGATTTCTGCACCTAAGTCATCGCAGTCAGCGCCGCTTCGAATAACCTCCGCTTTCGAGATCACATACAGATGTCCGGTCTCGTTCTCGGACAAGGTGTATTTGGCTGCTTGATTGATCAGACACACACCCTCCTCGTATGCGTCCTCACACATCTCAACGCTCATTTGGCTAGAGAATTGGTGGGATGCAAACCACGCCGCCACGGCTGGATTGTTGCTGGCATCAATGTAAAAGGATCGCCACCCGTAGTGCTGCAGTATCGCCTGCGTTCGCCCTTCTGATACGAGCGGTCCACCTGGGCCCTGCAAAGCAAGCATGACGCTATTAGCGTACTGGGTCCATTTGAGCATCAGAGGCGGCACACAACCCTGTCGCGCGAAGGAAGTCATCATACTCAAGTGGCCGCTCGCATCGACGTGATGCTTCGTCTGACCTCGATAAACCACTCCGGATGGGAAGGAACTGAGGACGGCCTCAAGCTCGGCGCACGACGATACCCTCTTACAGATCTCAGCGGAACTCATTGTGGCGTTGTTCCATAGAGTCTTCCTTGTAGTTCATTGTCGC
>Ga0182030_10012158_pt1 | contig 17286 bp, 10 predicted proteins | sample 812S3MmetaG_FD_121299 | JGI IMG/M metagenome (GOLD analysis project Ga0182030, IMG submission 121299) | Permafrost microbial communities from Stordalen Mire, Sweden - 812S3M metaG (Illumina Assembly) | ecosystem: Environmental > Terrestrial > Soil > Wetlands > Permafrost | place: Sweden...
CGCCCCGCCTGGTACCCTGGTCGGCCGCCCTCGCGCTAATTTGCCTTGTACTTTGCGGTGTGGTAGCCGGCCTCTATCCCGCCAGCAAGGCAGCCGCCATGGATCCAATTGAAGCGTTGAGAAGAGAGTGAGAAACGCAGTGAATAGTGGTTAGTGAATAGTGGTTAGTTCTTCCCTTGCCATGCGCGAGAATCGGAATGGGTGGGAGTTATCAGTAACGTCTTGATCGCTGAGACAATGCGATCTGATTGGGAGCACAGTCCGCCGGCTTTTACTAACCACTAACAACTAGCCACTAACCACTGCTCACTGGCCGGAGGCCACCATGCTAAAAGACATTCTCGCCCAAGCCTGGGAAGCGATGGTCTACAACCGCCGACGCACCGCCATCACCATGATGGGCATGGCGTGGGGCATCGCCACTGTCGTGCTGCTGGTTGCCTATGGCGCGGGATTCAGCAACGCCATCGAAAACATCTTCTCTAAATTTGGAACCAACACCATCATCTTCTGGGGTAACAGAACGAGCGAGCAGGCCGGCGGCGATAAAGCAGGAGTCCGTGTCCGCTTTACCCTCGACGATGTCGATCGCGTCTCCAACGCCGTTCCCGAAATTCAGCATATATCTCCCCTGGCCCAAAAAACCGTTCCCGTGCAGAACGATCTCCACACCTATACGTGGGAAGTGAATGGGGTCCGGCCTTCCTATCAGGAGATATGGAAGCTCAACCTTGACCAGGGCCGTTTCTTTAACGGAGCCGAGGATCAGGAGCGCGCCCATGTCTGCATCATCGGTGCGGAAAACAAGACCAAGCTTTTCTCCGGCGGCTGGGCGTTGGGAGAAACCATCCGCCTCAATGGTGAAGCCTTCACTGTTATCGGTGTCATGGCGCCAAAAATGCAGGAGGGCGACGGAGACGACAGCAACCGGAACATCTATATCCCTTTCAATACCATAAGCGACTTTGTCGACTCGAAATACCTCGATAGCATTTGGCTCGACTATCGCGGCGATCACGAATTGGTAGAGAAGGCCCTGCGCGAAACCATGGGCGCAGCCCATCATTTCCGACCCTCCGATCACAACGCCATGGGTGTGGCCAACCTCATGTCCCAGGTCATCGTCTTTCGGCTTCTCTCCATCGCGCTGTCCATTCTGCTTACCCTCGTTGGCGCGCTTACCCTGGGCATCGCCGGCATCGGCCTCATGAACATCATGCTCGTAGCCGTGCAGCAGCGCACCCGCGAAATCGGAATCGAAAAGGCTCTCGGCGCTCGCAGACACCACATCCTTATCCAGTTCCTTGCCGAGGCCATGGCCATCACCGGAGTCGGCGGCGTTGGCGGCATTGCACTGGCCTATCTGGTCTCCGCGCTGGTCGGCCGTATCACGTTTTACAGCGCCATGGCGAAGAATGCCGAGAGCGCGGACATCCGCCTCATCATATCGCCCACTTCGGTTGTTGTAGCCAGCCTGATCCTTATCGTCACGGGATTGGTCAGCGGCATGATTCCCGCCATCCGTGCTGCCAACCTAGATCCCATCGAAGCGCTCAGATACGAGTAAGCGCCGGGCCGGATGCCCAGGAATGCCGGTCAGCCCCTTGCAAGCTTCTTTTGCCGCTTTTGCCCGTACATCGCTTGGTCCGCTTCGGTCATCAGCTCATTCAGTGTCTGTCCCAGGTGTTCTTCCGCCGTGGCGTACCCAACGCTGAACGTAAGCGGAAATAGCTGCGTACCTTGAGCGTTCCGCACTGTGCAGGCTTCCTCCAGGCGATGGGCTGCAATCGAGATGGCGACGTGGCTGCATTGGCAGATCACCGCGAATTCGTCCCCGCCGATTCGCCCTATCACATCCGTCTCCCGGAAGGTCTCTTTGAGCAGTTCCGCTGTCTCATGCAGAAATGCCGAACCGGTTGCGTGTCCCAGTGTGTCATTAATGTGTTTAAGGTTGTCCACGTCGATATATAGCACCGACAGCGCGTTTTGGGTGCGCCGCGCCACCCGCACTGCGTGTTCACCCAGGATTGTGAATCCCCTGAGATTGTAGAGGCCGGTTAACTCGTCGCGCAGGGTTAGGTCGCGAATCTGCGTCTCCATTCGGTTCACATACCAGCAAAGAATCATCACCAGGACAAACGATAGCATCGCTGCAACCGAGGCGAAAATTGCCGTGGCATAGTGCTCGGGAATCCGATGCGTTTGCACTATGTGGGCTCGGGCCACTTCGCGAGCAAACGGCATCACCAGCAGAATGGGAGATAATCCCCTGGCGATTCTGCCACCGATTCCGCGTCCCAGAAAGATGGCGAATACACCCTCGTCTGCCCGGCGCAAGACGGTCAAAGCGGTCAGCAATGCCAGGCAAATCAGCGTCTGCGGTGCTACCTTCACAGTCGGCGAAATGCTGAAAAGACGCATCGCCCCAAAAAGGTACCCGGAGACGAGAATAAGGATCGACAGGCACAGGCAGAAGGCGACGAAATCGGCTACACGCGAAGCAAAATGTCTCTGCGAACGCAGGAGAAGCAATTCAATTCCCAGCAACGCATACCCCGTAGCCGACTGCGGTGACATTCTCCCCAGCATTCCAGGCGGCGGTCTTCTCTCATAGATGAGTAACGTATCAAAGCCCAGAGAGATGCGGAACACATACTCCACCAGAACGGCAGCGGCCAGCAGTACAAGCAGCCCGGCGAAGAGCAAACTGAGCCGTTTCATTCGCGTGGAACGTCCCGGCTCGGCGAACCAGAGGCTGAAAGAGCCGCAGATCGATGCGAACCCGGATTCCGCCGACATGAACTGCCAGCCGTGAGGAAGGATCCCTCCCACGGCTGGAATAAGCCACCCTGCTATAGTTACCACCGCGATCGCTACTACTAAGGCCAAAAAGGCGCGCCTGACCCAGGCCAATTTCCTTAGCAGGGCCGGGTCGGGTTCGCTCGGAGATAACGCCAGAAAGCGATTGGGCATCGTAATGGGCACGGAACTTCAGATCATCGGATCAAAAACTTCTCCAGGTTCCATTGAAATGTTATCGCGTTACACTTCCTCGCCGAAACTCTGTATTCTGCCTGTTCAACCGCTTGCCGTTTCGAGCCGGGAAGGGAAGTCCGATTTGCCGAGGAACCCAACCTCCCTCCGCGCTGATACACTCTCGAATGGCCGTGGTGCGCTTGAGACTGCGTCCTCTATTTGAATCCAATGACACCTATCGCCCCAATTTCGACCATCAATGACCTTTTTCGCCGAGTAGCCTTGGCTGCAAACCCGCGCGCCATTCTATGGCAGGACGAGTTTGAGCAATGGCAACCCATTTCCTCTGACCAGATCTACCAGCGGGTCCGCGCCCTGTCCGAAGCGTTTCTCGGCTGGGGCGTGCAAAAAGGCGATCGCATCGCGCTGGTGGGCGAGAACCGTTGGGAGTGGGCCATCACCGACTTTGCAGCGCTGGCCATTGGCGCAGTGGATGTGCCCATCTATCCCACGCTTACCGGCGACCAGGTAGCGGCCCTGGTTAGCGATGCCGCCTGCCGCGTTGCCGTGGTCTCCACCCGCCAGCAGTTCGACAAACTCAACGCCGTGCGCGCCAAAACGCAACTGGAACGGATCGTCATCATGGACTCCGCCGCTCCGCCCGAGGGCGCCATCGCATTCAGCACTTTGCTGGCTGGAGCCGACGAGCGCGGTGCCTCGCGCGATTCTGTCTTCGATGCGCTTGTCCGCGCCGTCGAGCCCAAAGACCTGGCCACCCTCATCTACACCTCCGGGACCACCGGCGAGCCCAAGGGAGTGGCGCTCACCCACGGGAACATTGCCGCAAACCAGAGCGTTGCCGCCGCGGAATTCGACTTCAATGCAACCGATGCCTGCATCTCGTTTCTGCCTCTTTCGCATATCACCGCCCGCGCTCTGGACTACGTCATGTATTCCTACGGAGCGCAGGTGGCCTATTGCTCAAAGTTCGACAAACTTCCCCAGGTCATGCGCGAGATAAGGCCGACCGTAATTGTTGGGGTGCCGCGGGTGTACGAGAAAATTCGCCAGGCGGTTGAGGGACGCTCCGCCGCTTCCGCCGTAAAGATGAGGATGTTGTCCTGGGCAATCAGTGTAGGCTCTCGGCACTCCGATGTGGTGTATGGCGGCCGCCGCCCCAGATCGATGGTTTGGAAGCTGGCCAACAAGCTCGTCTACTCCAAGGTGCGTGAGGCATTCGGCGGCCGGGTCAGAATCTTCGTCTCCGGCGGCGCGCCACTCGGAATCGACACCGCGCGTTGGTTTGCCTCGGTCGGGATTGCCCTTTGGGAAGGGTATGGACTCACCGAGACCGCGCCCGTAATCGCGTTGAATACGCCTCTCCACCAGCGCATGGGCACCGTCGGCCGACCGCTGCCAAATATTGAATTGAAACTGGCCGAAGACGGAGAGCTCCTGGTTCGCGGTCCATCTGTATTTCCCGGTTACTGGCAAAAACCCGCCGCCACTGCCGATTGCTTCGACCAGGATGGTTGGTTTCGCACCGGCGACATCGCCCACTTCGACTCCGATGGTTTTCTTTCCATCACCGACCGCAAAAAAGAACTGCTGAAGACTTCAGGCGGCAAGATGGTCGCGCCTCAGCCCATCGAGAACAAGCTCAAGAACAACGTGCTGGTGGCCCAGGCCGCATTGGTAGGCGACAAGCACAAGTTCATTTCCGCGATTCTTTCGCCCAATTTTGTTGCGCTCGAGGAGTGGGCCGCTCATCACGGCATCGAGACTAAATCACGGGCCGAACTCGTAGTCGACCGCCGCGTGATTGCGCTCTATGGCGATATTGTCAGTGGAGTAAACGGCGCCCTGGCCAACTTTGAGACCCTGAAGCGTTTTCGCGTCGTAGCCGACGAGTGGACCCAGGAATCGGGCGAGCTAACCCCTTCCATGAAGCTGAAACGGCGCGCAATCGATGCCCGCTACAAGTCGCTTATTGACGCCCTTTACGCGGACGAAGCGACCGCACGCGGCGAATTGGATAGGTGAGGCCCTTGCTGAGTTCTTTCCCAACCAAGCCGCGCTTGATCCACATGTGATGCAGGCCCCTGAAGAATGGCGCGCCCCACGCACCGACGGCCAGCATGCTGCCAAACAGAATCACCGCGTCGATGCTCACCCGGCCCGCGCGCGACCAGTAAGCGTCCGGCGCAAGGTTCAGCCAAAGCGCAAACTCGTCCAGGGTTAGCGCAGCGCCTACACCGTAGCTGATCGACATCAGCCGGCTCCAAAAAATGGACAGCTCCGTATGCGCCTGTCCCAAATCCAGCAGCCATCCATAGCCAACCAGAAGCAAGATGAGAATGCCCCAAACCAGGTGATGGATATGAAGGCCGCCGACAGTCACCCACTGGAAAGGCCCTGCTTTGTGGACGATAGTGCTCACCAGGATGCGAACACCGGCGAACGTAATCAGGAATGAGAGCGACGCAATAAAACTGCGCCGCCGCGGCCGGTCGGGGATGGTGGTGCGCACCAGCAGGCCCAGTCGTGTCAACTGCAACAGCACCAGCAGCAGCACCACCACCACAGCAGCAAACGCCAGCAGGATCAAAGCTCCAGTTCCGGGCATACCCTATTGAATCATCACCGCCCCGCGTTCCAAAGCGGGAAATGAAAATAAGCTGAACCCTCCAGGTGCGTGAGCCTGGTCACGATTTCACTTTACAGCGGCGGAGTACACTGGGTAAGGCGTCGAAACCGGGCAGTTTGTCCGGCATAAACGTACAGCTCAGGGACATGCTCCCGGCTCGGCCAATGCTCCAAATGTTTGGATCAGCCGGGCAAAATTCTTCAGGAGATTCTGCGATGCGAGTTGCTTTATTGACCGGTGGCGGCGACTGCCCCGGATTGAATGCGGTCATCTACGCCGCCGTGAGAAAAGGCATCAACCACTATGGCGATGAGTTTATCGGCTTTCTGAACGGCTGGCGCGGCGTGCTGGACAACAACTTTATTCCCCTCACGCTGGAGAATATCGACGGCATCCAGTTGAAGGGCGGCACCATCCTCCACTCTTCGCGCACCAATGTTAAGAAGATTCCCGGTGGAATCGAGAAGGTCCAGGAGGTTCTGAAGATCAACAAGATCGATGCGCTGATTGCGCTCGGCGGCGACGATACACAGTCTGTCACCCTCTACCTCAGCGAGCACGGCGTGCCCAGCGTAGGCGTGCCCAAGACCATCGACAACGACATCAACGGCACCGACCAGACTTTTGGGTTTGATACCGCCGTCATGATCGCCACCGAGGCCGTCGATCGCATCCACACCACGGCCGACTCGCACAACCGGGTGGTCGTGGTTGAAGTAATGGGCCGCGATGCCGGCTGGATCGCATATGCCTCAGGTGTGGCCGGCGGTGCACACGTAATTCTGGTTCCCGAAAAGGAAATCGACATTGACCACGTGTGCGCGCTGCTCAAGTACAACTACGATCACGGCAAGCACTACGGCGTGGTGGTGGTAGCCGAGGGTTGCCACCTCCCCGAGGTTGGCCAGGTCATCGGATCCACCCAGGTTGACTCCTTCGGTCATGCGCGCCTGTCCGGCATTGGCGAGGCGTTGGCAGACTTGATTGAGAAGAAGACCGGCTTTGAGACCCGTTCTGTGAATCTGGGCCATACCCAGCGCGGCGGCGTTCCCACGGCTTTCGACCGCGTTCTTGGCCAGCGCTACGGCCTGCACGCCATCGACATGGTCCACGACCAGAAGTGGGGCCGCATTGCCGTGTTGAAGGGCCTCGACATCACCGACATTACCATCAAGGAAGCCATAGCCACCAACCGCCGTCTCGACCAGCGCTTCTTCGACGTGATTGCCGACCTGGAAGCGAAGGTATAGAAGCCTAAGGGAACCAATGAGGATGCGGCCGAATGCCTTCGCTCCACAGGCATCGGCCGCGTCCGGATAACACGCCCAATGTGGTAGATTCAAGAAGATAGACCACGCGCAGGAGAGATGGCCGAGTGGTTTAAGGCGCACGCTTGGAAAGCGTGTGTACTTTAACGAGTACCGTGGGTTCGAATCCCACTCTCTCCGCCATACATTTTCCTATCTAGTTGAATCGAAACGTAAACAATTGAAAACAAACTGTTTAAAGAAGTTAACTTTCGTCGCTATCGTCGCCATATTCGCCCTAATTCTTCCATTTACCCGCGATTTGCACGACAAAACGGCACATGCACTACAAAGGACTCTTGTTGCCAAAGAGCCAGTCGGCCCTGGGAACAACATCCCAGGGCCGATCTTAACCTCAGGAAGGAGAACCGATGCTCCGTATAAGCATCTGGTTCCACCTTGTGATCCATGCTCGCCTGCACTGGATTGCCGCTCTGACCTACTCGTGTTTCCAGGCAGGATCGCTGATCCAAGTCAGAATTAGGCAAGAATGACAGCCGGCCATCGGTAAGATTGACTCGTATTTTCACGCGGCATTCATTCGACAGTTGGCATGGAATGCCAACTCTTGATACACTTCGTGCGAGGAGACAAACGATGCCCACCAGGAATATCAGCCTGCCGGAAACCCTGGACCGGTTCGTGGAAGACTCGCTCAATTCGGGCCGGTACGACAATGCCAGCGAGGTGGTTCGATCCGGGCTACGCTTGCTCGAGCAGGAAGAGAGAGTCAACCAGGAGAAGTTTGTCTGGCTTAAGGCGGCAATCGAGGAAGGAATTGCCAGCGGCATCGCGCCGGATGGCTCTCGGGAGCGAGTTCACCGGCATATTGAGGAACGTGCGGCTAAGAAAGAAGGCCGATTCCAGTGCTCCAATACAGACTGAGCGAGAATGCCGAAACCGACGTGCTCGGGATCGCCGACTACACACTAGATACCTGGGGAATGAACCAGGCCCTGAAGTACATCGACAATCTTTACGATCACTTTGAACTGTTGGGGCAGCGGCCCGCTCTGGGCCGGCGCTGTGTTTCCCTTTCCCCTGGACTGAGTAGATTTGAAGTTGAGAAGCACGTCGTATTCTTCCTTGAGCAGGTTCCTGGCATCCTCGTCGTGCGAGTCATGCATGAATCCATATTGCCGCTGCCGAGGTACTTCAGTGATAGTTCAGCGCCGTCTTGAACCCTCACGGCCGTTTGCCCTGAACGCAGAAAATCCCCACCGGTTTCCCGGCGGGCTCATTGTTCCGTTGCTTTTTGTGCAACACCTTCTTCTTGACCGCGGTCACAGTCGCTTTGGCCGTGTCGGCCTATACTAGACAGCTTTTGAGAGTCAGGAAATCTCATTCCGATTGCCCGACTTATCAACTCTTGGAGCGGTTGAGGGTGCTGTGCGGAAAGAGTCGGAAGCCAACTCCGGGTTGTAGCTTTGGCGGAGCCAGACTTCCGAGAGAGAGAGGCGGCCGCCGGCATTTCCCAGGCACCGATCGTCTGGCCGCGCACGGCGTTGTGCTGCTGATTCATTGAACCGCCGAGCTGTCGGCAGCCACCGCCTAATGGCTTCACCTTACGTTTGCGGCCGAAACTTTGGTTCATTCTGGTTATGCAGTAGATTGATCAATAAGGACCCGGCCAAATAGGCTCCGCGACCGGCCATCCCGAGAAGAGCCCATTGGGGGCGAGATCTCAAACATGAAGCCAATACCGCGGCAATCGCCGCCCGGAGAGGGCGACGGGAGAAGCTGAAGTAGCGAACCGTACCGGCGTGGCCGGGAGTAGGACCCTGGCGAATGCAAGCCTACCGTTTAGCGGAGGCCAGGGATGCAACGAATTAGGACCCGGTCCGGCTTGGCAGCCTCCCCGGTGTTCCCGAGTCGGATCCTTGTGAGGGACGAACTCAAACCGTAGTGAATCTGTAGGGAACCACAGCGGTGGGTTAGAGGTTGATTCGCCTGGAGCGAACCAGGCGGGGTGGTCGGAGAGAAAACCGGCAGCGTAAGCATTCGACGGCGCACACCTGCACACCTCACCTGACATCGCAGACCAGCATCCCCGCCACCATGGATGTCAAACAATCAGGTGAATAGCAATCAGGTGAATAGCAATCAGGCCCCGACTGCGGGGGTATCCGAGCAGAACTTCCACTTAATCCCCTGTCCGAATTTGCTGAACCGGCTCTTTTGTAGGTAATGGAAGCACTATCCGACGGCCGCGCGGCCGTTTACCAGAAGGTGCCGCACCCGCCGTCCGCAAGGAAAACACGATGAAACCTCGGCCGATCCGCATTAACCGTTCATCGTTCGCAATTCAGCAAGTCCGCAATGCTGGCGCTCTTCCTTCTCCGATTTCCACGGCAATCTTTGAAACACGCTGTACTCAATCCGATTCTGCTCCACCGTTGAAGCGTTCAACAATTTCACTTCCTCTTCCTGTTCAGCCGGTCGGCAAGCATCCACATCAAGTGAACCAGTTCATGGATGAGAACGGAGACCTCGAATATGAAGGCTGATGAACCCAGCCGCACAGCCTTGATGATCGCCCGGCAACGAGCTGCTCATCAGCTGCTCGATCATGGCTCAATCCTCTACGACCCATTTGCCATGAGAATCCTGCGGGAAGACGAACAGGAGGTGCTTCAAATTGCGAACAAGCACCCCTTGGCCAGCATCGGACGTCTGTTTACTGCCGCGCGAAGCCAGATTGCGGAAGATGCTTTGTCAAGAGCTGTCGAAAGAGGGGTTCGGCAGATCGTCATCCTTGGCGCCGGACTGGACACTTTCGCTCTCCGCAATCCCCATCGTGCGCTGGAGATCCGTATCTATGAGGTGGACCACCCCACGACGCAGGCAAGGAAACTTGAGCGCCTTACCGACGCTCAAATCACCGTTCCGTCAGGTCTTATTTTCGTGCCAGTCGATTTCGAGCGGGACAATGTGGGGGAGAAGCTCGCAGCCGCAGGCTTTCAGCAGAACTCGCCCACGTTTTTCACCTGGCTCGGGGTTGTGCCATATCTCACACAGGACGCTATCCACCGCACTCTGGATTTCATGGCGTCAATTCAGAACTCTGAGGTTGTGTTCGACTACATGGAACCTCCCGAGGCATTCTCAGAAGAGCTAAGGCAAATAGAAAAGGCGCGGGCCGAACAGCTTGAGAAGATTGGTGAACGTTCAAACACCCGCTTCGAGCCGCCTGCCATTGCAGCGATTCTTCGCTCGCACGGGTTTTGTGCCATCGAAGACATCGATTTCCAGCAGATCGCGTCCAGGTTCGGCAGCGCCGTTCAAGCACTCGCGCCCGGACACGCTGCCCTTTACGTTGTCCACGCTAAGCGCTGATGGGACGCGGTCATTGATTGGCGGGGTGGAGATCCCTCGCCTCTGGGGACCTGGAAAAATCAGACCGCGGCCGCCCGTTTCCGGTTCCACCAGAAGCTCTCGCCACAGGTCTATTGCACCGCAAAAGTGATAGCGCTGCTATCACTTCCCATGTTCTGTAAACATTATCAAGCGAAATAATGTACTCAAAAACGCACTTATTTGCGCTTATTTCGCACTTAAACGGCCCTAAAATGCGCTATTTTGCACTATTTGTCACACTCTTGAGTGCGCATATCGGCGATCCTCTGCGCGTTCCTTTTTCCATCCCAGGGTATGCATATATGCGAACTTCAGCAAGTCATTTCCTCACTGGAGAACGCGCCAGTCGCAGGATTGAACCCCCAAATCTCTTTCAAACCGCTGCAACTTCCGCCGGAGCTACTCCAACTCAAAATCCATCCCTTTCCCGCTATCGGGTATAGTCGTCTGCCACGCATGAATTCCACTGTTCCATGTCGCATTCACTCGCCCGCCCTCAATTGTGCCATGGCCTGTAAGGCCCGGCAGGCCATACACTTCGATGGTTATCTTTGACCACCAAGCCTTATAGCTCCCCAAGTGCGGTCCCACATGAACATGAAGCGCGCCGCCATCCACCCGGCAAGTGCTATCCAATCTCAGGAACACTCCCTGTTGGAAATCGTAGCTTGTCCCGTCATCCTGGTAGAGCGTCCCCTTGCAATCTTTGCCCACATACACGCGCAGGGTGAGCGGCCCGGCGGGCGTCTCCATTGTGCTTTGAGTCAGTGGCGCAACGGGCACGATAGACCCGCCTCTCACGTAGACCGGCAACAAAGCAACGCTGGGTTCTATGATGACCGGCTTCGAGCGAGTTTCCACCGGCGCTGCAACACCATTCTTTTGTTCCGCATCGTGGCTTTCAAGGGCGACTGAGCGATCAATCCGCTCGCCAGTCCAGTAGTCGTACCAGATGCCCGGCGGCAGTTGCACTTCATACTTGTCCGCCTCATCCGGGTAAGGCGCGGGCGCGACCAGAATGTCCGGGCCAAAGAGAAACTCCGCGGGTGAGTCAAGGTCGATGGGATGATGGTCCAGGGCCGCGTCCGGAAATTCGAGGAAGAGTGTTCGCTCAATGGGAAGGCCGGTTCGCGACATCTCCTCCGCCGTGGTGTAGAGGTAGGGCATAAGCTTGTATCGCTCTTCAATATAGCGGCGACGGATAGCTTCCTGCTCCGGCCCATTCGCCCAGGGCTCCTGATCGTTGGTTCCTGCCGCGGTGTGATCCCGGTCTATCGGCTGAAAGGCGCCAACCTCAAACCACTTGGTGAGCAAATCCGGCTGCGGCGAACCGGCAAAACCGCCCACATCCGCCCCGCTCAGCGCGAACCCGCTCAACCCCAGGTTCTCAAGCGACGGAGTCGTCAACCGCAGGTGATTCCATGTTGAGCTATTGTCGCCTGTCCATGTAGCGGCATAGCGCTGTCCGCCTGCATAGCTCGCTCGCGTCAGCACAAATGGCCGCACATTCGGTTGCAGGGTTCTCAACCCGTCATAGGTCGCGCGCGAGTTCTCCATGCCGAAGACGTTGTGGATTTCGAGGTGGCTTGCTGTCCGTTTTACGAAGCCCGGCTCGTCGACTCGATGCTGCACATTGTCCGGCATGGTCTTTGACGGCACGCCGAAAACCGCGGGCTCATTCATGTCGTTCCAAAAGCCTGCAATGCCATCGGCCACGAAATCCTTATAAAGTGAGCCCCACCATGCGCGCGTTTGCTGCTGCGTGAAGTCGGGAAAGACAGAATCGCCCGGCCAAACCTTTGCCACATAAGTCGAACCATCTGGATTCTTCACAAAACGATCCCCAGCAACACCCGAGTTGTACGGAACATAACCCGCATCCGGAAGCTTCGCAATGTGCAGATCGGTAATCGCAACCACGCGCAGGTGTTGATTGGCGAGGTCCTTGATCATCTGCTCAAAAGTTGGAAATCTCTCCCGGTTCACCGTGAATGGCCGGTTGTTTTGCTGATAATCGATGTCGAGATAGATCGCATCCGCCGGAATCCTGTCCGTGCGGAGACGGTTCGCAATTTCGCGAACCCTGGCTTCGGGAAAGTAACTGTAGCGAGATTGCTGATAACCGAGCGCCCACATGGGAGGAAGCGGCGAAGGTCCAGTAAGCCACGCATAATCCTCCACCACTTGCTTGGCCCCTGGTCCATACATAAGATAGTAGTCCACCGCGCCGTTGGGAGCGCCGAAGGAGTAGGCATTGGCCGATTCCTTGCCAAAGTCGAAGCTGGCTCGCCATGTGTTGTCGAGTAACACTCCCAGCACCCGGCCCTGATTCCACGATAGAAAGAAGGGAATACTTTTGTAGATGGGATCGGTAGATTCCTGCCAGCCGAATGAGTCGGTGTTCCAATCGGTAAATGCCTGATTGCGTCTGTCGAGCGTGCCAACCTTGTCGCCGAGACCGAAGAAATGTTCTTCCGGCGCCATTGTCTTGTAAATCCGAAAAGACGAGCCGTAAAACTCAATCGGCCGATCGTCCTGTTGAAGTATGTGCCCGGCGAGATCACTGACAGTCAACCGCATATCGTTGTCGAAGCTCACCCGCATTGCTTTGGTGCTGAAGCCCGCTTTCTCCTTTGTTACAGCGACACTTGCTTCGCGCGGGCCGAACAACACAGCCCAGGATGCGTCCTCGCCGAAGTTTCCGCTCCGGCCTGCACGCACGCGAAGGATGTCATCTCGTAAAGCAGTTACACGGACGCTAACTCCATTGCTGGTTCCTTCGATGCCGTTCGGTAAGATGTGTGTCTGGATTGAAACTGAACGACCTTCATCCGCATTTTGCGCCACGCACAAGGTCGCCGGCAATGCTATGCACAGGATGAGAAGAACAAGTGTTGCAGAAGTGCAAGTAGAAATTGTTTTCACCAGTGTGCCTCCCCGGCATCATTGCAGTGTCGACCTGGATTGCGATGAATGATTAGCGCGCTTCATACAACGTCATCGACTCCGCCGGCTCCTCGATTTGCAGTTTTCCTTCGCTGAACAACGGAGCGGTCGCCTTAGCAGGCATGAGAGCGCGAAACTCCGTGCACCCTTCCAGCGCCGTCTCGCTCTCCGAAATCACGACGAGCTTGCTTTGTTGGGCCTTGTTCGTAACCACCAGGTATCTCTCCTTCTTGTGATCGGCAGAGCATCCTGCTTCGTCCGATGAGCGAACAAATGCAAACACATCGGAATCGGCAACCAGGTTCTGCTCCAGGCCTGTTTTGAGCGCAGGGTGAGCCGCGCGAAGTGAAAGCAAACTCGAAGTCCAGGCAAAGACATCTTCTTCAGTCGCGGTGCGTTCGTTCTGTGTAAAGGCGCTGTGCTCGTCTCCCGCGAACCCTCCGGGAAAGTCATGGCGGTCGTCTGGATCTCTGCCACCAGGCATTCCGATCTCGTCTCCTGAATAGATCTGCGGCATGCCCCGCAACGTCACAAGAAGGCCGAGAGCCAGCTTCAGTTTTGCATCGGAACCATTGGCTTCAGTAAGAAACCGCGTGGTGTCGTGGTTGCCGATGAATGTGACCAGCCGCTCGGGATGCGGGTAAAGCGAATCCTGGCGTAGAACTTTATCGAGGTCCGTCATCGGATGATCATGGGCTATAACATCACGCAGCGCGAAGCAGAGTGGAAAATCGAAAGGCGTGTCCAAGCCGGTGTCGATGCCGTTGCGTGTCACTCCTCCGGCAAAGAACGCAGTAACTTCCGGATCGCGATGAAATATCTCGCCCACCGTAGTCAGGTGCGGGTAAGCGCTATGCAGAGCCTCATGAAAGTCATGCCAGAATGCGCGACTTACATAGGGAAAAGTATCGAGGCGGATGCCGTCGAGGTTCGCAGTTTCAACCCACCACATAGCATTCTGGATCAGATAGCGCGAAACCAGCGGATTCTCCTGGTTCAGGTCGGGCATCGCATCGGTGAACCAGCCGTTGGTAATGTCGCTCCATGCCTGCCGTGGAGCATGAGGATCGACAAGCTCATAGAAATTACTTTGCACTGCGCGATGACTCGCGAACGTGCCATGAAACCAATCGGGCGTCGGTGGGTCCAGCACCCATGGATGCTGAACCCCGATATGGTTGGGTACTAAGTCGATCACTAACTTCATACCTCTTGTGTGCAGCGCATCGGAAAGATGCCGATAATCATCCATAGTGCCGAAGTGCGCATCCACTGAATAGAGATCCGTGGCCGCATAGCCGTGATACGACTGGGGCATCGCGCCGTTGGAATCGACCGGCGTGGTCCACAGAGTTGTAACTCCAAGGTCAAGCAGATAATCCAGATGCTTTGCAATACCTGCGAGGTCGCCGCCGTGCCAGCCGCGCGGCGCAGTGCGATCGTAACCGAGCTGATTGTTGGCTTCATCTCCATCGGCGAAACGATCGGTCATGATGAGATAAAGCACATCGGCGGAAGAGAAGCCGCGATGCGCGTTCAGATCGCGAGAGCGCTCGGCCAGTACGAACGGCTGTCGCGCCCGGCCTTCCTTATTGGCCGCGCCGATCATGAGCGTTTGCGCCGTGGCCGAGTGAGTGTCAAGCCATAAGAATGCCCAGTGGCCATTGGCCGAAGTTTCGGTGCGGACGAGTCTCACTCCCTCGCCCTCCACCGTGAATAGTGCCTGTTGAAGCCTTTCGCCATGCACCAGCAACATGGGGTCCGGCAGTCCCGCAAACCATCCGGGCGGATCGATCTTGGCTATACAGGGTGCGCTTGCCGTCTGCGCCGGAGCGCAGGTTGTGGGTGTTTGCGAAAAGGAAGAAACGCCGCATGCGATCAGGAAGACAGAGAATACGAGCATGCGCCTGCGCAGCGTCATTGCGTAACCTTTCCTATGTGCAGGAGAGTGCCGGCTACTCGCTTTGGCGTTGTAGTCCCGGAACAGAAGCGAAGTTCTCTCGGCCGCGGCAGATGAAAATGCCGCCGCGGCCGAGAATGAGATAGCCGCGATCAGAAGGTAAAGCGAGCAGCCAACTGAATTTCACGGTTGCTGTAGATCTGCACTCCTTCAACCTGGCCAAAGTTGCCGCCAGTCATGTTGGAATTCGGGTTGACGAATTCCGCGGAGTTGAAGGCGTTGAATGCATCTCCATGCAGCTCCAGCGTGTACCTATCCGTGACGTGAATGTTCTTCTGCGCACTCAGGTTGACTGCGCGATACCCCGGTCCATAGACCTGGTTGCGGCCAAGGGTTCCCAAACGCGTATACACGCTGCCGTTTGGCGAAGAATTGCTTGGTGGATTGGCGAACGAGGACGTATCGAACCATTGCCCGGTAATGCTCTTGGGGTACTTGATGGGGGAAATGATGTCGGGACGGTTCCCAGGGTTGCCTTCTCCGGTTGAAAGGTCGGTTGGTGTTCCAGACTGAACCAATGCAATCAGGCTTGTCTGCCATCCGCCGATAATCCACTCCACGGGACGTGAAATGTTACTTGCAAACTGCTGGCCTTTGCCGAACGGCAGCTTGTAAAGGATGGAGGAACTGAACACCTGCCGTTGGTCCTGGCTGGAATTGCCGTAGCCGCCCATCGGGTTGGAATAGACCGCTGCCGTCTGGCCCTGGAATGCTCCCGGCGAGTCGTCCAGCGAGTGAGACCAGGCATACGATGCCGTACCCACTAGTCCATTTGTTGCATGGTGTTCGGCATGAATCTGCAGGCCGTCGTAGTTTGAAACGCCGTCGTAATTGTTGTAGTTCAGGCTGCCCAGTTTGGGGAAGGGCACGGTGCCCGTCTGAAACTGGGTTGCGTTATACGGGTAGTAGGAAGAGAGATTCGTTCCCCTGGTCCCGACATATGCCACATTCACAACGTTCTTTGAGCCAACCTGCCGCTCCAGTTGAAGGTTCCACTCTGAAACCTGGCTGTCTTCGCTCTTCGGGTTCACTGCAATCATGCTTAGGCCAGCCGGCGGAGTGTTTGGGTTGAATCCTGTGATGCCGCGGGCGGGGAGAGGTGTTACAACCGTGGAAGGGCTGGTGTAGCCGTTGCAATTGTAGCCGTTATCCACGGCGTTTGGTGTTGCTGTCGGCAGTTGGCCGGTGAAGGTCATGCAATACCCGTTGGAGCCGTAGTAATCGCTATGGCCGGCGAAGGGTAATTGCTCTCCAAGCTGGTTGTTGATGCCGCCGTAGTCGAGGAAGTAGAACATGCCGAATCCGCCGCGAAGTACGGTCTTTCCGTTTCCAAGCAGATCGTAGGCGAAGCCAAGACGTGGACCAAAGGCATGATCGTCCGTAGCGATGATGCTGCGCGAAATCCCGTTCTGCCCGGCGAGCATCACCGTTCCCGTAGTCACGTTGAACGCGGACTGCTGGTCGTGCGCTTCATAGGGACGGGTCAGCAGGTCCCAGCGAACGCCCAGGTTGAGAGTCAAACGGCGGCTCAAGCGCCAGTCGTCCTGCGCAAAGAGTCCGTCTTCCTGGCCGATATTGGCATCGTAGCCTGACTGGGAACCGATCTCGTAGTCATATAGGCCGCCAGCCATCAGTTCAGAGACCTCGTAGCCGGTGTATTCGACCGTGTTCTGGTCGATCCAGAAGTAGCCCTTGCCCTCTTGCGGATTGAAGTACTCCACCTGGCGGCGCATGAAGGTGCCACCGTACTTGATGGAATGGTTTCCCTTTGCCCAGCTCAGCGAATCGGTGACTTCATAGGTGTTTTGAGGAACCGCATACAGGCCATAATCGCCGGTGTACTCCAGGTCGCCCTTCCATCCGCCAATCAATGCGCCGCCGGTGGTTTCCTGGTTGATATTGGCATTCACAATGCCCAGGTCCTTCGACACATAGGCGCCATACATTGGCGGCGTGTAGCCGTAATTGTCGCGGTTATACGCAATGTGCGCTTCATTCACAATGGTCGGAGAGAAGATGTGCGTGTAGCCAATGTCATATCCGCGCGCATGCAGGGGATTGGTTCCCGTGCCGCCACCCGCGGGCAGGTTGGC
>Ga0182030_10012161_pt1 | contig 17281 bp, 15 predicted proteins | sample 812S3MmetaG_FD_121299 | JGI IMG/M metagenome (GOLD analysis project Ga0182030, IMG submission 121299) | Permafrost microbial communities from Stordalen Mire, Sweden - 812S3M metaG (Illumina Assembly) | ecosystem: Environmental > Terrestrial > Soil > Wetlands > Permafrost | place: Sweden...
GGGGCGTCCGCAAGAAGCAATGCGTAGTCCGCCATGTGGCCGCGCGTTTGACCGAACGCCGCGAACACCAGCAAAAACGGCAAAATCGCTCGTCGCATAGCACCAGCTTAGACGATGACCGGGGGGTCAGTTGCAAATCTTTCGGGCTGGAAGGCTGTTGGCTACTAGCCGTCTGTTCCGGGCAAGATCTGAACTTCCAAAAGGATGCTCCCGGCCACCGGGGCTGGGTCGCTGAAATCGGGATCTCTCCCGCCGTGCGGATCTCGCCTGCGGGCGTATGGAGGCTTAACCTCGGACGCCGGTCCAGGGTTTTTGTATTTCCATCTTAACCCCACCTCGTTCGTGCGTTCTTTGCGCCTCCGCGGCTTGGCGAGAGATTGAAAACGCCCCGATCCGAGATGACTCGCCGGTTTGAGGTCGAAGACCTCGCTAGAATCCATACGAGGAAGTCCTATGCGGATCCTGGCGTTTGCCGCTCTTTTCAGCAGCGTACTTTCAGAACTCCTGATGTCGCCCCGCAGTTTCTGCCTGGCGGTGCCGCCTGCCCGCCCGCACTGAATTAGGCCCGCTGTTCGAATTGGATCGAGGGCAGGCGAGCACCGCCTGCCCCACCTGCGGGCTCACTGCAAATTCCACGACATCAGGAGTTCTGGCTTTGGGCTCGGATGCCACCAGTGAAGTTTTTCGAACCGGCTCCAGCGCTTCAGGCGGCAGTCCCTCATTGGCTGGACTCTGTCTCATTTTTTGGCGTCTTACAGCGGCCAACCCGATCCGGCGGCATCATACCGGAGACCAGGCCCTCAAGGTCTGCGCGCTTCACGGCGGAGACCTTCATGCACCAGCATCTTGAGCAAGGTCTGGTAACCGATGCCCTTGCGGGTCGCGATCTCCCGCGCCTTCGTAACGTCGGGCTCAGGTAAGCGCAATGCTATCTGAACGGTGGCTGTCCGCCTCAATTGGGCGACCAGGTGCGATCCCCGCGGCTCGCTTCCCTTCCGTAAGGATCCAGCCGATTTTTGTTTTACAAACTCGCGACCCTGGGGGCTGGCCCACCAGTCCGCCTCTTCCCCTTCATTCGCGAATTTCGGCGTCTCAATCGGTTTCTTTTTCATCGCATCACTCCCCGCGTGCCCGCCGGGTCAGGTAGTCCCTCTTCTGCCCGGCATCCAGAGCATAAGCGGTCACGACCCGGATCTTCCCGCCGCGTTCGACTGCAATAATCGCCAGCAGCCGTCCCGAATCCGTCTCGCAGTAATAGACGTAGCGTAGTTCCCCTTGCACGTCTTGTTCATAGATGAGGATTGGGCTGTTCGAGAGCCCCTGTTCCACTTCTTCGGGCTTGAGCCGATGTGCCCGAACCTTGCGCAAATTGTTCTCGTCCCAGTCGAACACTGAACTTCCATTGTATATGCAACGCATGACAGTCGGCGCATTTGAAACGGAAAGACGGGGTTGTCGGAGACTGGGCGTCCGAGTTACCCGGCTCGGTAACAAGTCCCGTGGAATCATCGCGGCGTTTTCCGAGCCGCGCGCGTTGGCAAGCGTTCCTTGCCGTTTAGGTCGCTCTCGCGCCGGGAATCTGAGTGCGCCAGACGACTCGCCAGTCGTAGTCGCGCCGGGATAGCACCAACACGTCGCGCCCGGTCTCGTGGTGCTCGGCTCCGGCGGCAATCCAGGTCATTTCCCAGTGGTATTCGACAACCGCGGTATCGCCCCTCAGGGTCACGGCATGATCGCTGGTTTCGAAGCGCTTCACCTGGGCGTGGGAGGTGAATTGACGGTAACTCTCTATGGCCTGCGCCAGACCCTCGCTACGAGGCTTACCTCCCGGCGCAACGAAGACAACATCGTCTGCGAGAAATGCTTCCAGATCGTGGAGGCGACCCTCCATCCAGCACCGGTCCAATGAATCGGCGAAGGAAATAAAATCGGCGGCTTCCATCATTAAGTACACTCCGGTGAACTGCCGTCCCATTGATGCTGAGGGTCGGGGACGAACGTCACGCTGCTGTCATTGAGCGCCACCAGCCATCCGCCCGGAACTGCCGTGCGCCAGAGGGAGTAGTGGCTGGAGGCGACCTGCTCCCACTTGAGGCGCGGCTCGGGGGCGGCGGTTTCCGGGACCTTTTCCTTAGCGGGCTCCGCGACGGGAGCGGGCGCCGGCGGTGCGGCTGCCGCTGGAGGCGATTTGGGTGGACTCTTCACGCCGCCGGTCGCCGATAAAAACGCCTCGCGTTTGCAGGCGTACAACTCACCGAGGTAGGTGAACTTCTCGCGATCGCGATCGGAGCCCATGTGCTCCACCAGAGAGCCGTAGGCAACGGTCACCTCGGGGAGTCCCAGCGACATACCGGTTCTGGGGTGCAATCTGGTGGCCTCGATCGGCTTGATCAATGGGATGAGCGATAGTTTTGCCAAAGGGCGAGCCTCCAAGAGCATATTGTGCGCCGCGAATCCCCGGAAGTCCATCCGTGTCAGAATAGTCGGAGGAGGCCCTCGGTGCGGGTTCCGCTTTCGCGAATGGCACACACACGCTCCGGCGACAAGGGCGACACCTGTAATATCGGGGTGATCGCCACCGATGCGCGCGACTATCCCGTGCTGGTGCGCGAGGTGACCGCGGAACGGGTGCGCCGGCATTTCGGCGAACTGGTCCGGGGCCCGGTGGAACGGTACGAGCTTCCCAATTTCAGAACTCCTGATGTCGTGAAATTTGCAGGGAGCCCACAGGCGGGGCAGGCGGTGGACGGCGGCGGGACGGTCTCGCTGCGCACCGACGCCCAGGGCAAGACTTTCGGGGCGGCCTTGCTGGCGCTCGAAATCGAGGTGTAAACGTGCTTCAAATCGTGCAACACGGACGGGTATTGCGGCTCACGCTGGACCGTCCGGAGAAGCGCAACGCGCTCCATAACGAGCTGTGTCTGGCGATCCTGCAGGCGGTGGAGGCGGCCATCCACGATCCCAGCATCGGCGCCATTCTGCTGGCGGCAAACGGAAAATCGTTTTGCGCCGGCATGGACCTGGAAGAAGCGGCCGGGGGCGCCACGGAGGAAGCCAACTCGCTCCACGAGCGGCTTTTTACGTTGGGCGAGCGAAGCTGCAAGCCGCTGATCGCCGCCGTCCAGGGCGCGGCGCTGGGCGGGGGCACGGGCCTGGTGGCCAACTGCCACATCGTCATCGCGGAAGCCGGCGCCACGTTTGGGCTGACGGAGATCCGGCTGGGGTTGTGGCCATTCCTGGTGTACCGCGCGGTGGGGATGGCGCTGGGGGAACGGCGCACTCTGGAACTGGCGCTCACCGGGCGGATTTTCGGGAGTGGGGAGGCCACGGAACTCGGCCTGGTCCACGAAATCGCCCCGGACGTGGAGAAGAAGGCGTTGGAAGTGGCCGAAATGGTGGCCGGTTTCAGCCCCACGGCGATCCAAAATGGCCTGAGCTTCGTCCAGGATGTGCGCGGCATGGACTGGGAGGAGTCCGGACGGGTGGCGCGGCGGGTCCGCGACCGGGTCTTCGCCAGCGCGGATTTTCAGGAGGGACTGCGGGCGTTCCGCGAAAAACGGCCTCCACGGTGGCCGTCGTTGAGTAATTGAGGAGCCGAGCAATTGAGGAGGCGCCCTACAAGATCTTGTGGGGTTTGGCGCCGCGGTACTGCAAAGAGTGGTGGGGGTGCTTTACTTTTCGTTCTGACGCGTTTAGTATAGTTACAACTCCCCCGAAGCAGAGGTAAATGCTTTGCTCAAACTCAAACGCGTAGAACTGCAAGGATTTAAATCCTTTTGTGAGCGCACCGAACTGCGCTTCAACGGGGAAGGCATCGCCGCCATCGTGGGTCCCAATGGCTGCGGCAAGTCGAATATCAGCGATGCCATCTGTTGGGTGCTAGGCGAACAATCGGCGAAATCCTTGCGCGGCACGCGCATGGAGGACGTAATTTTCGCCGGCACGCGCGACCGCAAGCCGCTCGGCATGGCCTACGTGACCATGACTTTGGTGGATCCGGAAGTTCAGCAGATCCACCATCCGCACAAGGTGCAGCCGATGGACGATGGGCCGCAGAAGCGCGGCGAAGTCACCATCACGCGGCGGCTGTTCCGGTCGGGGGAGAGCGAATACCTGATTGATGGCCGCCCGGCGCGTCTGCGCGACATCCAGGACATTTTCATGGGTACGGGCCTGGGCCCGGAGAGCTACGCCATTATCGAGCAGGGCCGCATCGGGCAAATCCTCAGTTCCAAGCCGCAGGACCGCCGTTCGGTGATCGAAGAGGCTGCCGGCGTCACCAAGTTCAAGACGCGCAAACGGCTGTCGGAGGCCAAGCTGGAAGGCGCCAAGCAGAATCTGGCGCGGGTCTACGACATCCTGGAGGAAGTCACCCGGCAGGTGAATTCGCTCAAGCGGCAGGCCTCCAAAACGCGCCGCTATGCGGAGCTCAAGGCGGACCTGGAAACGCGCCTGCGGCTGGTGCTCTCCGGCAAGTACCGCTGGCTGGAGCGCGATGCGGCCAAGACGGCCATCGACCTCAACCTGGCGGCAACGGAGCTGAAGTCGCTGAGCGAGCAGGTGACCGAGCGCGAGCGGGAGCATGAGCGGCGGCAGCAGGCCTGCTACCAGATCGAACACGAACTGACGGTATCGCGGCAGGCACTCTCGGACCTAAATGTGGAGGCCACGCGGACGCGCGGGCGGCTGGAATCGCAGGTGCGGGAGAGTGGCGCCATGGAGCAGCGTATCGCCCAGGCGGAGAAGGAATCGCAGGATCTGGGAGTGCGGCTGGATGCGCTCGACAAGGAGATCGCGGCGCACCAGAAGAACGTGGCGTTGTTCGAAGAGCAGATCGCGCAGGCGCGCGGGCGCATGCAGGAAATCAATCTGCAGCGCGAGTCTCTGCAGGCCAAGGTGCGGGAGCGCGAGAGGGCCATCGAGAGCGGCCGGCAGGTGATTTTGCGGCTGCTGGGCGAGGCTTCCACGCTGAAGAACCAGTTGGCGCAGATTGAAGAGTACCTGGCCGGCATCGAGCGCGAGAGTGCCCGTTCGCAGCGCGAAGAGCAGATGGCCACGGGCGAAATCGAGCGGCTGGAAACGGCCCGCAAGCAGCTTTCCGAGACGCTGGCCCAGCGGCAGTTGGAACTGGAAGCGGTGACCGGCGAGCGCCGCCGCACGGAAGAAGATCTGGCGGCGCGGCGGCGGAGCGCGGTGGAGTTGCGGCACGAGATCGACGGGCTGAAGAGCGCAGTGTCGCAGATTGCCGCGCGCAAGGAATCGCTGGAACAGGTGCTGGTGCATCGCACGTATACCACCGATTCGGTGAAGCGGCTGTTCGGCGCGTTGGAAAAAGGCAAGGCGGCAGACCTAAAGCCACTGGGCGTTCTGGCCGATTACGTGGAAGTGGAAGCACAGTACGAAAAGCCCACGGAAGAGTTCCTGCGCGATGAGCTGGAATACGTGGTGGTGGAGAGTTGGCAGCAGGCCGAGCGCGGGTTGGATTTCATCCGCGCGGAACTGGATGGCCGGGCCACGTTCCTGGTGCACCCCGAGCCGAACGGCCACGCGCAGCCGCATTTGCCGGAGCCGGCCATCGGGCCTGAGACGGGGATCGCCGCGCGGCTGAGCGAGTCGTTGCGGCTTACCAACGGATTCAAAGACCGGGCGGTGGATCTGCTGCCGCGGCTCTCGCTGTGCTTCCTGGCGGAAGACCGGGCATCGGCGCAGCGGCTGTCGGTGTCGTATCCGCATTTGTATTTCCTGATGGCCGATGGGGTTTGCTACCACGGCCACACGGTGACGGGCGGCAAGAAATCGGCCGCCGGTCCGCTGGCCATGAAGCGCGAAGTGCGCGAACTGGCGGCGGCGTTGCAGAAGCGGCAAGCGGTACTGGCCGCGCAGGTGGAGCGGTTGGAGGGCTTGAACCAGGAGATCGCCGGACTGGAGGCCGAGTTGGAACGGCTGCGGGCGCTGCAACAGGCTCGCGAGAAGGACCGCGTGGCGCTGGATCACGATATGCGCAAGCTGGGCGACGATCTGGCGCGGTCGAACTCGCGGCTGTCGGTGGCGCGGCTGGAACTGGAGCGGCTGCGGCGGGATGCCGATAAGTCGGCCGAGCAGCGGGAGCGGAATCGCACGGCGGTCCAGGAGAAAGAGGAACTGCGGGCGCAGCGGGAAGCGGCGCTGGAGGCTGAGCGGCAGGAGTTGGAGAAACTGGAAGGGCAAGCGGCGACCATCGGCGAGGAGCATGCCGCCACGCGCGCGGAACTGGCGGGGTTGGAAGAGCGGCATCGCGGCGAGCGGTCGGCCATGGGGCGGCTGGAGCAGCAGTTCCGGGAGACCTCGGCGCGGCGCAATGCCATCGCGCCGGAGATCGAACGGTTGGGAGAGCAGCGGGCGCGGCTGCTGGCCAATAATATCGAGCTGGACCAGAAAGCTACGCGGCTGGCGGAAGAGATCGGTGCATTAGAGGCGCGCGTCAATGAGATGGCGTCGCAGGATGCGTCGATGCGCGCGGCGTTGCGCGCCGGCGAAGAGGAGCTGAAGACGCTGCGGGCGGCGGTGCAGGAGTGCCTGGAAAAGCGCGGGCAGACGGAAGTGGAGCTGGTGCGCAAGCAGGCCGAGTTGAAGTACCTGGACGAGACCAGCCGGAAAGAACTGAATTGCCCGGTGGAGGAACTGGCGGCGTCGGACGATCCGGTGCCGGATGGCGAGACCATCGCGGAAGCGGAGATCGCCTGCAACGAAGTGCGGAACCGCATCGAATCGTTGGGGCCGGTGAACCAGGCGGCTATGGAGGAATTCCAGGAAGCGCAGCAGCGGCACGACTTTCTGAGCGCGCAGAGGCAGGATCTGATCGACTCCATCCGCGACACGGAGAAGGCGATTCAGGAGATTGAGCAGGTATCGCGGCAGAAATTCGCCGAGGCGTTCGAGGCGATCAACGCGAATTTCCGGGCCGCTTTCCAGACGCTGTTTGGCGGCGGCACGGGCGAGATGCGCTTGACCGATTTGGAGAATCTAAACGAATCGGGAATCGATATCGTGTGTTCGCCTCCCGGCAAGCGGCTGCAGAACGTGCTGCTGCTCTCGGGCGGAGAGAAGGCGTTGGCGGCGGTGGCGCTGCTGATGGCGATCTTCCGGTATCAACCGAGCCCGTTCTGCGTGATGGACGAAGTGGATGCGCCGCTCGACGAATCCAACATCGGGCGCCTGACGAATCTGGTGAAGGAGATGTCGGCGCACACGCAGTTCATCGTGATCACGCACTCCAAGCGCACCATGGAAGCGGCGGCGGCGTTGTACGGCGTCACGATGCAGGAGCCGGGCGTGTCGCGGCTGGTGAGCGTGAAGTTCCACGGCGAAGCGGCGTCGGCGCCGGCGGCGTAGGGGCGGAACTCCCGATGTCGTGGAATTTGTGGTAACTCGCGGAAGCAAACCCGCTGCCCAAACAGGATAGAGGGCAGGCGAGCACCGCCTGCTCCACCGAGTAAAGAACCCAGGCACCCGAAACTGCGGGGCGACATCAGGAGTTCGGAGGGTAGGCTATACAGCGCAGGCACCGCCTGCGCCACGCACCATCGGCCGCCGGCCCGACCTGTCCACGCCACGTTAGTTTCCAGCCCAAAGGGCACCCCGCAGACACCAAGTGTCGGCGCCACATCACGTGGCGGACTGGTAGAAATGTTCCCTGTGATCGACGATCTGAAGCGGACCATGACTCAGATGCTCAAGGCCTGACTACACGTTCGGCGCCAGTTGCTCGATTCCTGCTTTATTTAAAAGCTAACGCTCCCTGACGGTCGCGGCTCGGATGGGCACAACCGGCATGAAAAAAGGCGACCCGTTGCGGGGTCGCCTTTGGGACTTGCTTCAGGTGCTGGTTTCTTAGAGCAGGCGGAAATTGACTTCGATGGTGGCTTCTACGGTGACGGGCTTGCCATCCTTTTTGCCGGGGGAGAACTTCCACTTGCTGACTGCTTCCATGGCCTTTTCGTCGAGCCCCAGGCCCAGGCTCTTTACTACCTGGATATGAGTCGCGTGGCCGGAAGGATCGATCTGCACATAGAGCATAACGGTGCCCTGGTGCTTGGCTTTGCGGGCTTCCTCGGAGTATTCGGGCTCCGTTTTGGAAAGCAACACGGGGGCCGAAACGCCGCCGCCGACGCGGAATACGTTGCCGCCGACTCCGCCGCCGGAACCGGGGCCGTAGCCGCCGCCTTCGCCGTTGCCGACGCCGCCGCCTTTGCCATTACCAATGCCGCCTCCGGAACCCTGTCCGTTTGAGGGCGTCATGTACTTGGACAACGGGTCGCCATACAGCGGATAATCCACATTCGCAACCTGCGTGTTGGGGTCGCCGATGAGCGTGGGCTCCATCGCCAGCTTGGGAGCCATGTTGTTGTATACAGCCACCGGCGGAGTGAATTGCCGCAAGGCGAACTTCGGCAGCTTGCCGTAGCTGGCCGGGAGCGGGGAACGGTCGCCGCCACCACCACCACCCTGCGATGTCTGTGCCTGGGGCTTCATCTTCACTTCGGGCGGCGCCAGATCGATCGCATACAGAACCGTTTTTTGCACGGCCTTCTGCACAGTCTTGCTGGCCGTGAGCGCAAACACAGTCACCACGATGGCGATCTGGAAGCCGGTGGACATCATGAACGACTGCTTCTTCCGGCCGTAAAGCCCCCAAATGTCTTTCACCGGGACGGGCTTCGATGTCACCTCAAGAGGTGGCAGCTTCGGTGGGTTGAAAAACTCTTTGAAGTTGCGGATGAACGTGTGATACCACGGGTCTTCGATACCGGCGCACAACAACCGGGACAGATGATCGTCTGGGGTATTCGCGTGTGGTTCATTGGGGTGCGAAAGGTCAGCCATATTATCCACCAGCCCTCTTGGGAAACCGCTTATTCGTTACGTCTATTGGACGATCCCCGCCACCCAGGAGTTACAGGTTTTGGAAATACGCCTCACCAGCTCTTACGGGGGAGTTTACCATAATTCGTGCCGGGCGGTCCATGTAATAAGAAGGACATGCTTTAACAACAAGATGCGTAGAGGGTTATGGAGGATTCCAAAAATGGGAGAAATTGTAAATTTGCAGCCAGCCCTCCAGTTGGGGACAATCGGAGTGATGAGAATCGCTACTGAAAGTGGTCCGCTGGCGCAGGTGGACGCCGATGCCCTGGTTGTGCCGGTGTTTGAAGGCACACGGGAGGAACGCTTCGCCGCCGCTGAATTGATTGATGCAGGCGAGGTTACAGGTAAATACCTGGAGCTTACGCTGATACACCACCCACAAGGGATGGTGGCGCGGAGAGTGCTCCTGGCGGGGGCCGGGAAGGCCGAGAAATTCGATGCCGCCCAACTGCGCCGGCTGAGCGGAGCGGCGGTGCGGCTGCTGAAATCCAAAGCGGTGAAGAAAATCGTGCTGGCGCTGGACCCCGCGCAAGCGAATGCCGAAAACGTGGCTGCCGGGGTGGAAGGCGCGATTCTGGGAGATTTCGAACCGGACCGGTACAAGACGGACGACGACAAGAAATCGGTAGATTCCTTCACGGTGGTGGTGGAGGGCGGTTTGGCGAACCTGGCGGCCGCCGCCGACCGCGGGCGCATTCTGGCCGAAGCGCAGAATTTTACGCGCGACCTGGTGAATCAGCCGGCCAATCTGCTGACCCCGATGGGAATGGCGGAGGCGGCGCGGAAAATGGCCGCCGAGTACCACCTGGATTGCGAAATACTGGATCGCGAACAGATGGAAAAGCTGGGTATGGGTGCGCTGCTGGGCGTGGCGCAAGGAAGCGCGGAACCGCCGGCGCTGATCGTGGTCCGGTACAAGCCCGCCGAAGGGGAGAGCAAGGCGCATCTGGGGCTGGTCGGTAAAGGCGTGACGTTCGACACTGGCGGCATTTCGATCAAGCCTGCGGACGGCATGGAGAAGATGAAATACGATATGGCGGGCGGCGCATCGATGCTGGGCGCCATGCGGGCGATCGCGCAATTGAAGCCGGCGATACCGGTGACCGCGCTGGTGCCTTGCGTGGAGAACATGCCGGGCAGCCGGGCGCAACGGCCGGGCGATATCGTGACGGCGATGTCGGGCAAGACCATCGAGGTGATCAATACCGACGCCGAAGGCCGCCTGATCCTGGCGGATGTGCTGCACTACGCCCGCCAGCAGGGATGCACGCACCTGGTGGACGCGGCCACATTGACCGGCGCGATCGTGGTGGCGCTGGGACATTTGAACGTCGGGCTGTTCGCCAACGACGACGGCATGCGCGATCGGGTGCTGGCCGCTGCCAAGGCCGAAGGCGAGCGGATGTGGGCCATGCCGCTGGAGGACGACTACAAGGATTACCTCAAGAGCGCGTTCGCCGACCTGGCCAACGTGGGCGGCCGCTGGGGCGGAGCGGTTACGGCGGCAATGTTTCTGAAGGAGTTCGCGGGCGACACCCCGTGGGTGCATCTGGACATCGCCGGCACGGCGTGGATCGACGATGTCAAGCCGTTTCTGGCGAAGGGACCGTCGGGAGTGCCGGTGCGGACTTTAGTGCGGCTGGCGATGGATTGGTAGGGGGCCTGCGGCGCTATAACGGCACGGGGAGGGCCGCCCGGGCCGCGCTCTCGCGAACGCGGCAGGCGGACTGAAGGGGGTACTTGCAGAATTCGGCAGGGCGAACGCTCCCTCACGGTCGCGGCTCTGTAAGTGGCGTTCTTTCAACGTCAGAACTCCTGATGTCGTGGAATTTGCAGGGAGCCCGAAGGTGGTCGGCCCGCGCAGAACCAAGCCGGCTGCCCACATAGAATAGAGGGCAGGCGAGCACCGCCTGCCCCACCTCCGCCGGTCGGCACGAGACCGCGTTCATGCAACAGGCAGGCTCCAGGGCGGCGCGCGTTAGTTGAGCGCTGAATGCGGACCGCTGATACCTGGCCAGGCTAGCCTTCTTTTGTCCAGTCATCACTTACGGGTAAAAGGCAGGGCTAGCCAGGCTAGCCCGGCAACGGCACCATCGTTTCTCCCCAGCCGGCGGGCGTGTGGACACGGAGTTTCAGGCTGACCGCGTCCGCGCAAACGGGCTGGTAGCGGATCTCATAACGGGCTAACAGAGTCAGATACGCGAGGGAGACGCGCTCTTCGATGGCGGCGCTGTCCTCCACCAGGTGGAAACGGCCGTCAATGCGGCGGCAGAATTCCCGCAAGGCCGGATTCGGCGACGTGGAAACCACCTGAATGGAGGTTTGCGATGCGTGAACCGCCGCAATCAGGCTGTCGTCCGAGTTATCGCCCACTTCGTCCGGAGCGAGAACGATCAGGTGCCGCTTCCCTCGCACCGGAACCTTGCCGGGCAGCACAGCGCGATTGACGGCGGTCCAGAAGCCGGTGCAATCGGTTCGCTTCGGCGTTTCCTTGAAGACACGCACCGCCTCGGCGGAATTGCCAATAAATGAAGGGAGTTCCAGGTCCGCGAGGCCGTCGGAGGGGTCGTCGTCCACACCTGAGTAGGGCACGGTCGACCAAAGGTCCGTGGAGCGCTTCCAGTTGAGACAGCGCAGCGCTCCCCGGTCCCAAAGCGTGCCGGCATTGTCCACTTTCCGGGGAAAAAGAAAGATCACCGACATCGCCGCGGGGGCCGGCCTTTCGATTACGCGATAAGACCAGACCGGTTGGCCGTTCTCGCTCAGTATGAATTGCACCGGCAGAACCCGCGGACTCTCGCGGCCCTCGGCGGTAACCACGGCGACCGAAACGCGCCGCTGTCCGGTGCGTGGATCTTTCGGGGTGCAGGAACCTGCCACGGGCCATTCGGCGGCTTGCGAGACCTGCGCGACGGCGGCGCGAATCCGCCCCACAGCCGCAAAGGCATTCTTCCGAACGTCTCCATGGCTGTCGGCGATCATGCGGCCCAGGACTTCGCTGAACCGCGGATCGCCAGTCTGACCCATGACCCAGGCGGCGGTACTCCGGGACGCCGCTGAATCATGGCCCGCCATTTTGACGAGTTCGGGAAGCGGGCAGTTCTCGCCCAGCCGATAGAGTCCCACCAAAGCATTGCCGACAACGCGGTTGTTGCTGTCCCGGGAAGCCCACTCGAGCAGTTCGCGGGCCTCCGGGGTGTCCAGCCCCCACGTGGCCTCGATGGCGTTGGCGCGCACGCGGGTATCGTTCTCCTGCAATCGCCTTTTGATCCAGTTGAGACTCCGTCCGCTGCGTCCGATCATGAGCACCGCTTTGGAACGCAGATAGGGGTTGTCGGTGCGCAGCATGCGCATCAGCGACGGCAGGATTCGCCTCCCATCGCAGATTTCATCGAGAATCCCCATCAGACGCTCGGCCATACCCATGCCGGCCGAGCCCGGCGTAGCGCAACTGGAGTCAGCCAGTTGGCGGGCAACTGTGATGTCGACCATGGGATCGACCCGCAACGCCCGGCGCACCAGTTCGACAACCCGTGCCCGATCGAGCGCGGGATCGCACAACGCCTGGAATAGCAGGTTCTGGGAGACCAGGAGAGCTAACAGGTACTGGGCGGCGCGCGAATCGATGTCTTTTTTCAGAATCTCAATGGTGGTCATATAGAACGCTTCGGGATGATATTGCAGAATCTCGTCGATGCGCTTGCGGTTGGCGACGGCATCGCGGTCGAAATCGCGCACCAGCGCCGCTAGCGCGGCCGGACCATTCAGAGTCTCCGGAAGAGAGGACACGTTGAACAGATCGGCCAATTTCCGGGGGGACTTTAATTTTACCTGGCGGCGCGGGTTGAGCGGCGCTGCCTTTATAATCGAATCAATGGGAAAAAATAGTTTTGGCGCGGCGGCCAAGTTGCGTGCCGGCGACAGCGAATATCAATATTTCCGCCTGGCCTCGCTCGCCGAGAGGGGCCTGGGAAGCGTGGAACGGCTTCCATTTTCCATCAAGATTCTGTTGGAAAACCTGTTACGCAACGAAGACGGCCGGCGCGTGTCGGCCGAGGATGTGGAAACGGTGGCGCGCGGCGAAGGCGCCGGGACGAAGGAGATCAGCTTCATGCCGGCGCGCGTGTTGCTGCAGGATTTCACCGGCGTGCCTTGCGTGGTGGACCTGGCCGCCATGCGCGATGCCCTGGCCGCCATGGGGTCGGACCCCAACCGCGCCAACCCCCTGCTGCCCGCCGACCTGGTGATCGATCACTCGGTACAGGTGGACAACTTCGGCTCGGCTAACGCCTTCGACCTCAACGCCGCGCTGGAATTCCAGCGCAACCGCGAGCGCTACATGCTGCTGCGCTGGGGCCAGACGGCATTCCAGAACTTCCGCGTGGTGCCGCCCGATACCGGCATCGTCCACCAGGTGAACCTGGAATATCTGGCGCCGGTGGTATTTCGGGGCAACGGGCAAGCCTACCCGGATTCGGTGGTGGGCACGGATTCCCACACCACCATGGTCAACGGCCTGGGCGTGCTGGGTTGGGGCGTGGGCGGAATCGAAGCCGAGGCATGCATGCTGGGGCAGCCGGTCTCCATGCTGCTGCCGCCGGTGATCGGGTTCAAACTGCACGGCAAACTGAGAGAGGGTTGCACGGCGACCGACCTGGTGCTGACCATCACCCAGATCCTGCGCAAGAAGGGCGTGGTGGGTAAATTCGTGGAGTTCTATGGCACCGGCCTGAGCGCGCTGAGCCTGGCCGACCGCGCCACGGTCGCGAATATGGCGCCCGAGTATGGCGCCACCATGGGATTCTTCCCGGTGGACCGGGAGACGCTCGCCTACCTCAAATTCAGCAATCGCGACGCCGGCCTGATCGCGCTGGTGGAGGCGTATACCAAGGAGCAGGGCCTGTTCCGCACGGATGCCACGCCGGACCCGGTGTACGCCGGCACGCTGGAGCTCGACCTGGCGGTGGTGACGCCGTCGATGGCCGGTCCGAAGCGGCCGCAGGATCGCGTGGAACTGCCGGATGTGAAGAAGAATTTCCACGACGCGTTTCCAGGGCCGCGGAAGACCGCGGTGGCGCAACTCCATGGCGAAGCTACGGCGATCGGCGACGGCGCGGTAGTGATCGCGGCCATTACGAGTTGCACCAATACGTCGAACCCGTCGGTGATGCTGGCCGCGGGGCTGCTGGCCAAGAAGGCGGTGGAACGCGGACTGAAGGTGAAACCGTGGGTCAAAACCAGCCTGGCGCCGGGCTCCAAAGTGGTGGCCGACTATTATCAGAAGGCCGGCCTCACGCAATATCTCGACGCGCTCAATTTCCACCTGGTGGGCTTCGGCTGCACCACGTGCATCGGCAACAGCGGTCCGCTGCCCGAGGGCGTCTCCCAGGCGGTGGCGAAAGAGAATCTGGTGGTGGCGGCGGTACTGAGCGGCAATCGCAATTTCGAAGGCCGCATCAATCCGCAGGTGAAGGCCAACTACCTGGCCTCTCCGCCGCTGGTGGTGGCGTACGCGCTGGCGGGCACCATGGATATCGACATGGCGCACGATCCGCTGGGCACCGATCCCGAAGGCCATCCGGTATACCTGCGCGACATCTGGCCCTCCAATGAAGAGGTGCTGAATACCGTGCGCACGTCCATTGACCAGGAGATGTTCCGCACCGAATACGCCAAGGCCTTCGACGGCGATGCCAACTGGCAGGGCATGTCCGTGCCCACCGGCAACATCTACCAGTGGGACGAGCATTCCACCTATATTAAGAAGCCGCCGTATTTCGACGACATGGTGGACCCCGAGACATCGGTGACCGATCTGAAGGGCATGCGCGCGCTGGCGCTGCTGGGCGATTCGGTGACCACCGACCATATCTCGCCGGCGGGTTCGATTCCCAAGGACAGTCCGGCGGGCCGGTACCTGATTGCGCAGGGCGTGGAGCCGGTGGACTTCAACTCTTATGGCGCGCGGCGGGGCAACCACGAAGTGATGGTGCGCGGCACGCTGGCCAACATCCGCCTGCGCAATCAGCTTGCGCCGGGAACCGAGGGCGGGTGGACGCGGCACATGCCGGACGGCGAGCAGATGTACATCTACGATGCCTCGCTGCGGTATCGAAAGGCGGGCGTGCCGCTGGTGATTCTGGCGGGGAAGGAATACGGCTCGGGATCGTCGCGCGACTGGGCGGCGAAGGGGGTGATGCTGCTGGGGGTGCGGGCGGTAATCGCGGAAAGCTTCGAGCGGATCCATCGCAGCAATTTGGTGGGCATGGGAGTGCTGCCGCTCGAATTTCCGGCGGGCGAGAACGCGGCGTCGTTGGGGCTGACGGGGGCGGAGACGTTCCACATTGAGGGCGTTAAGGCGTCGCTCAACGGCGGCGGACGGAAGGCGGCGGTGCGCGCGGTGTCCGACGATGGCACATCGAAGACGTTTACCGCGTTGGTGCGGGTCGATACTCCGCAAGAGGTGGAATACTATCGCAATGGCGGGATTCTGCCGTATGTGCTGCGGCAGTTAGCGGCGCAGTAAGGGGGGGGCCGCCGATCTGTCTTATTGGCGGCATCCGCATCGGCGGGATTCTATCGCCCGGAACGCCGGGAGTGGGACCACGCCGACGACAAGCCGAGCGCTGGAAGTACCGCCAGTCGGTCTCAGTTTTGGGATCGAGTTTTGAAACGCTGGATGCCTTGTTTTCAGGGCATCCCGCGTTCGCCCCAAACTTACCGTTTGCGAGACGAACGTTCACGCGTTGTGCCGGGGCTCCAAACTGAGGCCGACGAAGTAATTCAACGCTGATTCCTCTTAGCGGACGGCGCGTCGACTACGACCGCACCGCACCCTGGTTTGCCTTCACGCTGCCTCTTGCCCCAGGTCAACTTGTCAACTTGTTGGCTGAATACACCTAAGCTGGCGGAGGACTCAGGCCACACAAACTTTACGCCCTCCCGAAAGCCTACCCGTTGGGACACTTATCCGTGTCGCTGCGTTCAAGCCGCCTTGGTCTTGACCGTCAGGCCGGGCTTGCTCGATGGTTTCATTCGGATCTCAACATCGATTCCCGCCAGCCGGGCAAACTGCAGTAGTTTTTCCAGCGAGAATTTTCCCAACCGGCCGCGTGCCAGATCGGACACGCGCGGTTGCGCAATCCTCAGAAGAGCCCCCGCCTGCACCTGATTCAGTCCGCGCTCCGCAAGAATCCGGTTGACCTGGCGGGCTATTTCGGCCTTCGCTAACGCCTCCTCGGGATTTGGCAGCCCGATATCAGCGAACACGTTGCCGCTTCCCTCCTCAACCTTTATCCTTCTGGGCATGTTCGTTTACTCCTCTCCCCCGAGCGTGGCTTTGAAATGGAATTCGGCGTCGGCGAGCCGCGTGCGAATTAATTCCAAGTCCCGCTTTGGAGTCTTGATTCCATCTTTGGATTTCTTCTGAAAGCAGTGCAGAACGTAGATGAAGCCCTTGATCCGGGTCGTATAGACGCCCCGGTAGGTGTCTCCACGATAGTCGGAAACGATCTCAACCGCGCTCAGACCCTGCATGGCACACGCAGAGGGGTGGCGCTCGCCAAGTTCGGCCTGATAGAGCGCTTGACCGATCTCAAAACGAACGGCGTCGGGAAAATCGCGCAGTCGCTTCCGCGAGTCGCCCATCCATCGGACCGCCTTCCGCTCCATTCCAACCAGTATATATTAGTTTTGATATAACCGCGCTCATCTCCACTTGTGGAACATCACCGCAAGGCTGTCACAATGCAGGCTGCGGCTGGTAGCGTCTGACCTTGATAACGTCCTCGGCCAAGGGTTGCCACATCTTGACACAATGTGCCAAATACGGTAATCATCAAACATGGCGACCCACCGAACAACTGTCAACATCTCGATCACTCCGGAACTTGACGCGTTCCTGCGGAGCCGCGTAAAGTCCGGCCGCTACCAGACGACCAGTGAGGTTGTTCGCGAGGCATTGAGGCTTCTCGAGCGCCAGGAGCGGGAGCGTGACGAAGCGTTTCAACAACTGAAGGCAAGACTCGAGACAGGCGCTGACCAGGCGGAGCGCGGCGAGTTGCTCGATGGCGATGCAGTGTTCGATGAACTTCGGGAGATGATCGAGGAACGCCGCCGGTCCAAGGCGAGTTAGTAAAGCGGCCTTTTCTTCTCACTCCGCAGGCCCGCGGCGACCTGCACGAGATTCTCTTCGACATTGCCGAAGACAGCCCTGACGCCGCCCAGCGTCTACGGGATGAACTCTATGAAGGCTTCCGGACCTTGGCGCTCTCTCCCGGCATCGGCCACTACCAGGACGAACTCCTCAGCAGGAAATATCGCTTCTGGAACTTTTATTCTTACGTAATCGCGTACGTCTGGGAAGCGAGGCCAATAC
>Ga0182030_10012162_pt1 | contig 17281 bp, 25 predicted proteins | sample 812S3MmetaG_FD_121299 | JGI IMG/M metagenome (GOLD analysis project Ga0182030, IMG submission 121299) | Permafrost microbial communities from Stordalen Mire, Sweden - 812S3M metaG (Illumina Assembly) | ecosystem: Environmental > Terrestrial > Soil > Wetlands > Permafrost | place: Sweden...
AAGTCTATTAAAGCCAAGTAAAGCACCGTTTAGAAAAACATTATCTCTTCCTGAAAGCTCTGGGCTAAATCCAACACCTAATTCAATAAAAGGGGTAAGTTTACCGCTGACACTTACGCTACCTTTTGAAGGACTATATATACCCGCAAGCAATTTTAACAGTGTGCTTTTACCACTACCGTTTCTGCCTACTATACCAAAAAATTCACCCTTTTTTACATTAAAGGAAATATCCTTTAAAGCGAGTTGTTTCTCGTAAGTTTTATTATGCCTATAAAAATTTATCACAGCACCTTTTACGCTATTAGTTTTTTCATGTGGCAGCTTAAAAAACTTACTTACACTTTCAACTTTTATTACAATATCGTCAGTCATTTTTATATATTCTCCGCAAAATATTTTGCTTCTTTTTTAAAATATAATGCCCCAATAATAAGAAATAAAATGACAATTAGGAACGGTATATATTGATACCAACCTCCATTAAAAACTTTGCTTATAGTAATTGATTGTTTAGTAATTGTAGTATACCTAGCAGCCTGCAGTGCCTGAGCCATTGGGTTTATTAATATTATTTTTTGGAATAAAGGTTTAGTTATTCTTGATAGTGGATACAAAATTGGGGTAGCATAAAAACCGGCCTGTAATATAACTTCCCAGATATAACTAATATCTCTATATTTAACAAATGCAGCCGATAAAAATAATGACAAGCCGAGTGCAAATAAATATATTTCAAGAATAATTAGTGGTAGCCACAATATGCTTAGTGATAATGATACGTGATTTAGTACCATAAATATTGCAACTACTATTAAATTTAATATTAAGTTTATAAGTGCCGATAGACTACTTGAAAAAACTATAATCCATCTAGGAATACTTATTTTTCTAATGAGATCACCTCGCCCTACTATTGACCCAAGACTTAAAACTGTCATTTCGTAGAAAAAGTTCCATAAAACTATTCCTAGAAGCAAATATACGGGGTAGTGAGGAATGCCAGTTCCTAATTTCAATAATTTTACAAAAACAATATATAGAATAAGGAATAGAAGTAAGGGTCTAAGTAAAGACCAAGTATAGCCTAGTGCAGAACCTTGATACCTAAGTTTAAAATCTGTTCTAACTAACTCGCTGACTAAAGCACGGTTTTGCTTAGAATATATGCGTTTCATCATTTAGTATGAGGTATTATAGAGTAAATGACAGGTTTCGTCGATGCATAAAACAGTTGTAGTTATACCGAATTGGAACGGTGAAGATAGTATAGAAGATTGTATAAATTCTTTACTGAGTCAAACTGTAACAATTCATATTATAGTGGTAGACAATGGCTCTATTGATAGTTCATTAGAAATACTTGATAAATATTATGAAGATAAGATTGAATTGATTACAAATGATAAAAATAAAGGGTATGCCGGTGGGGTTAACCAAGGTTTTAGAAGAGCGATTGAGCTAGATGCTAAATACGTCGCACCGTTTAATAATGATGCTGTTGCAGACAGTAAATGGTTGGAAAGTTTAGTAAGTTGCTTAGATAAGAATAAAGATATAGGTATCGCTACAAGTAAAATCTTAAATGAATCAGGTAAAACTATTGATAGCACCGGTGACTACTACACTGTTTGGGGTTTGCCTTACCCTCGAGGTAGAGGCGAATCGGATATAAATAAATACGATAATGAAAGAGAAATATTTGGTGCTAGCGGTGGAGCTAGTCTTTATAGGGTTGAGGTGTTACAAAAAATTGGTTTACTCGACGAAACATTCTTTGCTTATTATGAAGACGTGGATTTAAGTTTTAGGGCCCAATTAGCTGGTTGGAAAGTAGAGTTTGTGCCCGAATCAATTGCTTATCATCAGATTGGAGCAACAAGTGGCAAAATAAAAGGTTTTACAACTTATCAGACAATGAAAAACTTACCATTACTACTTGTAAAAAATGTGCCTAGAAAATATTTATTTAATGTAAGTTGGAGATTCTTACTAACTAAAACTTTATTCTTAGGAAGATCAATTACTAGAGGGAATGGTTGGTCGGCAGTTAAAGGAGACCTGGCTGCAACTTACTATTTACTTAGTGCGTTTAGAAAAAGACGAGTTATTCAGAAATCAAAAGTAGTGCCCGATAGCTACATATGGGGTATGATGATTCATGACCTTCCACCCAATGCTAGGGCTTTACGAAAACTAAGATCTTACTGGTGGAAATTAAAAGGAAACTAAATGAGCAATATTGTAATTGATGCTAGAGAATTAAATACAAGTAGTGGTAGATATGTCTTTAAGTTAATAGAAAACTTACAGAAAATAGATAAGTTTAATACGTATAAACTACTACTAAAGCCGAGTGATATTAGCGGGTTTAAAACTACCAATAAAAACTTTGAAGCTATATCCTGCCCATATAAAGAGTTTACATTTGCTGAACAAACAGGACTACATAGTCAGATTAAAAGCTTAAAGCCAGACCTTGTGCACTTTACTTTTCCTCAGCAACCAGCACTTTATAGTGCTCCAACAATTACAACTATTCATGATCTAACGACTTTAAGATTTAGTAACCCAGATAAAAATATTGCGGTATTTAAAACAAAACAAAAGATATATGAGCAACTTATGAAACGGGTAGCTAAAAAATCAGCTAGGATTATTACGCCTTCTAATTACGTTAAAAACGACCTAGTAGATTTTAGTGGGGTTAGAAAATCTAAAGTAATCGTAACTTATGAAGCAGCTGATAAGATCAAGCAAGAAGCTAAGGTATTACCAGAACTTAAAGGTAGAGATTTTATAATGTATATAGGTCGACCTACACCTCATAAAAATTTAGAGAGACTAATTGAAGCTTTTGCAAATCTACAAAAGAATCATCCCAACTTAATTCTAGTTCTTGGCGGTAAAGAAGATGCCAACTATAAGCGTATTAAGCAAGGTGTAACGAAGTCTAGAATCCAAAACGTATTCTTTAGTGGGTTTGTAAGCGAAGCCGAGCTTAGGTGGTTGTATGAGAACTGTAAGGCCTACGTATTCCCTTCCTTGAGTGAGGGTTTTGGTTTACCAGGCCTAGAAGCCATGGTTCACGGTGCACCGGTAGTTAGCAGTAGTTCTACTTCATTGCCGGAAATATACGGAGACGCGGCAGAGTATTTTGATGCCGAAGATGTATCATCTATCGAAAAAGCCATTGATAAGGTTTTAAAGAGTAAAACCCTAAGGGATAAATTAATTAAGCGTGGCTACGAGATTGCTAGTAAATACTCTTGGGATAAGATGGCTAAACAAACCCTTAAGATTTACAAGGCAGTACTAAATAACGATTAGTTATTTATCTAAGCAACTAATTAATACCATTAATGCCTATTGGAAGTGCTTGATATACTATAAAATGTAATGTATCATTACATACAGAGACTGTTAATGGAGTTGTCGAATGTATCAATACAATAAGATAAGTTTTTCTTCACTAGATGGCTTTGAGTGGGATAAAGGCAACGTAAATAAGAACAGGCTTAAACATAATGTGGATACCAGTGAGTGCGAAGAAGTATTCTTTAATAACTTAAGAATTATCTTTGAAGGCACTAAGCATACTAATAGGCTTGAAAAGAGATACAGGGTACTGGGAATATCGACTAACGGCAGAAAGTTAGCACTGGCAATAACAATACGAAATAATAAAATTAGAGTCATAATGGCACGAGATCAAAGTAGAAAAGAACGAGCACTTTTTGAGTCAGAATTTAAGGATAAATAAATTTAAAAGGAGCAATATCATGAGCAACAAGCAAATACCAAGCTTTAGAAATGAAGACGAAGAAGCAGCTTTTTGGCTTGAAAACGATTTTACTGATTACACTGATTCTGCAAATAGAGTCGATATCTCTTTTCCTAACTTAAAGCCATCAACTCAGTCAGTCACTATACGATTACCGAAACCTTTGGTTCACAATATAAAGTTGTTAGCTAATGAACAAGATGTACCTTATCAGTCGCTGCTTAAAACCTTACTTGACGAAAAAGTTAAGGAAAAGATAGACATTAAGGTAAAGTCCGCTAAACATACTGTTTAACCTAGCTATAGATTGGGTATTTATTTTTTAATTTGTCGGCAAACATTAAACAAAAAATTATAAGTAAATAGTTTTTTAGGAATCTTTTTGTAAAGCAAGTACAATGTGACGGTCTCTACCCTCACCCTCAGATTCACTACTAAGCCCATAGTCTGCTGCAAGTTGATGAACGACTCGTCTATCAGCAGCATTCATAGGTTTTAGGTCCATTGGCTCCTTAGAATCGCGCACTTTCTTTACCCATTCCTCGGCAGTTTCTCTTAATCTATCGGCTCTTTGTTTTTTGTAATTTGCAATGTCAACGTTAACCCTTGTGTGCATATAATTATTATTTTTAAGAGCTGTGCTAGTTAAATATTGGAGGGAACGCATATTTTCGCCACGTTGCCCTATAAAAAACCCGTTTAAGCGCGTACTTGGTACATTTAATTGTATGACTTCATCATCACTTGTTGCGTATACATCGGTATTTAGACCGAAAAAAGATAATAAATCTTCTATGTATTTTTTAGCATAAAGGATGGCTTCTTCCATAGATTCATTCATTTTTTCTTCCTCCTTTTATTAGTCTTTTTTGACTTAGGAGTTGTTTTCTTAATGGGTTTTTTATCTACATTTTCGACAATTTCTGCTTCAGGAATTTTTGAAACATCTTTCTTGTTTGGCTTATCTGCAATAGCTTCCATCTCGGTTTCATCTTCTCTTAGTACTAAGCTTTGTTGGATGTAAGCTACTATTCCACCAGTTAACCAGTAAAGGCTTAGGGCTGAGGCGAGATTAACTGTAAATAAGAAGATCATAACAGGTAGGAAGTAACGAGTACTTCGTCCAACTGCAGCATTTACTTCAGCTTGATCAGTTTGTTTACCATTACCTGCAGATTTTAGGATTTCTCTTAGACCTTTAGATTCTTTATCGTTTGGAAGAAGTTGTTTACTCTGGAAGTACTGAGCGATTGCGCTACCTAGCACTATAATCATGGCTGGCCAATATACACCACCACCTTTTTTAAGAGCAGGCTCACTTAGGTTTACTATGCCAAATAGAGTTTCATCAAAAAGATGTATATTTTTAGCGAGTTCCTTCATCCAACTTAAATGTTGCAAAGGAGTATATGCGAATGTAACTAATGCGTAAGGATCAGCTATTACTTTTCTAAGACCACTATATAAGCCAATTAGGATAATAAACTGAAGTATTAGGGTCGGAAATGCTGCGAAAGGATTTATACCCTGTTCTTTATATAACTCCATTAGCATCTGGGATTCTTTAGCTCTATCACCTTTTGCTTCTTTTTTAACTCTTTTGATTTCTGGTTGTAGCTTCTTCATTGCCTTGGCTTGATGAAGTTGTTTCTTAAGCAGTGGCCAAAGAAGAAGACGAATAATTACGGTGAAGATAATTAAAGCCAAGCCAAAGTTATGGCCCGGAATAATAGCATATATGAGCACTAGTAAATTAAAGATTGGTTTAACAATCACAGTCGTAAACATAGTTGATTAATACTATAACACGTTTTATAGGTGTTCTATAGAAGTAAACTGTATATTTTAAACTTTACTTAATAATTGTTCTATCTGATTCTTTAGCTCATCGGCGGGAAGATCAGCAACTTGATCGCTATAGACAGTAAAAATATAGTCTACTGAGTCTTTTACGTCCGACTGTCTCGCTATTTCAAATATTCGTCGTCTTATTCTATTTCTAACTACTGCCGATTTATTTACTTTTTTGGCTACTACAACCGCCACCCTATACTTTTTATCTGGCTTCCTAATCGAATATCTAAGACTAACTAAAGGTCCTCTGACACTTTTACTATTATCGTAAACTCGTTTTAAGCTACCGTATCCATGGAAACGGTGCTTTCTATTTAGCATAAAATAAATCCTTCTTAGGCGGTAAGTTTTGTTCGACCTTTAAGTCGACGTCTTTTAAGAACGTTTTTGCCAGCTTTAGATGACATTCGCTTTAAGAAACCATGTTCTCTAGCACGTGATCTTTTCTTAGGCTGATAAGTTCGCTTAGGCATTTTTATCCTTTAAGTTTATACAAGTAGTCCATGAAACTATATCTGTTAATACCTAAAATGTAAAGAGTAAGATCTGTAATCATTTTATTAACTATTGACAATTAATACACAAAAGCACTACAATTAGTATTATGAGTAGAACAATTACTATGAATATTCGCATTGACGAAGATACTAGGAAACAACTAAATGATTTTGCTGGGCAAGTTGGTATACCAGCTGCCTCTTTAGTTAATGCAAGTATCAAACAAATGCTAAGAAGTAAGCAGGTTACATTTAATACTAACTTGGAACCTACCCCATATCTTGAAAAGATTATTAAAGAGGCTGAGTCAGACTATAAAGCAGGTAAAAATATAACTACCACGCATACCGATAAAGAGACTCTGGATTTCTTACGTTCACTGAAATGAAGACCGTATTCCATAGACAATTCAACAAGCAATACACCAAATTACCTAGAGCTCAAAAAGAACGCTTTGAAAAAGCAATCATTTTATTTAGAAATGAACCATCTAATCCCGAATTATATAATCATCCATTAACTGGACAATGGAAAGGTCATAGAAGTATTAGTTTCGGCGGCGATTGGCGTGCACACTTCAAAGTTATTGATAAAGAAACAGCTTTATTAGTAGCTGTCGGAACACATAGCCAATTATATAAATAGCTAGTATACGTATTACTAGTAATACGTATGATGCCACTATACATTTTAATAGTAAATTGTATGGTGACTATTTATAAAACTTGTTATGCCATTGCTCTAAATTAATTGTTTCAATGTATTTTATTGCAATTTTCCTTAAAGTGTCATCGTCAGTTATAAATAAATCTGATCTATGTGTAATGGAAGTAGCAAGGTGTAATGCGTCTGGAACTTTTAAAGTTTTCGTGGAATCTTGCCTTAATTGACTTGCATTTTTGCAAATACCATCATCTGCAGGTATTGTCTTTATATTTATAATTGCTTTAAAAAAATTATTTATATCTATTTTATTTTTTAAATTATTAGAGTCGTATATTTCAGCAAAAGTAACTGATGAAGCTAAGCCTATGTCCTTACCTTTTCTTATTTCATTTAATAAAAGTGCAGCGATCTTATAATTTGGTTGGTTTTTATCGAGTGCACTTATAAATACGTTAGTGTCTAATGCGATTATCATATTTATTCCCAATCATTGTCTCTCATCTTGCGTATTGCTTTAGTGGCGTCTTTTGGAAAATATCCAGTATATGCACCTAGGAAATCATCTAAGGTAGGCTCTTTTTTAAAAGTAATTTCGTTTTTGTTTACAGACTTTACAACAAAATTCTGATTTTTTGCTGTCTGTAAACCTAAAATCTTTCTCGCAGAGGCAGGAATAACTAATTGAAACTTATTGGATAATTTTAAACTATCTTTCTCCATATGTTTAACTTTACTTATTTGTTTAACTTGTGTCAATGTGTTCAACATAATGTATTCGTTCTACATTTTGTCATGAATAAAATTATAATTAGCTGCTAAGGATGGTGGGTTTGCCTTATTATCTACTATGTCTAACCCTAAAACATTCATTTCAGAAATATGCCATGTGCCATCTGGGTCAACACTCTCAACAAAAGCAACATGACCTAATCCACCATCAACGTCAGATATTTGCATAATTGCACCGTAACTTGGCGTATGATCCACTAAATAACCATCAGCAGCGGCTCGATCGGCCCATGTTGCTGCGTTACCCCAGGTATTTGGTATTGGATCATCTATTTGTGATCTGCGTATTGATACCCACCATGTGCAATTGCCCCATGCGTACAAATCTCCAGGAAAACTAGTAATTGTCGACATGCTTTCTGCAGCTTGCGGAGTTTTTACATGCGTTAAAGCAAAGACTGAGAAGATCGGCATAAAAAGAAGGAAAATAATTATACTAAGCGCAACTGATAGCTCTTTAGTTATTGATGTGCCAGATTTAATTAGAATAAACGGATTCATAAATATAATTCCGACGGATTAGTAGTAATTAAAGGGTGTTCTTTCTCGGAAGCTACTACTTTTACTGCAGCATGGTTTTGGTCAGCAATTATTAAAGCTTCGCCCTTGCCACAAGTCAGTAGGAAGTTTTGCTCATATTCACTTAGTTTAAATTCCGACACTACCTTATTAATCGTTGTAGTGTCTTGGCGCATTAATATTCTTAAGCTACTTTGAGAAGCTATCGCTCTTCCATAATCGTTATTTAAAAAGTCATTGGCTGCCTGCGTAATTATCGATACGCCTAAATAATATTTTCTGGCTCTTCTTACTAGTCCAGAAACAAAACGGGCGCTTTCCTCTTGTTGAAGCAATAACCAAGCTTCATCTATAATCAGCAACCTTTTTTCAGGACTAAGCTTGACTTGGTTCTGAACATAAATTGAAATAATCAACATCATTATCTGGCGTAGATTTTCTGGTACATCCTTAATGTCAAATATTACTAATCTGTTGTATAGATCTATATTTGTTGGGGAATTAAATACACTGGAAAGACTTCCAGTTATAAACTTTTCCAATCTTTCACATAATTTTAGTTGGCCAAGATTATGTAGTTCGCTATAAAAATCTTCAAGTATTGGTGATTGTTTTACTGAGTTTTTATAAGTGTTAAGAACTGCTTTATCGACGGCTGCTTTTTCTCTGGGATTTAATCCGTCTACCATTAAAGAGATTACCTCTATTAGATCTTGGGTGTGTTCGGCTAATTCAGAGCTTTTACGTTGTGTGGTTGCGAAATCAAATGGATTAATTTTTTGTTTTGATTTTGTAGAAAGTTTAATATAGCTACCATTCATTGTTTCGCTCAGTAGCTTGTATTCTCTTTCTGGATCAATAACTATTACTTTTGTTCCTTGAATAAGTTGCCGAAGTATTTCGATTTTAGTAGCATAACTCTTACCGCTGCCTGATTCGGCAAACACTATGCTGTTAGCATTATTTAGATTAAATCTATCAAGTATAACCAAAGAGTTATTTGATTTATTTACACCAAATAAAATACCTGTTTCTTGGACTAACTCGGCTGACATAAATGGGAAAGATAAAGCAGCAGTAGAACTATCTAAATTTCTTTTTTGATTCAATAAATCGTTACCTTTCGGTAATGTCGACTCAAGGCCTTCAAGTTGTTGGTAAGTGGCCGTTTTTATATAAAATAGACTGGCTGCTAATACCGATTCTAGCGTCTTTGTAAGTTTATTTAGATTATCTATTGAGTTAGCACTAATGCATAAATTAATAGATACCTGGAATAACTTTTCTTGGCCTCTTTGTATTTTGTTCCTTAGGTTTTTAGCTGACTCTAAAGGATCTGTTACGTCTGGTCCAATAATATGACCGCTTCGTATCATTGATCTTTTAGTCGATTCAAGCTCGGTGATTTTTCTATTTAATCTAGGTAAAGCTTTAATTGCTTCAATCTCATATAAATGAAAGCTGATATCTATATCTTCGGAGAAATTAATTAAATTATTGAGCCACCCAGAAGAAGCAATATATGGATAGCCCGTAATTAATAATTGTCTTATATACCTGCCATCAATTACTAAATAGTCTTTTCTTTCTTCTAGTCCTGAATACGAAATTATATCTATTATGTCTTGAAGGCCAAACTCGAACAATAGATCGTCAGACTTTTTATAAGATTTAAATATATTCATAGATAAGCCTCTTTCATTAGCTTTAATGTTTGATTTACTACCGGCTGTTTTTTAGCTTTTTCAGGATTATAAAAGCTGTAGAAAAGATCTATTATTTCTAAACTATTTAGTCTTTTTGTCTGAATGCCAAGTTTTGCAAAGTTATTATTTATAATGTCGCAGTATAAGTTTAGGTTCTCTTCAATATTTTCTTTTTGGTCTGTTTTATTAAAAGGAATTATTAGATAGAATCGACGAGTTAAAATCTTATTTTGTTTGATGAGGTCTTTAACAAAAGTCTTGTAGTTATTAGTTTGTTTTTTATATATTTGTGCACTTAAAACATTTCTTAAAGTAAAGTTTTCTATGTAATTATCTATGTTTAGCGATCTAATTCGAACAACGATTTGTATTGGGCAAGGCAATGAGTTTAATAGACTTTGGTAGTTTTCAATAATCACATCTCTTTCTTGTTCACTCTTTAAATCAAAGTTAATTGAATTTGCTTCAAGTATCGCCCTAAATTCACCATTAGGAAGTTCTAGGATGTCTTTATCTATCGACTTTATGTTTATGTTTAGCCTGGAGGATATTTTTTTATCATGAAGCAGTAACATATAATTTAACCCCCGACTTTTTTTTATTTTTTATACCGATATTAATAGAGTGCTCACTGATTAAGGTGTTTAGTTTATAAATTTCATCGGATGAAGCATTTACTGGAGTTTTTTCTTTAATTTTATTAATTTTTCGATTTTTATTAACTGGTTCCTTGGCTTTTAAAACAAAATCTTGTCTTAAATACTGTTCATTCTTGTTATAAATAAATATTCGGGGCCTTTTATAATATTTAAAAATTAATAAAGTCCATGAAGCTATGATTCTATCGTTGTGCTTATATGCTAATCCCGTACATAGGGTCGTAGTAAAGATAATAATAAGAAGTTTGAATGCATTAATTTTGAGTTGGCGAGGGACTACAGCAAAAATAATAAAATCTAGAAATATTGCAAAAACAAGTATTAGCAACTGCCTTAAGGTAAAATGTCCGGCGATTTTATCTTCAACTGTCGTAATTTGTGCGGGTACTATAGTAGTTTTCATAATTATCCTTCGTTATAACTTATTGTTGCTCCGCTTAAACCTCTAACAAATTGACTGCTTAGCTTACGGATAGATTTCGGCCCAATACTTGCATAGTTTAGTTGTGTCAATACTCCTTGAGTTTTAATTAATGCTATTAAGGTCGACATACCAACAACCAATGACATTATTGTGTCTGGTGATGAGTTTGTAGAAGCCGATAAGCCAGCAAATATTGAAGAAGCGAGCATTAATATTATTACGTGTATAAATAGTACGAAAATAGTACTAAGGTAAGTCTTCGTCGTATTAGATACAAAGTCCTTAAAACTTGGCAGAAGCCATAAAAGTATAAGTATTGGGGCTAAAACTGCACCTAGATAAAGTGTTACAAGACGCCCAACATAATAAACTAGCAGAATAAAAGTTAGGACTAAGAATATTATCATGATAAGTAAACTAGCTAGACCGAGCGAGCCGGCTTTATCTGTAATATTATTTAATACCGTCCAGACGTTTGAATAATCGAATCCGGCTTTAACAGCATTAATCATGCCGTTGCTTAGAGTTATTACCGTATCGATAAAAAATATGGAACTGTTGATACATAAAAAAGTTAGAATAATTTGCGGTAAAAGATGCTTGATATCTAAATCGTCCAAACCAAAAGCAGACGCGCTCATAACATGAAATCCGAGTAGCCCTAAAACTAAAACAAAAAGTGCGTCTGCTACGGTTACAGTAATAAGCCAAAGACTAAAGACGCTGGAATTACTTGCTAAAAGTGGTGTTCCAGATGTAAAAAAGTTAAGAGCTGAGATAAAAGGCTTACCAATAGATTGAATAACGTCTTGTAAAACACCTGTTATTGCATCAATTAACACTCCGACAAGCCCTAGAGATGTTGATTGTGGCTTTACTGCCGAAAGGCTGGGGAGCTGTTGCGTGGTAATGTTTGGTTGCGTGCCATAAGCATGTTTTAAGATTGTGGTTATTATTGCTGCAGCAAAAATTAGAACAATACCTACGATGCATTCTTTAATTATTTTTTTTGAATTTAACAGTTTAATTGGATCGCCTGAGCTAGTTATATACTGAAAACCAGCATATATAATGATCAGAACACATACTAAGCCGCCGACAATAGACAACGTAGTCATTAATGGGCTAACCACAGAATTAATTATATTTTCTGCGGTTGCTGAATCAGCTATAAGAATTAAGTGTGGCAACATTTATTTAGCTCCCAAATGCGTTACTAGCTAGACTAGTCACAATATTACTTAGAACAAAGGCACCAATAGTTATAGCTAGGCCGAGTGCAGAATAAAGAATCGTTCTTTTTGCTTTATCTAAATGCTGGGGATTGCCCGAGCTTGTAATATATCTAAGTCCACCGACTATAAAAAACCCTGTAGCGATTATTCCAGCCAGGCCTGCTACAGTTGTAATTACACTTTGCAAAAAGCTTTCTACTTGGCCGATATTCCCACTATCAGCTAGGGTTGAGGTATACAAATACATAGGACTAGCAACTATTATTACTAATAAGATTTTTTTAGCTTTTTTCATAAAACCCCTCGCTTTTAATTGTTTTTATTTTTACCAATTCAAAGAAAGTTAAGTCAAAATCTTAAAGACTTATTTAATTTATATTTAATATTTATTTATAAATTTAATCTTTTACTAATAAGTAAATATCGCTTTGAGTATATTAAGTATTTCTTTACTCTCTGTTGGGCTAAGTGAACCAATATATTCCCTAAGGCGTGTTTTGTCGACTACTCTTAGTTGATCGCAGGCCGCACTAGACTTTTTGCCAAGGACATTTAGTGTGATTCGAAATGGCCAAGACTTAATAGTAGAGGTTAATGGAACAATTAAAATAGTGTCGACTACATCGTTCATAATTTCAGGAGATACTACTACGCAGGGTCTAACTTTTTGTAATTCCGAGCCAATTGTAGGGTTGGGGTTAAACCAAAACACAGAAAAACGTTTAGTGTTTTTCATTATTCTTTAACCATTCCTCGTAAGAAGGTCCGCTCCATGGAAGGTTTTTTAGGCCATCGTTTGACGCATTGTCTAAATCCGAAAAGTTATCATCTTTTGAGTATTCTTTAGAACTTAGCACTTCTTTAATTTGTTCTTCCCAGCCATCTCTAGGATGTTTTTTGTCTTGTTTAATTGTAATTTGGCCCTTCTTTGCTTCTAGCCTCACTACTCCGTAAAGACCACTCATTGTAAGAAGTGTCTTAGGTAATCGCACTGCGATACTATTACCGTCTTTAACTAGTTTAGTGGTTACACTTGTCATTATGGTTACATTGTACCCACTATATCAATTTATGTCAAGTTTTTAGATTAATATATTCAATTAATTAAGCATGGTTTAGCGACGTGCTTTTAACAATAATTAATCGCTAAACGCATTGTTTTATCCACTATCTATATAGAATTTTCCACAGGTATAACAAGGGTGGTAGTTTTGTGTGTATAATCCCCTATCCGTTTTTGAGTTTTAAATTAAGCCATTAAAAAAAGTCTCGTAATTTTTCTAAAATATGTGGATAACTTTTGAATAATTAGTTATAGTACTAAGTCAAAGAGAGGTAAAAGGAGTGCAAGACGAAGTTTGGCAGGCTGCCTTAGGCGAGATTGAAGTTACATTGTCTCGAGGCAACTTTCTTACATGGTTTAAAAATACTTCTTTAGTGAAAGCTGAAGACGGTATTGTTGTTGTAGGTGTTTCAAATGTCTTTATTAAGCAACAACTTGAGAAAAAATATAACGACCTAATTGCCTCCACTCTTCGAAAGCAAGGCATAAAAGTTGAAAAACTAGATTATAAGATGGTTCCAAATATCGATAGTCAAAAAGCTAGTTCCTCTAAAACTATTGAAAGCCCAGTTCAGCTAAATACTTCAACTTCTACTTCTAAGCCAAGTTCAAACTCTATATTTAAGCAAAGCCTTAATGAAAAATATACCTTCGATAACTTTGTAGTAGGGGCTGGCAATGAACTAGCTTTTGCTGCCTGCCAAGCTGTAGCACAGCAACCCGGCAATAAATATAACCCACTGTATTTGTATGGCGGAGTAGGTATTGGTAAAACTCACTTAATACAAGCAGTTGGCAATGCCATACAAAAAAGAAATCCTGACGCTAAAGTTCTATATATTGCTACCGAACAATTTGTGAGAGAATTTGTCCAAGCATTAAGAGGTAGAACTGCGGCTACATTTGCTAATATATATCGTTCAGCTGATGTATTAATTGTTGATGATGTACAATTTTTAGCCGGTAAAGATAAAATCCAGGAAGAATTTTTCCATACATTTAATACGCTTCATCAAGCTGACAAACAAATAATTATGAGCTCGGATAAACCGCCTAGAGACATTGCGATGTTAGAAGACAGGCTTAAATCTAGGTTTGCTGGGGGAATGAGCATAGATATGCAAGCACCAGATTTTGAAACTAGATGCGCAATTATTCAAACCAAAGCTGAGTCTCATCAAACAGATCTAGAAGAAGATGTGGTTGAGTATTTAGCCTCAACCGTTCAAACCAACGTAAGAGAGCTTGAAGGTGCCTTAAATCAATTACTAGCTTGGTGTGATGTTAGGGGCATAGAGCCAACCGTACCTATAGCTTCGAGCCTCCTACAAGTAAATAAGAACCGGCCTAAGCACTTAAGCGCAAAACAAATTATTGAAAGAACCGCCAGACATTTTCAAATTCCAATCGAGGACATGGTTGGTCCAAGAAGAGATAAAGACATTGTTGTGCCTAGACAAGTGGCTATGTATATATTGCACGAAGAGCTAAGGCTTAGTTATCCAAAAATAGCTAGAGAACTTGGCCGAAAAGACCACACCACTGCTATGCATTCAGTCCGTAAGATATCCCAAGAATCACAGGTTGATGTTGCGCTTCGTTCGGCTATTACAGAAATTAAAGAGCAGTTATACAACTAGGAGATAATATGTTTAAAGTATGGGGATTAGTTGTGAATAAAGTAAGAATAAATTGTGTACAATGTGCCGACTTACCTACATTAAAAAGTGTAGTAGTTTTTGCCCTGTATATAAATAAGCTAGTTATACACGATTTACTAGCGAGCTTTTACAACTACTTATGCACAAAAATTAACTTTAAATTAAATCTGTTAAAAAACTTTTTATCCCCACTATCCACATACATAACAATAACAACAGCTATTTATATTAATAATATTTGTAATATTGGAGGACAAACATGAAATTACAAGTAACCCAGGAAAATTTAAATAAAGCTCTTAATTCTGTAGCTAGGGTTGCCAGTGCGAGAGGCACCCTTCCGATACTGGCTAATGTATTGGTTAAAACATCTAAAAACAGATTAAGTATATCTGCAACAAACTTAGATATTGCTATAACCCACTACATTGGTGCTAAAGTTTCTGACGAAGGTTCAATAACCGTACCAGCTAGACTTATGCAAGATTTTGTAAGTAGTCTACCAGAAGGTGTAATTGAGTTAGAGCTAGACGAAACTAAACTTCATGTTAGAACCGACCAATATAAATCTGTGGTAAACGGTATAGTGGCTGATGACTTTCCCGTTATGCCAGCACTTGGTGATGGTAAGGAGTGGGAAGTTGATGCTAGCGTGTTTAAGAAAGCCCTTCAGCAAGTTGTTTTTGCAGCCAGTAGTGACGAAACTAGACCTGTACTTACAGGTGTACTTTTAAGTGTTATTGACGGCGAACTGTACATGGTGGCCACAGATAGCTATCGACTTGCAGAAAAAAAAGTCGGTAGTGTTGAGACCGATGTACAACTATTAATTCCCTCTTCTTCAATGCAGGATTTATTAAGAGTATTAAGCGATGATGTAACTAAAATTAAAGTTAAATATGATGAACAACAAGTACTATTTAAGTTAGATGAAATAGAGCTAGTTACAAGACAAGTTGATGGAAAATATCCGGATTACAAAAAATTAATTCCAACAAAGTTTGACATCACGGCAGTCTTAAAAAAATCTGATCTTAGTAATGTAACTAAAGTTTCTAGTTTATTCGCAAGAGAAAGTGCTGGCAGTGTAACAATTGAGTTAAACGAAGAAAAACAAGAGTTAAGTATTAGGTCAATTGCTTCCCAACTAGGTGAAAATACATCCGTAGCTAAAGCCAAAGTAAAAGGTAGTGGAAGTATTACACTTAACTCAAGATATTTGCTTGATGGTCTAAACGTAATAAATGCCGACGAAGTTGAGTTTGGGTTTAATGGTAAGCTTGAACCTACTATGCTTAGTGAGGCTAAAAATAAAGAGTATCGACATATAATAATGCCGCTTAAAAGCTAAGTTACAATTAAGTAATGATTTCAAGCCTAAAACTAACTAACTTTAGGTCGTATTTAAATAAAACCTTTGAGTTTAACGCGGGTTTAAATATTATTGTTGGACCTAATGGTGTTGGTAAAACCAATCTTCTAGAGGCAATACTAGTTGCCTGCCAAGGTAAATCTTATAGAGCTAAAGACGTAGATTTAATTAATTTTAATAAAGACGAAGCAAGAATTGAATTAATAGATAATAAAAAAACTAAAAGAATAGTGAAGCTTACTAAAACCAACCAACCAAGTAAAAGTTTTGAAGTTAATACAAAAAAATACACCAGACTCCCCAGAAAAAGTTTTATCCCGGTAATTATTTTTGAACCAGATCACATGCTATTGTTAACGGGCTCGCCTGACAAAAGACGAGATTATTTCGATGATCTAATTGGTAAGATTGAAGACGGATACTTAACAAACATAAGACAATATAAGCGAGTCTTGGCACAAAGGAATACACTTTTAAAAAAGAATGAATATCTAAAACCTGATCAATTATTTATTTGGAATGTTAAATTGAGTGAGCTGTCAGGAAGAATTGTTAGAAGTAGGTTAAAAATAGTTAACTTACTCCTAAGTGAACTCAATAGTAACTATAAAAAAATATCTAATAGCAATGACGAAATAGAAATTTACTACACCAATAAATGGGAAGCTAGTTCATACGAATCTAACTTTTTAAAAGAATTAGACAAAAGATTTGAGGAAGATTTAACTAAAGGTTTTACGACAATTGGACCACATAGGGAAGATTATGTTTTCAAAATAAATAATAGTGTCAGTAATTTAAGTGCCTCAAGAGGCGAATCAAGGTCAATTATTTTATCTCTAAAACTCGCAGAATTAAGGCTAGTTGAAGATGTATATAACCATAAACCTACACTACTTCTTGACGATGTTTTTAGTGAGCTTGATGCACAAAGACGAATATTATTGGTTGACTATATAACTAAAATTCAAACCTTAATTACAACCACTAACGCAGACCTAATAGTTAAAAGATTTAACAAAAAAACAAAAATTATTAAGATAAATTAGAT
>Ga0182030_10012163_pt1 | contig 17279 bp, 25 predicted proteins | sample 812S3MmetaG_FD_121299 | JGI IMG/M metagenome (GOLD analysis project Ga0182030, IMG submission 121299) | Permafrost microbial communities from Stordalen Mire, Sweden - 812S3M metaG (Illumina Assembly) | ecosystem: Environmental > Terrestrial > Soil > Wetlands > Permafrost | place: Sweden...
TATCGGCGGCATCGAGATAGAGCGCGGTGCCAAAACATTGCGCGTTATCATCAAGACCTCGCGTCCGGGCATCATCATCGGCCGCTCCGGCGAGGGTTCAATCAAGCTCAAAAACAAAATTACCGATTTTCTTAAAAACAAACACCTTGAGGTGCCGGAGATTAAGCTCGACATCGAGGAAATCCGCTCGCCCGAGAGCAATGCGGCCATTGTGGCCTACATGGTGGCCGAGAGTTTGGAAAAGCGCTTGCCGTTTCGCCGCGTACTCAAGCAAACAATCGAGAAGGTCATGGCCAACCGCGACGTAAAAGGCGTCCGCATCCAGCTTGGCGGCATGCTTGGCGGCGGCTCTATGTCGCGCACCGAGCAGCTTAAAAAAGGCCGCATCCCGCTCCAAACCTTCCGCTCCGACATCGACTTTGCCCGCGAGCGTGCCAACATGGCACTCGGTGTCATTGGCATTAAGGTGTGGATATACAAGGGCGAAGTGTTTGCCGACAAAGTGTCGCAAAAGGATAAATAAAAAAGGCTTATGTTAACTCCTAAAAAAGTAAAATTTCGCAAGTGGCACACCATGCGCCGCAATGCCAAAAAGGGCAAGGTTGAGACGCGCGGCATCACGGTGGCCTTTGGCTCGCACGGCCTTAAAGCCACGACGCACGCCCGCATACGCTCCAACCAGCTCGAGAGCGCCCGCAAAGTGGTGGTGCGCAGCTTGGGCAAGACCGGCAAAATGTGGTTGCGCATCTTCCCCGACATGCCGTTTACGCAAAAGCCGCCGGAGGTAAAGCTCGGCAAAGGCAAAGGCGACCCCGCAGGCTACGAGGTGGAGGTATGGCCGGGCCGCGTTATCTTTGAGGTAGACGGCGTTACCGATGTACTCGCAATCAAGGCGCTCACCAATGCGGCCAAAAAACTTCCGCTTAAGGCAAAAGTGGTGGCTCGCCAGAGTTAAACAATATATATGGCAAAGAAAACTAATTTACATAATCACTCCGAGGAAGAACTCAATACGCTTGTTGCCGACAAGCGCGAGGAGTTGCGCGCCTTGCGCTTTGCCGCCTCAGGGAGTAAAAACAAATCGGTAAAGCTGGGGGCAACATTGCGCAAACAAATTGCTCGGTCACGTACCGACACGCGCGCGCTCAAAAAATAATTATATGGAACAAAAAATAGCACATCGCAAAATACTTCGCGGCACGGTGGTGTCCGACAAAATGCAGGACACTGCGGTGGTTGCCGTGTCCCGCTATGTAAAGCACCCCAAGTACAAAAAGTACATGAAGATCACCAAAAAGTACCACGTGCACAATCCGGGCAACAAAGCCAAAGAGGGCGAGATTGTCAGCATCCGCTCGTGCCGCCCCCTTTCCAAGACCAAATCGTTCGAGATTTTATTTTAAACCAACATGATTCAAGACCGCTCACTCGTAGTCATAGCAGATAACTCCGGCGCAAAAATCGGACGCATCTTCAAAATACCCGGCTCCTCGCGCAAGCGCTATGCGGAGATAGGCGAGGTGGTGGTGCTCTCGGTGCAAACCGCCGAGCCGCGCAAGGCCGTCAAGAAAAAAGACGTACTCAAGGCCGTGGTGGTGCGCCAGCGCAAGCCTTTTAAACGCAAAGACGGCTCGTATATCCGCTTTGACGAAAACGCGGTGGTCATACTCGACACCGGCGGCAAGGACAAAAAAGAGCCGAAGGCAGGCCGCATCTTTGGCCCGATACCGCGCGAGCTCCAAGAACTCGGCTATCAAACGATAATTTCCCGCGCGCCCGAGGTTGTATAGAAATTTTATGAACACACTGCATATTAAAAAAGGAGACACGGTAACCGTCCTCTCCGGTAACGAAAAAGGGAAGAGCGGCAAAGTGCTCGAGACCTACCCCAAGCTCAACATGGTGCTTGTGGAAGGCGTCATGATGCGCAAAAAGCACCAAAAGGCGCGCCGCGAGGGTCAAAAGGGTCAAATCATCGACAAGCATTTTCCTATCCACGCAAGCAATGTCGCGCTTGCAAAAGCAAAGAAATCAAGTAAAAAGAAAAACTAAAAGAAAGAAGCCGCGCCAAAAGGACGATTGCGCGGCATGATTTCGACAAAATCAACTACTATGCCTAAATTAATTCAAGAACAACAGCAAACCGCGTTTGATGCCCTCAAGGGAGAGTTTGGGTGGACTAACCGCATGCAGGTGCCCAAGCTCCAAAAGGTGGTTATCTCCGTGGGTGTCGGCAAAATAGCCAAAGACAAAAACAAAGTCGAGTTGGTTGCCGACCGCCTTGCAAAAATCACCGGTCAAAAGCCGGCGGAGCGCGGCGCTAAAAAGTCTATCGCCACCTACAAAACCCGCATTGGCGACAAAGTGGGCTACCAAATTACGCTCCGCGGCAAGCGCATGCAAGATTTTCTTAATCGCTTGGTGCACATTGCGCTCCCTCGCACCAAAGACTTTAAAGGCATTGGCACGAGCGGCATCGATGCGATGGGCAACTACACGCTTGGAATCAAAGAGCACATCGTCTTCCCCGAGACAGCCGACGAGGACATCAAAGATGTCTTTGGCATGGCCGCCACGGTGGTAACGACAGCCAAAAACCCCAAAGAAGCAAAAGCATACCTAACCCACCTAGGCTTTCCTTTCAAGAAGTAAAAGTTTAAGTATATAAAAAATAAACTGCCGCGCTCCTCAAGCGGGCAGTTTTTCGAATAAGGTTTTTATCTGTGGGGCGTACTTTTGCCTCAACAGGTTCAACTTTCGCGCTCGTCTTATGTTTTCAACCTTACCCCATGAGGCGCGTCCGGGTTTGGTTGCTAGGTGGATGTTGAGTTGTTTGCAGAGTTGAAGCTGTGAGCCTACAGGCATCCCGATTAGGCTGTGTATTGTTGATGTACAGCATTTATGGTTCACAACCAACAGACGAAAAAACTCTCTTTGTTCTGTGGAATACATCCCGTCCCCCTACGACATGAGCAGAGATCTTGCTGGTAACAACTTACGATATATTTGCTGGTAAGTCAATGACAATTTGAATACGAAAGTAGACGCCTGCCTTTTATTTGCATAGCGCGGGGTGCTATGGTAGTATCTGCGGAGCCCTCAAGGGCTCCTTTTTTCTGAACGGTGCCGCTTAGTCGCAAGGCGAGGCATACCCTCAGAATCGTAACCCAAAGGCCAAAAGGGTAAATAACGCTACATGGCAAAAAAATCAACAGTCGCACGCTCAAATCGCGCACCCAAGTTTAAATCTCGGGTGGTTAATCGTTGCTTCCGCTGCGGCCGCAAGCGCGCCTTTATGCGCGATTTTGGCATGTGCCGCGCCTGCTTTAGGGAGGCAGCCAACGAAGGGCTTATCCCGGGCGTCCGCAAATCATCCTGGTAATGCTATGCCCGTCTTAAATTAATTGTATGATCACCGACCCCATCTCAGACATGCTCGTGCGCATCCAAAACGCCTCAATGGCGGGGAAGGACCGCGTCTCTATGCCGCGCTCGCAGATGAAGCTCGCCATCGCCGAGATACTCAAGCGCGAGGGCTATGTGAGCGAGGTAGACAAAAAATCAAAGAGCAACGACCTTTCGCTGGTGCTTTCCTACAAAAATGGCCGTCCGGCTTTTGGCGGCTTTAAGCGCATCAGCAAACTCTCGCGCCGCATGTACATGGGAGTGCGCGAAATCCATCCCGTTAAACGCGGTCACGGCCTTTTGGTGCTCTCAACTCCGGCAGGAATCTTGACCGGCAAAGAGGCGCAAGTTAAGCGCGTTGGCGGCGAGGCCTTGTTCGAAATTTGGTAAATGCTATGCCCGCAACTAATTAAATTGTATGTCACGACTTGCTAAACGACCCATTGCACTGCCCGCTAAAACTGAACTTACGTTCAAGGCTAACGAGCTGCGCGTTATGGGCCCGAAGGGTACGCTCACTAAAATGGGGAACCGCCTCATTGGTATCGAGCTGGTACCGGAGGGTGTGCAGGTTTCCACCAAGTCGGAAAGCCTTGAGGCGCGCGCGCTGGTTGGCACTTATGCAAGCCATGTGCGCAACATGCTCGAGGGCGTTACCAAGGGCTTTAGCAAAAAACTTTTGATTGAGGGAGTTGGCTACAAGTGGGAGGTACAGGGCAAGGCACTCAACCTCGCGCTCGGATTTTCCCACCCGGTAAAAATGGACATCCCCGAAGGGCTTATCGTTAAGGCCGAAAAAAACACGCTTACCATCGAGGGTTTTAATAAAGAGCTTGTCGGACAGTTTGCCGCCAACGTGCGTGCATTAAAAAAGCCGGAGCCGTACAAGGGCAAGGGCATCCGCTACGAGGGCGAGGTAATCCGCCGCAAGCAGGGCAAGAAAGCCGCGTAAAGTAATTTCGAGCTTGCGAGAAATAATATAAAAAGAATCATATGAAAAAGAGCATTACCAATCAGATAAATCGCGAGCGCCGCCATGCGCGTATCCGTGCCAAAATCATGGGGACTTCGGAGCGCCCGCGTTTGGCCGTGTACAAATCCAATCGCTACTTGCACGCGCAGATCATCGACGACACTCTCGGCAAGACGCTCATCGCCGGCAGCACCAAAGAGGTGGGCGCTTCAAAGAAAGGCGTCAAAAAAATGGATGCAGCCAAACTGCTCGGCCTCGACTTGGCAAAGCGCGCCAAAGCGGCCGGTATCGAGCAAGTGGTGTTTGACCGCGGCGGCTTCCGTTATACGGGGCGCATTACCACATTGGCCGATGCCGCGCGCGAGGGCGGTCTAAAATTTTAATACTATAATATGGCTGATATCGAACAAAAAGACGCAATAGTAGACCTGCCTGCGCAGGCAGGGGAGACACCGGAGGTGGTAGTTGCCGACGAGGTTGTTGTCGATGCCGCCGCTCCTGCTGCGCCTGCTGACACACGCCGCCCTCGCAACGACCGCCGCGGTGGCCGGCCGGGAGAGCGCGGTGGCCGCCGCCCTGGGGCGCGCCGCCCCGAGCGCAAAAGCGAGTTTGACCAGCGCATCATCACGATACGCCGCGTGGCCCGCGTGGTGGCCGGCGGCCGCCGCTTCTCCTTTTCGGTAGCTATCATTATCGGCAACAAAAAAGGCAAAGTGGGAGTCGGCTTGGGCAAAGCGGGCGACACCACGCTTGCTATCGACAAGGCGGTGCGTGATGCAAAGAAAAATATGATCACCATACCGCTCACCAAAAGCTCCTCGATTGCACACGATGTCTCGGCAAAATACTGCGCCTCAGCGGTGGGCTTTGCACCGGCACGCGGTCGCGGGTTGGTGGCGGGCTCATCGGTGCGCCCGGTGCTGGAGCTTGCCGGCATTACCGACATCGTCGCCAAAATACACTCGGGCAGCAAAAACGGCCTCAACAACGCACGCGCGGCGATTGAAGCACTCAAAACCCTTAAGGCGTAAAAATTTATATGCAACTTCACGATTTAAAACGCAAAACAGAAAACAAGTCGCCTAAGCGTGTCGGCCGCGGCGGCGGCCGCGGCAAAACATCCGGCCGCGGCACCAAGGGTCAAAAGGCGCGCGCCGGACACAGCATCATGCCCGCTATCCGCGAGCAGCTCAAAAAACTTCCTAAGCTGCGCGGCCGCGGCGTGGGCGGCCTTATCACTATCCAGGCAAAGCCGCTGGTGGTTAATCTCGGCAATCTCGAGACGGCCTTCTCCGCAGGAGAGACAATCAATCCAAAAACGCTTATCGAACGCGGTCTTATCCGTACGCGCAAAAATATGTCCAAAGCGCCGGTGGTCAAAATCCTCGGCGGGGGCGAGCTCACCAAGAAGCTAGTCATTACTGGCTGCAGCGTTTCGGAGAGTGCCAAGGTGAAGATAGAAAAAGCGGGCGGTTCGATCGCATAACACGTTATGATGAACACCTTTTTTCAAAAATTCGCGTTACTCATCCGTGACGCTCAATTGCGCAACCGCCTCTTGTTTGTACTCGGCGCGTTGGCGGTGTTCCGCGTGCTTGCGGCTATCCCGATCCCGGGCGTTAATGCGCAGCAACTGCAGCTCTTTTTCTCAAACAATCAATTTTTCGGCTTGCTCAACCTTTTCTCCGGCGGCGGCCTTTCGAGCCTCTCGCTCGTGCTCCTCGGCGTCGGCCCCTACATCACCTCCTCGATCATCATGCAGCTCCTCACCATCATGGTGCCGCGTTTAAAGCAGCTCTACCAAGAGGAGGGTGAGCTCGGCCGCCAAAAGTTTAGCCAATACTCGCGCCTCATTACGCTCCCCATTGCCATGTTGCAGGGCTTCAGCTTTATTTTGATACTCGAGCGCCAAGGTGTTATTACCTCGCTCTCGCCGTTCCAGCTTTTTGTTAACATCCTCGTGGTGGTTGCGGGCTCGATATTGCTCATGTGGATAGGCGAGCTCATCTCGGAGTTTGGCCTCGGCAACGGCGTGTCCCTCATCATCTTTGCGGGCATTGTGGCGCGCCTCCCGCGCAGCGCGAGCCAGCTGCTCTTTTCGTTTAATACCGCGCAGTTGCCGCTCTACCTTGCCTTTATCGTCGCCGCTGTGGTGATTGTCGCTGCTGTGGTGGTGGTCACCGAGGCCGAGCGCCCGGTGCCGGTAACCTATGCCAAGCGCATCCGTGGGATGAAGACCTACGGCGGCCAGTCTACCTACCTGCCGTTGCGTCTCAACCAAGCGGGCGTTATCCCGATTATTTTTGCGCTTTCGTTCCTCCTTATCCCGCAAATGTTTGCCACATTCTTCCAAGCTTCAACGCATGCATGGCTTGCCACTACCTCCAGCTTTATACTTTCGTGGTTCCAAAATCTCGGCTTTTACGGCAGCGTATACTTTGTGCTCGTTGTATTGTTTACCTACTTTTATACGGCTGTTACGTTTGATCCGCACTCAATCGCCGAAAATCTGCAAAAAAACGGCGCGTTTATCCCCGGCGTGCGCCCCGGCGGTTCTACACAGGAATATCTCGGCAAAGTCATCACGCGCATCACGCTCGTGGGTGCGCTCTTCCTTGGCGTTATCGCCGTTTTGCCTATTGCTATGCAATCGCTCAGCGGTATACAGAGCCTCACTATTGGCGGCACCGCGCTCCTCATCGTCGTTTCGGTCATTCTTGACCTTGCGCGCCGTGTTGACGCGCAGATATCTATACGAGAGTATTAAGCGCATGGACACGCGCACCTTTCTCATGATGGGACGCCCCGGCTCGGGGAAGGGAACCCAGGCTCAACTCTTGGCTGAAAAAATCGGCGGAGTCGTCTGCTCCTCCGGCGCACGCTTGCGCGAGATGGCCTCCTCGGGGAGCTACTTTGGTCTCCGCGCAAAAAAAGTGATGGACGCGGGCGATTTGATGCCGGTGTGGGTCTCGCAATATTTATTTGAGGAAGCGCTCCTTAAACTTGAGCCAAATAGCGCCGTTGTTTTTGAGGGCTCGTGCCGCATTTTGGAGGAGGCAAAGCGCTTCCACGAGGCCGCGGTGTGGTTGGAGCGCCCTTACATCGCCATATATCTTGATGCGCCGGAGGATGCGCTGCGCGAGCGTATTTTAAAACGCACCAGTCTCGAAAAGCGCACCGACGACAATGCGGCAATACTCAAGGAGCGCTTCGACAACTTTACCGAGCTCACCATGCAATCAATAAATTATTTTAAAAGCGAGGGTACGCTGCTTGTCATCAACGGCGACCAATCGATAGAAGGAGTGCACGCTGATGTTCTTGAGGCTCTAAAACTGTCGTGATAGCAAAAACCGAAAATGAAATAAAAAATCTGCGTGCCGGAGGCAAACTCTTGGGTCATGTGTTGCGCGAGCTCTCGGCGTTGGTGGCACCCGGTGTTACTACCGCCTCGCTCGACCTCGCTGCCGAAAAGATGATACGCGAAGGCGGCGGTATGCCGGCATTTTTAAACTATCTACCCGATGGAGCTGCCTATCCATACCCGGCAACGCTGTGTGTCTCGATAAACGAGGAGGTGGTACACGGCATACCCTCGGTTGATAGGATATTAAAAAACGGCGACATGGTCTCACTCGACCTTGGGCTTTCGTACAACGGCTACTTTGTCGACTCGGCTCGGACGCTTTGCGTGGGCGAGGGAGATGCGACGGCCAAAAAACTTATCGAAGCAACTAAAGAGGCAACCATGGCCGGCATCAAAACTGCGCGTGTTGGCAATAGGGTAGGCGATATCGGCGCAGCTATCGAGGAGGTGGCAAAAAAATATCACTTTGCCGTGGTAGAGGACTTGGGCGGCCACGCGGTAGGCAAGGCTGTGCACGAGCATCCGTACATCCCCAACGAAGGGGTGCCCGGCACGGGCGAGAGGCTCTCCGAGGGGCTTGTGATAGCCATCGAGCCGATGCTTGCCGAGGGCAAGGGCGCCATTACGCTTATGGAAGACGAGTGGACCTATCGCATGCGCGACAAAAAACGCTGCGCGCACGTAGAGCACACTATCATCATCACAAAAAAAGGTCCCGAAATTTTAACTGCCTAATATAATCCTTTTGGGTAAAACCTGTTGCAAAATATAGGTAAATTTTGTATGGTGTGGCTATGATACAACCTAAAGAGGAGATAACGTTTGTCATGATTAAGCCCGACGGCGTCCGCAAGGGCCTTATCGGCGAGATTATTAAGCGTTTTGAGCAGCGCGACCTCAAGATAGTGACGCTCGAGATGTTTCTGCCCACCTACAAGGAGATGGACAACCATTATCCAAAAACCGATCCGTGGATAAACCGCCTCGGCGAGCGCACCAATGCCACGTATGAAAAATACGGCCATGACTTAAAGCGCGACTTTGGCACGACCGATTTGCACAAAGTGGGTAAAACAGTGCGCGGCTGGCTTATCGACTACATGGTGTCGGCGCCATTGGTAAAAATGGTGGTGCAGGGCGTACACGCGGTAGATATGGTGCGCAAAATTGTCGGCCCAACGATGCCCTATATGGCGGACATGGGCACCATCCGCGGCGACTTTTCTGCCGACTCGGCCATCAGCGCCAACATCGAGAAGCGCGCCATCATGAACCTTGTGCATGCGAGCGAGACGCAGGAGGAGGCCAAGCACGAAATCAAGCACTGGTTTGGTAAAAAGAGCATATACAAATACAAAAGGTTTGGTATTGATGCGTAAAACAGCAATTGGCAGGAAAAACTAGTGATAGGATTGAAAGGTGTAAGTACTAGTATTTATTAATAGTGTAAGTATTTGCCATTTTCATGACTAAACATATAGGTGCGGGTGTGTTAGCTCTCGGGCTCTTGTTCTCCGTAGGATTTGTTGCCGCGCCGGCGCAAGCAGCATCGCTCACGTCCACCCAAATATCAGCCATTCTTTCGCTCCTGTCCTCCTTTGGTGCCGACCGAGGCACTATTAATAGTGTCTCTGCAGCTCTGGGAGGCTCTGCTACCAGCGGCACTCTCTCCTGTAGCAGCTTCTCCAATGTGCACTACGGCAATTTCGACACGAGCCCCGGCGGCCCAGTGTCACAGCTCCAAACATGGCTTGGCATTTCCGCAACGAGCTTTGGGTATGGCACCTATGGTCCTAAAACTCAAGCCGCGTGGAATGCAAAGTGTGGAACACAACCAACATTTCCAAGCACTTCTAACGCGTTAAGTGCAACACCGACTTCTGGAAGTGCGCCGTTGACAGTAGAGTTTCATATAAGTCAAAGCGTAACATCGGCTAATCAGATTGATTTCGGTGATGACAAGACAAATATCGAGATGTTGGGAAATGGTTCAGGTAATTCTTGCGGTGATCCGAATGCCAGTGAGTGTAGTCATACATACTCGACGCCTGGAACGTATACCGCGCATGTCTATGATGTGAACGCTAATGTTCTTGGCACAGCAGCAGTTACTGTTACTGGTAGCAACTCGGCTCAATCTTCTGCCACTATCGACCAGAGTTCGCTTACGACAGGCTCGGCCAGCCCGACAATTACGGGCTCAACAACGGCGGGAGCAGCCACTTTTGTGGTCAGCATTAAGAATTCAAGCGGAGCGACCGTGTATAGCAGCGCTCCATCCATAAACAATGGTCGCTGGTCGGTAACCATATCGCCTGCACTTGCCTCTGGGACGTATCAGGTCATCGTCTATGGCGGCGGTGGCGGAAATATACTCACCACTGGCAATCTAACAGTAAACTCTGCGCAACCATCTGCTCCGATTTCTTGCACCTTCAATGGCCAGACAATCACGAGCGGAAACTCAATATCAGCGTACCAAGCCGCTTCCGTTCCTTCCGGTCAGCAGTGTGTATCACAGCAACGTACGTGTACGAACGGATCATTATCGGGGTCATATACAAATGCATCGTGTGTAGTTGCAGCACCTACTACGGTGTCAATTACCAGTTATCCGAATTTTAACAATCTTTGTTACGCATTCGTGACCGGCTATGCGAACGGGACGAACGTCATCGGTCAGTATGCTCCAACGTGCACCGACCAAGCGAAATCGGCGCCGCTCCTTTATAGCGTGACACAGGAGGTGAACGGCGGTCACGCGGGAGCTGCGAACGCTGGCCGCTCGATCTATATGAGCGATTACGACTACGCCTCCGACTTTGGGCAGTGGATAAAAGCTAATTTCTATCCGTCGGGGAACGACATGATACAAGGCATGGCGCTTGATACGGCCAATTATTCGAAGACAAATGTGACTGGCTGGCCACTCCAGAAAGGCACTATGTTTTTCGGTCTGAACGATATATCGGTCGCCCATGCCAGCGCATCGCTCGACAAGAATATAGTGGTCGAGTTCGATATGCGCGTCCGTGGCGATGATATCAACAACACCATGAACCCCGGTACATATTCCGGGCACCGCATTACAGTCGGCATGCTACTTAACTGGCCGGAACAGTCCCGATCGAACACGAGCCACTATTTTGAAGTCGATCTTGCACAGACGCCGGGGTATTTGGCAAACGCATACAGCAGTGATCCGTCTCTGCCGGCCTGCCATGACCAAACGTACGACCGGTGTTGGTATGACCCGAACGGCGTGTGGTCGGAGGTGCGGTATATGCCGTATGCGACAGTTTCTGGTAGCAGTCCGCTGAATTTTGTTACTGATCAGTGGGTACATGTGCGCATCCCGCTCTCTTATGCAAAGACGCTCGGTTGGGTGAGCGCGCCGAATTCGTGGTCTGGTGCCACACTCCAAGGAGTCTATATTGGTCTCGAGTCTACCGGTGCGACGCGATACTGGACGGAGGTTAAAAATTATCAAGTGTATTATACGCAATAGCAAACGTTAATGATCCTGCTTATACAGTAGCTTGCATATTTTTTAAAAAGGGTATAATTACTGTAGGACTGCGGAGGCAAAGTCCTTAAATACACAATCGGGAGCTTGGAGTTGTGCGGCTGTAAAGGTCTCACACAGAGCACCCACCTGGTAATAACCAGGACAAGCTTTCGGAGTCCAAATAAAAATCCCTCATTGAGGGATTTTTATTTGTCCTGAGCAAAGTCGAAGGGCTTTTGTTACAATAGATGAAGAGGAAAAATAAAATATAAATTTTGCTCCCCTTGGCAGCTCGCAGCGCTCACAAAATTTATATTTTATTTTTCCTCTATAAACCATGCAATCAAAAGTATATTTTTACGGCGCGGCGGGCTCGGTAACGGGCTCCAATTTTTTGCTCGATACAGGTACGAGCAAAATACTCATCGACTGCGGGCTCTTCCAAGGCAAAAACGCCGGGGAGGAAAACAATTGGGCCGAGTTTCCGTTTGACCCCACAACGATACCGATTTTAATAAACACGCACGCGCATATCGACCACATCGGCCGCATCCCGCTTTTGGTAAAACGCGGCTTTAAGGGCCGCATTATCTCAACCGAGGCTACGCGTGCGATGGCGTTGCCGCTCCTTCTTGATTGTGTGGGTCTCCTTAAACACGACGCCGAGTTATACGGCAAAGAGCCGCTCTACGACGAGCATGACATTGATGCAGCCATGGCACTATGGGAGGGCATCCCATATCATCACAAAGTTGATATGGGGGGCGGTGTTGAGGTTGAGCTTTTGGATGCCGGGCATATTTTGGGCTCGGCCATGGCAAAGTTTACGCGGGGGAGCAGTAATATTGTATTTACCGGTGACTTGGGCGGCGGCAACTCGCCGCTTTTGCCTCCGATAGAGGATGTTACCGACGCGCAGTATCTGGTGATGGAGAGCGTGTATGGCAACAAAGTGCGGCCGGAGGGAGAGCAAAAGCATACGCGTGACAGGCTCGAAAACGTTATTGAGGAGAGCGTTGCACGCGGCGGCACGCTGCTGATACCCGCCTTTTCAACCGAGCGCACGCAAGATTTGCTGTTTGAAATCCGCACATTAATGGTGGAGAAGCGCGTGCCCTCGGTGCCGGTATATGTTGACTCGCCCTTGGCAGAGAAGATGACCGCCGCTTTTTTGGCGTATCCGCAATATTTTAACGAAGAGATACAAAAGCGTATCACAAGCGGCGAGAATATTTTTTCTTTCCCCGAGATGCACATTGTAGAAGACGAGGATGCATCCCGCAGGATGATGGACACACAAGGACCCAAAATAATTTTGGCAGGCTCGGGCATGAGCAATGGCGGGCGCGTTGTCGGCCATGAGCGCGCCATTTTGCCCGATGAAAAGTCGACCCTCCTTATTGTGGGTTATCAGGCGGCCGGCAGCCTCGGCCGCCAGTTAATTGAGGGCGCAACGCACGTGCAAATTCATAAACAAAAAGTGCCGGTACGCTGCCGCATAGAGACCATATACGGCTACTCGGCGCACATGGACGGCGAGCAGTTGGTGGAGTTTGTAAATAAGACGCGCGATACGCTGCGCGAAGTGTTTGTCGTGATGGGAGAGCCCGTTGCATCCTCAACGCTGGTGCAGCGCATCCGCGATTACCTCAGCGTTAAAGCCATCGCGCCCGAAGCGGGGGAGAGTGCAACAATTGAGCTATAATACACAAGATGGAAGAACCGACACACAAGACCACCACAGTCGACCCAAAAAATTTGCATCTGCACATTAAGCTCGGCGTCTCGGGTGCGGCCGAGACCGGCCACTGCGGCGTCGATGCCTACGACAAAGGCCTCGCGCTTGGGCGCGAGATAGCCAAGCAGGGCGCGGTGTGCGTTACGGGCGCAACCACCGGCTTTCCGCTGTGGGCGGCGATGGGCGCCAAAGAGGCCGGTGGGTTTGTCATCGGGTTCTCGCCTGCAAGCTCAGAGAAGGAGCATATCGAGCAATACAACTTGCCGGTGGAGTACCACGACCTCATCGTATATACCGGCTTTGGCTATCCGGGCCGCGACCTTATCTTTACGCGCTCGGTCGACGGCATGTTTTTTGGATGCGGGCGCATCGGTACGATACACGAGTTTACGATTGCGTTTGAGGACAACAAGCCGCTCGGCGTCTACGAGGGCGGATGGCCTACCGCCGACGAGATAAAAACTATTTTGACCAATGGCCATAGGCCCAACGAGCACATACGCTTTGGCTCCGATGCCAAGGCGCTCGTGGAGGAGATACTCTCGCTGGTAAAAGAAGATCAAATCAACAGAGCCTCCTTCCGCTTCGAAAACCCCGACAACGCCTAGACTGTTGTATTTTCGGATAAAATTGGTATAGTCTCCCCGGACTTGAAAAACGAGAGGAGGGTGAATTGGCTAGTATCCACGCTAAACTCTTGCCCCGCGAATGGCGAGATGTTCGTCGGGTGCTTGATCGGTTTGATATTCATAACGTCAAAGCAACTATTTTCGGCGGGTGTCTGCGAGACCTCATGCTTGGTATTGCGCCAAAGGACATCGATGTAATGGTTTCGACTTACGAATTCAGAATTCTGGACGTCTTTGGTCCCAATTCAGTGACATTTGCGCGAGAGTATGGCGCAGACGATAGCCTAGACTTTGGCAAGATTCTTCCTGACCTCTTCTTTCGGCGTGGGCTGGGGAAGATTTGTTTTGTACACAAATATAGGGTTGATTGGCTTGCAATGCCCATTGACTTGATATGTGTGGACAGAGACTTAACATCGAGTGCAATTGCCGCGGCTGGCGACTTCGGCATTTGCCAAATAGCCACCGATGGGCGCGATTTATTTTGGACGGATGCTTTTGCCGAAGATGTGGCAAATAAAAAAATAATCCTGCGTCAGCAGGAAGGCATTGATCCGGAGCGAGAAGAAAAGCGTGCAGTCTACTTTGCTCAAAAATTCGCGAGTATTGGTTTTACCCGCGGTTAATAACAACCCCTAGCTTTTGCTAGGGGTATTTTCTTTAAGAAACTTTGGAGACTACCCGTGCAAAGGTTTCGGGAGATTTGGCCGCGAGCTCGGCGAGCATTTTGCGGTTTATCAAGACGCCTTGTTTCTTGAGTGCGCCGATAAACTTGCTGTAGGAGAGTGTGCCCTCGCCGACATTGTCGAGACCGGCGTTGATGCGCACGTTCCACAGGCGGCGGTAGTCGTTTTTCTTGTCGCGGCGGTGCGCAAAAGCCGACTTGCCGGCATGAAAGACCGCCTCTTTAGCCATGCGCTCCTTCTTAGAGCGGCCAAAGCGGTAGCCCTTGACCATCTTAAGGACATTGCTACGGCGCTTTAACGAGTTGACTCCTCCTTTTACTCTGGACATATATTTAGTTCTTTGACTTTGCAGCCGTTTTAATAAAGCGCTGCGATACCTTGGGGGTAACCTTGTAGTTTTGCGTGCGGTTGGTGCCCATTTGGGTGCGGCGGCTCTCCTTAGCGTTAAAATGGTCTTGGCCGGGACGGCGCGCGGTAAGCTTGCCGTTTTTGCTGATTTTGAGGCGCTTGGTAAATGATTTATTTGTTTTCATATTGTTCTCTTTTTATTTTCTTCCTCGCAAGCTCGGAATTACGCTTTTTTGCCCACTTTCTCTAATACCGTGCTGAGGCCTTTAGGGCTTTTGCTGATAGGCTCGCCGAGCTTAAACTCCGCCGGGATAAGCTTGAGAAACCGCTCAAGCCGCTCCTTTAAAAAGGCAAATTCCATATACTTGTAGCGCCCCCACAAAAAGAGGTCTACTTTAACACGGTGGCCTTCACCGAGCCACTCCGCGGCCCGTTTGGCCTTGAGGGCCATATCGTTGTCTCCGGTGCCTATTTTTACCTGGACGGACTTCGTTTCGGTGGTGTGCGATTTAGCCTTTATTTCTCGGCGTTTCTTCTCCTGCTCGTAAGAGAATTTACCATATTCCATTATTTTTGCAACCGGGGGGACGGCGTTGGGCGATATCTCGATAAGATCGAGCCCATACTCCTCGGCGCGCGCCAAGGCATCAGAAAGGCTTATGACTCCTATATTTTCCCCTTCGGGGCCGATAACGCGCACCTCGGCGGCGCGTATCTGATGATTGATGCGGGTGGTATCCAAAGCTTTAAGGACTTCAGTGTAACACCCTTTTAGGTCTTTGGTAAGAGTGTATCTAGTTGTGGTGCAGGCCTTTAAGGAGCGCGCTGCAGTCGGCTATGAGGTTTAAGATAGTGGGTTTATTGGGGAGCGTCTTGTCCTGTGCAATAGCGGTGAGCACCGACACGATGTCTACGAGGCAGCTGTTGGTCGACTTAACGACAAAGAAGGTAACGGTTGAGGTGGCGGTATTGCCGTAGAGGTCGGTGGCCACAACCGAGGCTTTGCTTACCACAGGTGCCGAGCTCAGCGGGAGCGCTACCGCAGGATTGATTTTTACGCCGTTAAGCCAATACACTGTGGAGGCGATAGGTGACTGATCGGTAATAGTCGCCGTGAGAAAGGCAGTGTCTGTCTTGGCATACAAGCTGTATTGGAGCGGGGAGGTGATAGTAATACTTGGCGGGGTTACATCGGCAGGCAGGATAGTAAGCGTGCCCGGGACAAACGTACTAAATGTGTAGTTGGCAGCCGATGCCAAGGTGCCTATCGTGCAGGTAATGGGATACGCGCCTGGAGCGCTTGCGGGCGTGGCGGTAGTGCTGCAGCTTGCCGCGCCTGTTACATCATTAGAATTCGCAGTATCCGGTGCTACAAAGCCGCTCAAGGTTGCGGTAAGTGTGGGCACTGCACTGCCGGACATCATTGTTTTATTATCAGCGGTGACGGTAAGAGCCGAGCGAGCGGGAGGCAGGGGAGCCGTACCAAACTTCCATTGTAGGATCCCAAACAATGAAGGAGCTACGCCTCCTCCTGTCCCAAAATAGGTATCAGCGTCGGTAAACTGCTGCGCAGTGTCCATACCAAACGCAACCGAGAAGAAGTCGTCTCCCTGCACACCGGTAAGTCCATAAATGCCGTTGGTGTCGATTGTTGTTTGGGAGCCCGAGCCAAAGAAGTCGCCGAGGAGCGTCGCATTGCCCGGCGTGCCTTTGTACACGGCCACGGCGTTATAGGCGGTGGTAGTTGCAGGCACTTGAAACTCGCACGCGCCTCCGTCGGTTGGGATATAGTAGCCTCCTGACACAAACGGCGTCTGATAAGGGCCGCAAAACGTTACAAGGGGATAGGAGCTGGCAAACGCGACCGAGCTGCTGCTAAAGAGTAATGCTACGGCAAACACGGTATACCATATGGTTTTCATATGCCTTTAAGATAACATAGGCAAAAACCACGCACCAGAAGGAGTTTTGTGCGTAGCGGTGGACATCCGTTTGCTTTACCTTTTTGTTGAGTCGGCTGTACAGTACAAGGATGTATATAAAAGTGAGGGTGGTTGCCGGCTCTAAAAAAGAGACAGTTACAAAGCTGTCCGACACGAGCTATGCGCTCTCTGTCACCGAGCCGGCGCTGCAAAACCGCGCCAACAAAAGGGTGGTGGAGATACTTGCCCTGCAGTGCGGCGTGCCGGTTAGCAAAGTGCGCATTATCAACGGCCATCACAGCCCGTCAAAAATGCTAAGTGTGGATAATTAAAACAAGGAAGGGAGGCCAAAGGCCAGCGCCAGCGTTATGCACATAAAAAATAAAAAAGTGAGCGCCCCTGTTTGGAATGCCTGTATAAGCGGCTTTCTCTTTTCTGCATAGTGGCGCGACATCTCCATGTAGTTGATAAGAAAAGCCACCAACCCCGCGAGGGTAGAAAAGACCGATCCCCATATAATCAAGAAGGTAAAAAGCATACCTTTTAAGTATTGCACACATTACGTGATGTTCTTATGTGTTCCTGATTAAGTTCGCGCTATACTAGTGTAGTAAAACGCATGTAATTATTAGTTGTTTATAAAAATAATGGCAAAAGATATGGACAAAGAGCACGGCGAGGGGTGCACGTGTGGGTGCCAAAA
>Ga0182030_10012164_pt1 | contig 17279 bp, 7 predicted proteins | sample 812S3MmetaG_FD_121299 | JGI IMG/M metagenome (GOLD analysis project Ga0182030, IMG submission 121299) | Permafrost microbial communities from Stordalen Mire, Sweden - 812S3M metaG (Illumina Assembly) | ecosystem: Environmental > Terrestrial > Soil > Wetlands > Permafrost | place: Sweden...
CTCGCCGGAAGCAAGTCGCTCCAGCGACGCCTCCACCTTCCAGCCGCGCGAGGCCTGTTCACGCGCGTTGGCGATGTCGTGGTTATAGGCGATCCCGTGCTCATAGGGGTGTGCATCGACCTCCCCGCTGAAGGTCGAGATTGCGGAATAGGCCATATAGCCATTCACGCTGAAGATGACGCCAAAGAAGCCGACGAGGATCGCCAGCACCTTCCAGCCCGTCAGCCTCTTGCCTTCGCTGGCGGCTTCGTCGTCGGGAACGAGATCATGGGACGACATGCGCGTACTCCTTGATGACCGTTATGGCCACAGGAACACATCCCTTGAGGATATGCTCTTGTCCGTGTCGATTTCATGCGCGGTGAAGTCAACGGCGAGCGGAGCCTTGTCGGCGTGGACCCCGTGCATCGTCAACAGTACGCGAGCCTCGCGCGTCTGGTCGGCGCCGACCTCCACGATGAAGCGGCCTTGTGCGTCCTTGTCGGCGCCCACCACCTCGACCTGCGCGCCTTGCGCGCCGGCGATGTCGAGCGCGAAACGCCGCGTCTCCGGCTTCATGTTGGAAATGCGGATCGTGTAGGCGTTGCGCACGCCGCCGTCGCTCAGCCTGACCGTCAGCGGGTTGCGGTCGTGCAGGACGTTGAGATGCAGATTGTCGCGCGTCGCCAGCGTGTAGATCATGAAGCCGCCGATCGCCAGGATCAGCACGGCGTAGAAAACAGTGCGCACGCGGATTGGCTTGTAGACGGCGGGCTGTCCGCAGGAGCGCGCCTTGATGTTCATCTCAGTGTCATAGGCGATCAGTCGCGGCGCGCGGCCGACCTTCTCCATGACGGAGTCGCAAGCGTCGATGCAGAGGCCACATTGGATGCAGCCGAGCGAAGCGCCCTGGCGGATGTCGACGCCAGTTGGGCAGACAGCGACGCATTGGCCGCAGTCAACGCAGTCGCCGGCGGGGAGACCCTTGGCGCGCAATGCGGTTGCATGCTTGAATGACTCGCGCGGCTCGCCCCGGTCGAAACGATAGGTGACGTTCAGGGCGTATTCGTCGGTAAGCGCCGCCTGAATGCGGGGCCACGGGCACATGTGCAGGCAGACGCCCTCGCGCATCACCCCCGCGAACACGAAAGTCGTGAAGGTGAAAATGCCGATCCACATATAGGCTTCGCCGGAGCCTGGCGCGAATGTGACGAGGTTATGCACCAGCGTCGGCGCGTCGGCGAAATAGAGGACCCAGGCGCCGCCGGTCCACCAGGCGATCAAGAGCCAGAGCAGATATTTCGCGGACTTCTCGCGGATCTTCTGCGCGGTCCAGGGGCCCGCGTCCTTGCGGATGCGGTCGCGCGCGTCGCCTTCGATCCAGCGCTCGGTCATCAGATACAGGTCGGTCCAGACCGTCTGCGGGCACATGTATCCGCACCAGATGCGGCCGGCCACGGCGTTCATGAGGAACAGCGTCAGCGCGGCGATGATCAGCAGGCCGGTGATGTAATAGACTTCCTGCGGCCAGATCTCGATGAAGAAGAAATAAAAGCGGCGGTGCGGAAGGTCGAGCAGGACGGCTTGCGTGGGTTCGTTGGCGCCCCGGTGCCAGCGCACGAAGGGCAGCAGATAGTAGATCGCGAGGGTTAGGAGCTGGATGCCCCATTTGATGCGGCGGAACTCGCCGTCGACTTTCTTGGGGTAGACTTTATGCGCTGGCGCCACGAGCGGCTCATATTCGCCGCTTTCGGGAGCAAACTCTGAAGTGGACAACTTAACGCCCCTTCCCTTGGTTTTTCGCTGTTGCATTTCTAGCGCGCCAGCCGCGCTTCAGGAGGCTGGCGCGCAAGATTGTCACTGACCGCCACCCAGCGAATGCACGTAGACAGTCAACGCCTTGATTGTGGTCTCGTCGAGACGGCCCTTCCAGGCTGGCATCACGCCGCCGCCACCCTGATTGATGCGATTGACGATGGTCGGCTTGTCGGAACCGTAGAGCCAGATCGCGTCGAACAGACTTGGCGCGCCGACGTCGGGGTTGCCCTTGCCTTCGGAGCCGTGACAGGCGGCGCAGTTCTCTTCATAGAGCTTTTCGCCAGCGGGCTCGGGCGCCAGCGCGTCGGGAAGATCGGCCATGGTGCGCACATAGTCGGCGACGTCGGAAATCTGCTGCGGCGTGAGGATGCCGTCGCGCCCGAAGGCCGGCATGGCCCCCGCCCTTGTATCCTTGTCCGCATCCCAGCGTACGCCATGTTCTATCGTGGTCTGAATGTCGCGGAGCTTGCCGCCCCAGACCCAGTCGTCGTCGTTCAGATTGGGATAGCCCTTGGCGCCCTGCGCGCCGGCGCCGTGGCATGCCGCGCAGTTGTTGAGGAAGGCGACGCGGCCGACAGTCCGGGCCGCAGCGAGCAGCTCGGGATTTTTCTCGATCGACCCGATCGGCGCGTCTTTGATCTTGGCCAGAATGGGCGCGCGCGTCGTCTGCAGGTCGGCGATGTCCTGCACCACCGCGGCGCGGGAGTGCCAGCCAAGGACGCCTTCCGTAGCGCCATGGAGGAGCGGCCACGCCGGGTAGACGACGCAATAGGCTGTGCCCCACACGACCGTGGCGGCGAAGGTCCAGACCCACCAGCGCGGCAGCGGCGTGTTCAGCTCCTCGATGCCGTCCCATTCATGTCCGGTCGTGGGCACGCCGCTGTGCTCATCAATGCGAACCTTGGTCTCGTTCAGTTTATCAACGGACATTCTCAGTCCTCCCGCAGGGGAATTTTAGAGGCTTCATCGAAATGCTTGCGGCGGGAAGGCCGCAACGCATAGGCGAGCGCTGCGATAAAGATCAGGCCGAAATAGGCGGTGCCCCAGCTCGCCGCGAACTCGCGCCACGCTTCGAAAGTGGAGACGTCTGCCGTGTTCATTCTTCCTCCTTGAGACGGCGCCCGACCGGACGCCCTCTCGCGATCAGCGGATATTGGCCTTGTCGTCGTAGAGCTTGAAGTCTACCGAGACGCCCAGATGCTGCAGATAGGCTATCAGCGCGTCTTCCTCGGTGAGGCTGGTCTTGCCCGTGACGTCTCCGAGCACAGCGTTCGGATAGCGTTTTTGCAGGTCGGCTGCGCCCGGGGAATCCGACGCGGCCTGCGCCGCCAGATCCGCCTCGGCGCTGTCGATATGATCGTCGCTGTAGGGAACGCCGACAATCCGCAGAACCTTCATCTGCTCGGCGATATGGCCGATGTTGAGCGGCACGTTCGACAGGAAGGCGTAGCCCGGCATGATCGACGACGGCACCACCGACCGCGGATTGCGCAGATGGTCCCGCTGCCAGTCGTTGGAATATTTTCCGCCTACGCGCGCCAGATCGGGGCCGTTGCGCTTCGAGCCCCACTGGAACGGATGGTCGTACATGCTTTCCGCCGCCAGCGAGTAGTGGCCGTAGCGCTCAACCTCGTCGCGCAGGGGGCGGATCATCTGCGAATGGCAGGTGTAGCAGCCCTCACGCACATAGATGTTGTAACCGGCGAGTTCGAGCGGCGTGTATGGCCGCACGCCCTCGACCTGCTCGATCGTGTTCTTGAGATAGAACAGGGGAACGATCTCGACGATGCCGCCCACGGAGACGAGGAGCAATATGCCGAGCAGCAAGATGATCGAATTTGTCTCGAACAGCTTGTGCAGTCCCGAGCCGGGAGTGTGTTGGGTCGTATTCGACATGTGTCTCGTCCTCACTCAGCCGGTAGGGGCGCAGGAATCGCATCAAGGGCTTCTTCGGATCGGGGCGATGTGATGGTCTTGTAGATATTGACCAGCATGATCAGCATTCCGACCACGAAGAGACCGCCGCCTGCGGCGCGGATGAGATATTCCGGATGCAGCGCTTCCGTGGTCTCGACGAAGGAATATTCAAGGAAGCCCTGCGGAGTGTACGCGCGCCACATGAGGCCCTGCATGATGCCCGCCACCCACATCGCCGAAATGTAGAAGACGATCCCGATGGTCGAAATCCAGAAATGCCAGTTGACCAGCTTCAGCGAGTAGAGCCTGCGGTTCCAGATCCAGGGGATCAGGCAGTAGAGCGCGCCGAAGGAGACGAAGCCGACCCAGCCGAGGCTGCCCGAATGAACATGGCCGATACCCCAGTCGGTGTAATGGCTGAGCGAATTGACCGCCTTCACCGACATTAGCGGGCCTTCGAAGGTCGACATGCCATAGAAGGCCACCGACACGACCAGCATGCGCAAAACCGGATCGGTGCGCAGCTTGTCCCACGCGCCAGAGAGAGTCATCAGGCCGTTGATCATTCCGCCCCAGGACGGCATCCACAGCACGACCGAGAACACCATGCCGAGAGTCTGCGCCCAGTCGGGCAGAGCCGTGTAGTGAAGGTGATGCGGACCCGCCCAGATATAGAGGAAGATCAGCGCCCAGAAATGCACGATGGAGAGGCGATAGGAGTAGATCGGCCGCTGGGCGCGCTTGGGTATGAAGTAGTAGACGATGCCGAGGAAGCCCGCGGTCAGGAAGAAGCCCACGGCGTTATGCGCGTACCACCACTGGATCATGGCGTCCTGCACGCCCGCCCAGACGATCACAGACTGCGGCGAAAACACCGAAACCGGAATTTCGGCGTTGTTGCCGAGCACCAGCACGGCCACTGTCAGAATGAAGGCGAGATAGAACCAGTTGGCGACGTAGATGTGCGGCTCTGTCCGTCTCGCCAATGTGAAGAGATAGACAAGGAGATACACAACCCAGACGACAACCAGCCAGAGGATCGCGTACCATTCGGGCTCCGCGTATTCATGGCCGCGCGTGACGCCGAGCAGATAACCCGTGCCCGCGATCAAAATGAAGAAATTATATCCCAGCACCACGAACCAGGGGGCGAGTTCGCCCGCTATGCGCGCCCGGCTGGTGCGTTGCATTACATAGAAGGACGTCGCCAGCAGCACATTGCCGCCGAAGGCGAAGATCACCGCCGATGTGTGCAGCGGCCGCAGGCGCCCGAAGTTGATCCAGGGCAGATCGAGGTTGAGCACGGGAAAGGAGAGTTCGAGCGCCAGATACAGCCCGACCAGGAAGCCGGCCGTGCCCCAGAACAAGGCCGCCAGCGAAGTGAACTTCACGGGGCCGTAGTTATAGTTCGGCTTCCCGTCGATGATCAAAGGCGCCGGCGCGATCGGCCGGGCGTTGTAGCGCAGCTGGATTCCCACGACAGCCAGAACGGAGCCGAGGGAGAACAGCGCCATGTGGAAGGCGTAGGCGGGCGTATAGGCCCGCGACGCGATGAAGGCCGTGGCGACGGCAAGCGCCAGAAATATCGCCGTGAGCGATATTTCGCCGAAGGTCCGCCGTTTCGGAATTAAAGGCAGCCGCTCCATGATGTTCTGTCCTCGCAGATTATTTCGCTGCGCGCACGCGAGATGAGGATGATGCTGGAATTACGACCGAATCCCAAAGTCCGGCTCGTCGAAGCGCGTATTAATGCTACGCTGCACAACGAACGAATTGCTTGACGAAGATCAATGAAAAATCATTCTGAGCGGCGATGCGCGCAAGTGTCACATCTATAAGGCGCAGCCATCGCCATTCGCCCGATCCCGCGCCACTTTTTGCTCGATCGCATATGGACGATCTGTCTATTAGGATGTTCAAATATGCGTTGTCGCGCGAATTTGCCGCAGGCGCTTTGCCTCCTTAGGCCCGGGAATGTTCGGGCCTAAGGAGGAGTGGAATCAGCGGTCGCGCACTTTCAGCAGGGCCTGTAGACGTGATAGCCGAATAGCGCGCCTAGCGGTTCGGAATGACGCAATTCGGTGAGGCCCGAAAAATACGGGCTGCTGCCGGAATAGGGATAGCCCTGATCGCAATTGGGATTTTCTGCCGCGAAAACCTCGGTCTCGCCATTTCGCGATGAGGCCAGAGCGGAGCGCGCCACATAGCCGCGCAAATCGCCCGACGACACGAGAAGCCAGCGGCGATTCGCGCGCACGACGACGACTTCGGCGCCGGCCGGAAGGACGTCAATGATTCGCGAATTGGCCGCCGGCCGCACGCGCAGATTCGCGGTCTGATCAAGAACCTCTGCCTGGGCTTCAAATGGCGGCGCGCAAAACGCCGCCGCCAGGCATGCAACGAAACCAATCGCCCTCGCCAGACGCCGCATTACATGACCTTTCATGTTTTCAGGGTGCGCTGTTCCGCGCGGGACGACATTGCATCAGGGCGCCTCAGGACTCAAGCCGCGACCGAACCCTACTGCGCGCAAGCCGTGCAGCGCGGAGAAATGCTGGAGCGCGCCTCATTAAGTAAAGGCTCGCCTTTCCCGACAAAACTGAACTATGCTTGGGCCAGAAACATTCGAGAATTCGCCTGTCGCCATTTGATTTTGGAGAAAGCATGAAGCCGGCGTTTTTCCGTCCCCGGGCGCTTTTCTTCGTTGCTGTTGCCTGCGTCGCGAGCCTGGTCGCGCCGTTGACGGCCAGCCGCGGTTGGGCCGAAAGCGCGCCCAAAGCCGCCCCGGGACAGTTTTCCGCCAACGACCTTCCCGCCGACCGTGACAGCGACGCGATACTGACAACGCCAGCAGCCGGCCGCTACAGCATTCGCGCGAAAAGCGCCTCGGGCGCGCGGATCGAAATCGTCGACATGATCGAAGGGCCGGGAGAGGCATCGGGCGCACCCGGCCAGCGCGACGGCCGCATCGACGCGCTGCTCGACAAGGGCGCCTATAAAATCCGGATCACGAACGCCAAGGGCGCGACCGAAAAAGTGCGTCTTTCAGCCGAAGCTTTCACCGAGATCGGCGCAAGCCGCCCCGCGCTCATCGCTGGGCGGATGGAAAGCGGCGAACTTGGCGACATGCAGCAGCGCTCCTATGGGGTCGAGGTCGGCGCGGAAGGGCGCGTGGCGCTTGAAGCGATTGGCCGCGCCTTGCAGGACATGCGCCTGTGGAACGCGAGCGGCGAACTCGTCGACGTCGCCTTCGACAAGAGCGTCGCGCAGCCAAAGCCCGGTCATTTCATGACGCGCATCAGGCTCGAAGGCGCGGTCGCGCCAGGCCGTTATCTGGTGACGGCCTATGGCGCCCCGCCGTTGGTCTGGTCCGACGCCGCAACGGCGCAACCCTTCATGCTGCGGCTGCAGACGCCATTATCGCTCGACGCAGGCGTCGCCGAAGGAATTATCGGCCCCTTTGGCTCCACGAGCTTCGCGGCTCTCGGCGAATACAACTCCTTCCGACTTGAACTGCCGCAACGGGCGCCGGCGAGCCTGAACATTCGCCGCGCCAAGGGCGCCGGCGCTTTCGCGCAGATTGGGGTCAATAACAGGGAGCCCGGCGTCACGCTCTATTCGCCCGGCGACGAGAAGGAGCCGGCGCGGATCGAGGTCTCCGGCTTCGAGGGACAGGCCTTCACGCTGCGCGCCGTGCGGCAGAACACGCATCTCAATTTCGAGGCGTCGGGTCCGCATCTCGTCGGCGTCGACCTCGCCGGCGACGGCGGCGACGAAATTCCCGCGAGCGTCTTGTTCGCGCGGGTCGAGAAGGACGGCAAGATTCGCGTGCTCGCCTCAGACATGCCGCGCATCGCGACAGGGCGTCCGTGGCGCGGCAAGTTCAATCTGCGTGGCCGCACGACGCTGCTGTTTGAAACAAAGGACTCCGGCCCTGTCGCCATAGCCGCCAAGGGCTTGAAGCTGCGGGCGACGATCGAACCCACCCTTGGCGCGCAGGCGCCGCGCGCCGACGGCAAGGACGCCACGCGCTACGATCTGCAGGCGGGCTTCTACACGCTTGTCCTGGAGCCGCAGGGCGACTCGGCGGGCGTCATCGACCTCACGCTCGGAACGCCCGGCGTCACGGCGCCCGCGCCAACGCCCGCGCCGGAAAGAATGGCGATCTCCTTCGGTCGGCAGCAGCTGGAGACCTCCGGCTCCTATCACATCATCGGCAATATGGCGCCGCAGCTTCTGATCGGTCCTCGCATTGTCGCCTTACCCGCCGATCTCGCCAATGAACCCCTGCCCCTGTGGCAGGGCGCCAATGAGAAAATCGAAATCGCCCTGCGCGCGCCAAAAAACGGCAAGATCGTCGTCAAAGACAGCAAGGGCGCCGATGTTGCGCTGAGCTTGAGCGCCGAGACGACGCAGAATGATATTCCCGTCGTCACGGCGACGATCGCGCCGGGCGGCAAGGAGCGCGCGCTCGCGCTCGTCCATGTAGCCGCGCCCGCGAATGAAGAAGAAAAGGCCAGAGTCGCGCCGCGCAAGCCCACGCCCGGACGCGCGCCGCTTAACGCCGCTCAGGGACATCCGGTCTTTTTCGATCTTGGCCGCGACGAGACGCAGGAACTGCGCTTCAATGTGACGCAAGGCGGACTTTACCGCGTCGAGACGCTCGGGCGCCTGCAGACAGCGGTGAAGATCGGTGCGGCGATCGCTACGAATCTCGCCTCCGGCGAGAACAACGGGCCGGGACATAACGGCCTCGCGACGACCTATCTGCGCGCGGGCTATTACCGCGCTTCCGTGACCGCCAAGGATTCCGCTGGCCGCGTCGGCTTCTCCGCGACGCCCGCCGCATTGGTCGCGACGCCAAAACTTGTCGAGGCAGGCAGCGTGCGCGCGACGCTTGGGCCGGGCAAGGGCGCGGTCGTGCCGATCGAAATCGCGCAGGCCGGTGTTTACCGCATCGACCTCCTCGGCGTCGGCCGCCATTGGCGCGCAAGGCTGGAAGACTCCGAAGGCTGGCCGCTGACGAAGCCCGGCGAACTCACGCGATTGACGCGCAAATTCGAGAAGGGCGCCTACCGGCTCGTTGTGACGCCGGAAGACGTCGAGGCGCGGCTCGTCGCGCGCTTGCGCATGACGCCGCCGCCGCAGGAGCTGACCGGCCACGGCCCGCATCCCCTGCCCTTCGAGACCGCGCAAAAGCTGCAATGGCGCGAACCGCAAACGCCGGGCGCGGCGCGCGATCCCGATATCTGGACATTTTCGCTAAAGGGCGACGCCGACGTCACACTCTCGATCGGCGACGGCATGATCGGCGAAATATTCCGCGAAAAAGACAGCGTCGGCAAGGCGGCCGAAGGCCGTGACTTCAAGGGAAGGCTGACGGCTGGAGACTACCGCGTCGAGGCGCGCGCCCTCGCGCGCGACGATCGGCTCGATTACGAAATTTCGCTTTCCTCGACGCAGTTGCAGCCCGGCGCGGCGCGCTCCGTCGACCTGCCCGCGACTGTGTCTTTCGCCCTCGCGCAAGACGCGGCGGTCGATCTCTCAAGCTTTGGCGACAAGGCGGCGCTTGGCGTGCTGAAAGACGCTAATGGTGCTGTGATCGAGAGCATGACCGGCGGCGCCGACGACTGGAATGTCGCGCTTGCGCGACGCCTTCCAGCGGGCGCCTATACGCTGGAGCTGACGACGCTCGGCGCCGAACCGCAAGCCGCCGCCGACAATCAGAACAGTGCCGAGGAAGAAGAAAGCGCCGACGACGCCGCCGCGCAGGAGGTCGCCGCCGACGCCGACAGCCAGGAGAACGGGGTCGAGTTGCGCCTTGCGCTGCCCGCCGAGATGGACGAAGGCGCGCTCGCCGCGACGGGCGTCAGGACGCTCACGGGCGCAGGCGCGCATGCGCTTGCTTTGCCCGACGCGCGCGAGGGAAGCCTTGTGCTCGTGTCGGCGCAATCCTCCAGCGAAGTCGCCTTGTCGATCGAACGCCGCGACGCGGACGGCGATTGGCGCGTCATGGGATCGCGGCGCGGCCTTGCGCCCTTCGCCGCGTGGCCCGCGCTTGCCGACAAGAGCGCGTGGCGCGTCGTCGTCTGGAGCGTCGGCGCCGGCGGCGCGCCCATCGCCATCGCCGCGCGTGTTGTGGAGCGGCGCGCGCATGGCGGCCTTGCGCTGGAGCCGATCGAAGGCATGCCCGCGCCCATCTGCGCGGGACTGGCGCAGCTCACCACGCCATCCGCCGTCGAGATTGCGGCGCCGCCAGCGGGTCTTGAGGCGGGCTCCGCGCCTGGCCGCCTGCTGCAAGGCGCGCGCGCCGGCGTTCTCGCGCCGCAATCGGAGCGGCTGTGGTTCGCGGCGCCGGGAGACTGCAAGAGCGAGGTCGCCGTGAAAACCGCCGAATGGCGCGGCGAGGAGATCAGGCTCGATCTTGGCGCTGGCGAAAGCGCGGAGCGTCCCCCGCTCGCGCCGCCCAAGGGCAAGGCGCGGCTTTGGCTCGCGCGTGCGAGCGAAGGATTTGCCGCGCTCGACGCCGGGAATAGCATGGCCGTCGCTGGCGACGCCACGCTCGCATTGGGCGGCGACAAGCCGCTGCGCGTGTGGGAGGCGTCGGGCGGCCGCGCAACGCGCGTCACATTGCGCGCGATCGACGTGGAAATGGCGCCGCAAGTTCAGGGCGGCGCGCTCTATCGCGGCGTAATCGCGCCAATGACCGTACAGCCATTAACGCTCGCATTAGGCGAAGCGCCGCTGTCTCTTGAACTGCCCGCCGGAGTCGCGGCCTTCTCGCCGCCGCGGGATGCGGGCGGCCTCGCCGTCTATGGCGGCGCCGAGCCGGTGTCCGCGACATGGCACGGCGCGACGGGCAAGGACGCGGCGCTGTGGCTCGTCAATCTGACCAGCGCCCCCGCCCCGGTCTCCGCGGCGCCCGCGCCCGGCCCGCGCGAAACGCTGACGGCAAGCCATGCGCTGAAAAGCTCTTTCGGCGCCGCCGGACGAATTGTGCTCCCGGTCGCCAATTCCGGCGACGCCACGCTGTTCGTGGTCGGCGGCGCGGCGCGCTTCGTCTCGAAAGACGGACACGTTTCGCAAAGCGTCAGTGCGGTTGGCGCGCCAGGGAATCTGGCTAGGCTTCCCATTCATGACGCTGGCGCGATCATCTTTGACCATCCGCCGGGGCTCGCCGCTTTGTGGCTTGAGAGTGGGGAACATAAGCCTCAAGTCGCCAAACCGCTGACCACGCCGCAGCGCGTCGCGCTTCAAGGAGAGTCCGTCAGCTTCGCCTTGCATCAAGGCGAGCCGGCTCTCCTCACCCTGCGCGGCGGCGCGCCTGCGATCGTCGCCTTCTCGCAGAACGGCCAACGCGATCTGGAAGCCTTTCCGGCGGCCGTCGAATTTCGTCATTACATCGCCAGCGGAGACGCAACGCTTGAAATTTATGCGGCAGGCGAAACGCTCACCGGCGCGCTGGATGTTTTCACAACGCCCGCCCTTCCCGTGCATGACGGCGTCAATGACGCAGTGACGCTTGCGCCGGGCGCGACCGCCTTATTCGTCTTCGAAACGCAGCGCGAAAGCGAGATTGGCCTCGGGCTTCGCGCGGAGCCGGACCGCGCCGCAATGCGGCTGCTGGGCGCCGGCGGAAAGCTGCTCGGCGAAGGCGTCGAACTGTCCCGCAAGCTTCCAGCCGGGCGGTATTTCGTCGAGGCGCGCGTTCCCGCCGACGCGCCTATGAGCGTGGTGCGCCTCGCCATTCTTGGACTGTCGCCGCCACCGGCGGGACCGCCCGAGGAAGTCGTGGCTGAATATCTCGACAAGGCCGGCCTGAAAAAAGCGAAAACGCGATAAAGAGTCAGAGGCGTTACAATGAAACGACTATTCCCTGCCTTGTTTGCGGCGGCTCTGCTTTTTTCGCTTGCGCCCGAACTTCGAGCGGAGACCACGCCGGGTTTCGATCGGCTTCAGCGCATCGACGGCGCCCGCTTCGTGCCGGAGAAATTCCTGCGCGACTGGGACCCGATCACGATTTTCTTTGACGCCGACACCGGCCCGAGAGCGGGCGGCCCCGCCGACGCGCATGAGAAATTCGCGACGATCACGCCCGAGCGCGCCGGCGAATGGCGCTGGCTTGGCGCCCGCGCCTTGCAGTTCCGCCCCGCCGAACCCTGGGCGCCATTGCAGCGCGTGACCGTTAAATCGGGCGCCGCCGAAACCCGCCTTTTCGCGCTTCTGCCCACGCCAAGTTCCACAGCGCCCGCCGACGGCGCCGAACCCATAGCCGAACTCTCGCAGATTGCGCTTACCTTTCCCTCGCCCGTCGACGCAAAGGCGCTCGCGCGGCTGCTGACGATCGAATTGCGTCCGGCTCCCGGAATCTCTCCGCTGGGCGCCCAAACGCTCACCGCCTCCGATTATGAGATTCTCCCGCTGGAGCGGGCCGCGCGCGCGGACGCGCAGACTTACGTCGTAAAATTCCGCAATGCGATCGCCGATGGCCGCGTCGCGATCCTGCGTCTCAAGCTGGCGGACGAGCCCGGCTTCGAAGAAGAAATCTTCGAGCTGCGCGTGCGCACCGCGACGCCCTTCGCCGTCACGGAGATGAGTTGCGGCCACGGCTGGAACGACGATGCGATCGACAATGTGCTGCGCTGCGCCAGCAATGGTGGCGGCTCCTCCGCCGCGCCGGAAAGCGGCGAGGAAGACAACGCTTCCTCCTATGCGCCCGCCAGCAAGCGCGGCCTCGCGCTGAAATTTTCCGCCGAGCCCGCCGGGATCGACATACTTGGCGCGCGCGAGGCGCTGCGCATCACACCGCCCGTCGACGATCTTTCCGTCGAGGTCGACCATCAACGCCTGAAGATCGCCGGCAAGTTCCTGTCCGATCAAATCTACGAACTCGCGATAGCGCCCGGCTCCCTGCGCGACTCGCGCAAGCGGACGCTGGCATCCGCTTTCAACAAGCGGTTCGCCTTCATGCGCGATCCGCCCGCGCTGCAATGGGACAGGGGCTTTGGCCTTGTCGAGCGCTATGGCCCGCAATTATTGCCCCTGCGAGGACGCGGCTATGAACGCGCGGACATTCGCATCCACGCCATAGACCCGCTGTCACGCGACTTCTGGCCCTTCCCCTCCAGCGGCGTCGATACCGAGGACTCCGGCGCGCCGGCTCTTTCCGGCAATGAGCCCAAACATTGGAGCGACAACGCCGACATCGAGGCCGACGCTATCAAGGAGCGCATCAAGGCGCTGGGCTCGCCCGCCGTTTCGAGACTGGCCGAACTGCCTCTGCGGCGCGGCGGCGCCGACGCCAAATTCGGTCTCGATCTCAGCGCGGATTTCGCCCGCATCGCCGGCAAGGAGCAGCCCGGCTCTTATCTTGTTGGCCTGCGCGCGCCGGATCAGGGCGCGCGCCACTGGCTGCGCGTCACCATCACCGATCTGAGCCTGAGCGCCATCGAGGAGCCTGGGCGCGTCCGCTTCGCGGTGACGTCGCTTTCGACGGCGCAGCCCGTGGGCGGCGCGCAGATACGCATCGACGGCGTCAAGGACGATAAATTCGTCACGCTGGCGCAAGGGACGACTGACGCCTTTGGCTTTTTCACCTGGAGCCTCGCCAAGAGAGCCGAGGCCGATCTGCGCCGCGTCGTCGTCGTCAAGGGGATGGACACGCTCGTCGTCGATCCCGACAGCGCGCCGTCCGAATATTCCAGGGAAAACTGGTCGAAGCCCGAGGAAGCATGGCTATCCTGGACGACCGACCCCGAGCAGCAGCGCGTGCAGAAGCCGCGCACGCTCTGCCATCTCTTCACGGAGCGCCCGATCTACCGTCCCGAGGAGCCCGTGCATATCAAGGGCTATGTGCGCAGCTATCGTGGCGGCGTGCTGAGCTTGCCCAAGACGGGCGGAACGCTTGTCGTCACTGGCCCCGGCAATCAGGAATGGCGCATTCCGGTGAAGCCCGACGCGAGCGGCGGCTTCTATCACAAATTCGACGCACAGACGCCGGCCACGGGCGATTACTCCATCAAATACGAACCCGCTGGCGCGAAGCCGAAACCGAAGGAACCCGCGAAGGACGCCGACGCAAAGCCCGCAAGCGACGCCGACAAGGATGCGGCCAAGGAAGCTACGAAGAACGACGAGCAGGCGGAAGGCGGAGAGGAAGAAGCCGACGCCGCGCAGGCCGCCGCGCCCGAGGATCTCTCCTGCGGAACCTTTCCGTTCAAAAAGGAGGCCTATCGCCTGCCGACTTTCGAGGTGGTGCTGAACGCGCCGCAAATGGTTCCGCTCGACGGCGAGTTCAGCGTCGATCTGCTCGCACGCTATTTCGCGGGCGGCCTTGCGGCGGATCGTCCCGTCAAATGGCGCGCCGCGCAATTTCCCTATGTGTTCACGCCGCCCGGCCGCGAGGGTTTTCTGTTCTCGACCGACGCGCGTTTTTCCGGCGAGGGCAAGTTCAAGTCCACCGCCGTCCTTGAGCGCGATCAGCGCACCGACGCTGGCGGAGCCGCGCGCATGAGTTTCGACACGACGATCGAACCGACCGCGCAGCCCCGCCGCTACTCTATCGAGGCGACTGTCACCGGCGACGATGGCATTGAAGTGCGGAACGTGCAGAATGTGATCGCCGTGCCGCCCTTCGTGCTGGGCGTCAAGACGCCGCGCTATGTCGAAAAACCCGGCGCCATCACGCCGGAGCTCATCGCCATCAACGGCAAGGGCGAGCCGGTCGAAGGGCTGGAGATGACGCTGCGCTTCATCAAGCGCAACTGGATTTCGACGCTGCAGGCCTCCGACTTCGCTCAGGGCGCCGCGAAATATGTGACGCAGGTCGTCGATGAAACCCTGTCGGAGCGAAAGCTCGCAAGCCTGAAGGAGGCGCAGAAGGTCCAACTCGAAGCGAAGGACGCGGGCGTCTATGTCGTGCAGCTCGAAGCCTATGACCGCATCGGCCGACGCCAGCAGGTGAGCGTCGACTTCTTCGTCGGCGGCGATACGCCCGTGACCTTCCAGCGCGCGCCGTCCTCGACCGCGACGATCACGCCCGACAAGGAAAAATACGCGCCCGGCGAAACCGCGACGCTGCTGGTTCAATCGCCCTTCCAGAACGCCCGCGCGCTGGCGATCGTCGAGCAGCCGGGCGGCGTCTACGATTATCAGTTCTTCGACATCGCCAATGGCTTCGGACGCTATGCGCTGACCTTGAAGAAGGAGCAGGTTCCAAAGCTCGCGGTGCATTTTCTAATTATGCGCGGGCGTCTGAAGGACAGCGCGCCGGTCGCAGCCGCGAATTTCGACCAGGGCAAGCCCGTCACCATCGCCGCGACCAAATGGATCGAGGTGACGCCGGTCAAGAACATCGTCACCGTGAAGATCGAGGCGCCGGCGAAGGCGCGCCCCGGCGAGGAGGTCGAGGCGACCCTGAAGCTCACCGACGACGCCGGCAAGCCGCTCGCGGGCGAGGCGACCTTCTGGATGGTGGATCAGGCGGTGCTCTCTCTCGCCAAGGAGCAGCCGCTCGATCCGCTGCCCAATTTCATCGTGCCGCGCGAAACGAAGATGGCAGCGCGCGACACGCGCAACATGGCCTTCGGAGTCATACCGCTGGAGGAAGTTCCCGGCGGCGACGGCGCGCTGGAGGAATGGGGCGCGGAGAACAACATCTCCGTGCGCAAGAATTTCACGCCCGTGCCGATCTATCTGCCCAGCGTGAAGATTGGCGCTGATGGCGTCGCGAAGCTCAAGGTGAAGCTGCCGGACACGCTGACCGTGTTCAAGCTGCGCGCCAAGGCGGTGAGCGGCGCCGACCGTTTCGGCTATGCCGGCGGCGAGATGCTGATCCGGCAGGAACTGGTGGCGCAGCCCGCCCTGCCCCGTTTCGTGCGGCCCGGCGATGCGCTGGAACTTGGTCTCGTCGCGCGCGTCGTCGAAGGTCCGGGTGGCGCGGGCTCGGCGAGCCTGTCGGCGCAGGGGCTGAACCTTGAAGGAGCGGCGAGCCAAAAAATCGACTGGGCGCAGAACAAGCCCGTTCGTATCGACGTGCGCGCGAGCGTTCCCAACCAGAAGGCGGGCGCCGACAGCGTCAGGCTGAATTTCAGGATCGAGCGCGACGCGGATCACGCAAGAGACGCAGTCGAGATCGACCTGCCGGTAAGGCCAGACCGCGATCCGGTGCGGCGCTATGAGGTGGTCGACATCGCGGCTGGCCAGAGCGTGACGCTTCCGTCAGTAACGGAGGGGTTGCGGCCGGAGACATTCTCGCGGCGCGTCGTGCTCGCGGGCGATCCCGCATTGGTGAAACTGATCGCGGGGCTCAATGCGCTGGTCGAATATCCCTATGGCTGCACCGAGCAAAGACTTTCGCTCGCGAGCTCGGCGCTGGCGCTGAAAGGCTTCGCGCCGATCCTCGCGGCGGCGGGGCTTGAAGGGCGAGTCGACGCAAGTGTGCGGACGACGGCGCAGGCGATCGAACAGGCCGTCGACCCGGACGGACTCGTCGCCTTCTGGCCGCGCACGCAGGGCAATGTTTCGCTCACCGCCTGGTCCTACAGCTTTCTCGCAAGGGCACAGAAGGCCGGTGAAGCCATCGACAAGACGCTCGTCGATCGTCTCGGCAATGCGCTGAAGGCCTCGCTGCGCTCGGACTATCCGCGCCTCATCACCGGCGACGAATTGCGCGAGCGCGTCGAGGCGCTCAGCGCGCTGGCGGAAGGCGGCAAGCTCGACGATTCCTATGTCGCCGAATTTGCGCGGCAGGCGGATTTCCTGCCCAACGCCAGCGTCGCCGAGATGACCAGCGCTGTCGCGAGCGCCAGCGGCGACCAGCGCGTCGTCGCCTCGCTGCTAGACGCATTGTGGTCGCGGGTGAAATTTCTGCAACGCAATGGCGCACAAGTCTATGGCGGACAGGCGTCCGATGGCGGAAGTCCGATCATCCTGCCTTCCGAGACGCGCTCGCTCGCCGAAATGGTGCGCGCGACGGCGCTCGCGGCGCCCGGCGATCCGCGCACGCCCGTGCTGCGAAGCGCGCTGCTGCGGCTTGGCGAAGGCGACGGCTGGGGCACGACCAACGCCACCGCCGCCGCGATCAATGCGCTTGCGGAAGGCTGGCGCCGCCCGACCTCGCCCATCGCCCTCACCGTGACGCAAGGCGCCAATGCGCCGCAGTCGCAAACTCTCGACGCGAATACGCCGGCGCTGCGCGTCGCAAGCGCCGAGAATACGCCGCTTGTCATCGCCAATGGCTCCAACGCGCCCGTGATCGCGCTGGTGGAGACGAGTTACGAGCCGACGGAGCCGGGCGCCAAGGCGCCGGCGAGCAGCGAGGGATTCGCATTGACTCGCTCGCTCTTGCGCGTACTCGCCGGCGACGTGCCGATGGAGAAGCTGGAGCCGGCGGCGAGCGGCGCGATCGAGCTCAAGCAAGGCGACGTGATCGAGGAGACGGCGGAGATCGTCAATCCGCAGGACCGCACCCATGTGGCGATTTCACTGCCGCTGCCTGCGGGATTCGAACCGCTGAATCCGAACATCGCCACTGCCCCGCGCGAGGCGCAGCCTTCCGCGCCGCC
>Ga0182030_10012165_pt1 | contig 17279 bp, 15 predicted proteins | sample 812S3MmetaG_FD_121299 | JGI IMG/M metagenome (GOLD analysis project Ga0182030, IMG submission 121299) | Permafrost microbial communities from Stordalen Mire, Sweden - 812S3M metaG (Illumina Assembly) | ecosystem: Environmental > Terrestrial > Soil > Wetlands > Permafrost | place: Sweden...
GGACCAGCCCGGCGAGGGCAATGAGGGCAGCCGGGCGCCCCACGATTCTCCGAAAACCCGTCAGCACGGGTAGTGACGCTAGATGCCCGCCACCGCAGGGTCGAGGCACCCGGGGTTGGTCACTAGCGTGAGGGGGCATATGACACCCCTGGTGCTCTCCACATTTGCTGACCAGGAACGGGACCGGATCGTGACAGTGCTCATGGACTGGTTGCGGATCCCATCGATCTCCGCGGACCCTGCGCAGGCCCCTGCGGTGCGCCAATCGGCGGAGTTTTGCGCCCGGTTGCTGGCCGGCGCCGGCTTCGAGCACGTGGCGCTCATCGAGACCGCCGGAGGACCGGCCGTGTACGGCGACTGGCTCCACGCCGGGCCTGACGCGCCCACCGTCTTGGTCTACGGCCATCACGACGTGCAGCCCGTCGATCCGCTCGGGGAGTGGACGTCGCCCCCTTTCGAGCCGGTCATCGTGGACGGGGAGTGCCGTGCACGCGGCGCCATCGACGACAAAGGCCAGACGCTCTATCAGATCGAAGCGGCGCGTGGGCTGCTGGCGGAACGTGGCGGACTTCCGGTCAACCTCAAGTTCATCGTGGAGGGCGAAGAGGAGGTCGGCAGCCCCAATTTCGAGGCCTTGCTGGTGACCGAGGCCGAACGGCTCGCCGCCGACGTGATCGTGGTATCCGACACCGGCATGATCTCGCCCGAGGTCCCCTCGACGTCGGTCAGCCTGCGGGGCCTGGTGGCGTTCGATGTAGATCTGCGTAGCGGCCGTATCGACCTGCATTCGGGGCAGTGGGGCGGCACCGTGCCCAACGCGGCCCGTATCGCGGCCCGCCTTGTCACTGCCCTGCACGACGGCACGGGTCGCGTCACCATCCCCCGCTTCTACGACCGGGTGCGGCCGCTCAGCCCGCCCGAGCAGGCCTCGCTCGACGCCCAACCCTACGACGAGGCGTTGTTCTTGTCGCAGGCCGGCGTGGCCTACCTCGAGGGCGAAGAGGGCTACAGCCCGCTGGAACGCACCGGGGTGCGGCCCACCGCCGAGGTGGTCGGGCTGCGGGGCGGCTATGCGGGACCCGGGATGAAGACGATCGTGCCGGCCACCGCCGGGTTCAAAATCGCCCTGCGCCTCGTCCCCGATCAGCGTCCCGAGGAGATCGGCCAGGCCTTCGGGGAGTGGCTGGCCGCACAGGTCCCGCCTGGTGTCGAAGTGACCGTCACCTCGCTGGGGGCGGTGGCCCCTGCGCTGACCCCGATCGACCATCCGGCCATGGCCGCCCTGGTCACCGCCATCGAACGGGTGTGGGGCCGCGCGCCCCTCTTCACCCGGGAAGGCGGGAGCGGCCCCGAGGAGGCGCTGGGCCGGGTGCTGGGGGCGCCGGTGCTGTTTCTGGGGGTCTCCCTGCCCGATGACCGTTTCCACGCACCGAACGAGCGCATGGTCATGGACCAGTTCTGGAAGGGTCTGCTGGCCGCCGGCGAACTGCTCGTCGAGTTAGGGGCCCTCCGATGAGCAAACGGTGGCCGTCGGAGCGGGCCGGGTCGCCCGAGACCCGGGTGCAACCCGACCACGAGTGGTGCAGCTTCGAGGATCCCGACGAGGCGCGCACCTGGCTGTTCGACGTCACGTTCTTGCTCTCGAGGTGGACCTGCATCTTCGGGGCGGGCTGCCAAGGCGTCCTCACCGGTCCATCCCCCGAGCTCGAACAGGGATGCTGTTCGTACGGAGCGCACTTCACGGGGCCCGCCGACCTGGCCCGCGTGCGCCGCTCAGCCAAGTCCCTCACCGCCCAGCAGTGGCAGTTCCGGGACATCGGCCAACGCCGGGGAATCACCCAGACCCAACCCGACGGGACCCGCACCACACGGCTGGTCGCGGACGCATGCGTCTTTCTCAACCGCCCCGGCTTCCCGGGAGGCCCGGGCTGCGCGCTGCACCGCGCCGCGCTGGAAGAAGGTCAAGAACCGCTGGAACGCAAGCCCGACGTCTGCTGGCAGTTGCCGCTACGGCGCGAGGACCGAGTCGAAGACGACGGTCGGGTGACCTCCATCATCCGCCAGTGGGACCGTCGGCACTGGGGCGAGGGCGGCAGCGAGTTCGCCTGGTGGTGCACCGAAGAACCCGCAGCGTTCCGGGCTGCCAGCCCGGTCTACCGCCACATGTCCGGCGAACTGCTGGCCATGACCGGCCCGGCCATCCACGCTGCGCTGACGGCATTTTTGGACGAGCGAATCGGGCACTCCCCGCTCCCCCATCCGGTGGTCCGCCACCGCCCCTGACCGGTCACCGCCGGGCCCCACCGGCCCGTGACGGTCAGTCGTCGGACGCCGAGTACTCTTCGTCCTCGTCGTCCTCCATAGCCAAACACCAGGTGGCATGGTCGTCCCCCGGCTCGGCACCGCACTCGGCACAGGGCTCCACGATCACTTCAGTTGAGCGCTTCAGCGCACGCGCTTCTTCGAAGCGGCGATGCCGTCCCTTTTTCACCTGGGGCTCTCCGATCGAGACGTGCTGTGGAACCCGTGCATACTACCGCCGCTCTCCGCGCTTGGAGGGTCGAACGACGCACCTGAGGGCGCCGAACACCTTGTACGATGCGCCCATGGCCGACGAGTTTGACGTCGACGCACTGGTCCACCGCTTTCAGGAACGAGCAAAGGCGGTGCGCAAACGGGGGATGCCCCCAATCGAGGGACCGGAACGCAAACGCTTCGTCGACCAAGCCCGCATCGACTACATGGACTACGCCATGATCGGCGATGCGAGCGCCACCCTGGCTGATGGTGTGTTGACGCTCACCATCGACCTTCGCCCCCAGCCGGAGTGAACCTGGACGTCCCCTGGTGGCGCGACGCGGTCTTCTATCAGATCTATCCCCGTTCGTTCTGTGACACCGACGGCGACGGGATCGGTGATCTCGAAGGCATCCGCCGCCACCTCGACCACATCGTGCGGCTGGGGGCCGACGCCCTGTGGATTTCGCCGTTCTTCCGGTCCCCGATGGCGGATTTCGGCTACGACGTCAGCGACTTCTGCGACGTCGATCCCCTCTTCGGTGACCTCGACGACTTCGACCGCCTGATCGAAGCAGCCCACACGCAGGGCCTGCGCGTCGTGATCGACTGGGTACCCAACCACACCAGCTCCGCCCACCGGTGGTTCAGCGAGGCCCGTAGCAGCCGGGACTCCCCCCGTCGCGACTGGTACATCTGGCGCGACGACCGCAGCGACGCGCAAGGGGGTAGCGGCCCCCCGGGCTCGCCTGGACGGCTCCCCAATAACTGGTTGGCCGCCTTCCCCGGGGTGGGCGGCGACACCTTCCCCCCGGCGTGGACATGGGACCCCGGGACCGACCAGTGGTACCTGCACTTTTTCTTGCCCGAGCAGCCGGACCTGCGCTGGGGAAACCCGGAGGTCCGCTCCGCCATGGCCGACACCCTGCGCTTTTGGATGGACCGGGGTGTTGACGGCTTCCGGGTGGATGTGGCCCATGGATTGGGAAAGGACCCCGCCCTGGCCGACCTGCCCCCCGAGTTGGCTCCGCTCCCGGTGGCGTCGATCAACGACCGATCAGAGACCCATCCCTACCTGGCCGAGCTCCGAGGGGTGCTCGACGCCCACCAACCGCCGGCGATGATGGTGGGAGAGGTTTTCCTGCCCACCACGCCCCAGGTGGCCCGCTATTACGGCAGCGCGGACCGTCCCGAACTGCAGCTGTCGTTCAACTTCCCGCCCCTGTTCGCGCCGTGGGACGCCGCGGTGTGGCGCCAACGCGTCGAGGAGACCGAGACCAGCCTGGGCCCCGAACGCTGGCCGACGTGGGTGCTGTCCAACCATGACCAGGTCCGTCACCGGACCCGCTATGGGGGCAGCGAGGAGCGGGCACGGGCCGCTGCGGTGCTCCTGCTCACCTTGCGGGGCACCCCGTTCCTCTTCGCGGGCGAGGAGCTGGGGCTCGAAGACGCTGTCGTCGCTCCCCAACAACGCGGCGACCCCGGCGGGCGCGACGGTTGCCGGGCCCCGCTGCCCTGGGACGCCAGTGCCGATCACGGGTGGGCCAAAGGATCCCCGGCGTGGCTGCCTTGGCCCCCCGAAGCGTCCGGTGCCCGTAACGTGGCAGCCCAGGAGGCCGACAGCGACGGCATCTTGCATCTGTACCGGCGGCTTCTGGCGGCCCGGCGTGCGTCGCCGGCGCTGCGCCGGGGGACGTGGTCGCCGCTCGACGCCCACGACGGACTGCTCGCTTGCCTGCGACACCACGGCGATGACCGCCGCGGCGTGGTCGTCAACTTTTCGACCTCCCCCCAACCGATCCCTGCGACCGTGGCTGGGTGGAACGTGGAGGTGGCCAGCGACGCCCGCCCGGCCGGCCCCGGTTTGATCGCCGCAGATCAGGCGCTACTGCTTCACCCCGCCCACTAGCCCGTCGCGGGCTGAGGGCAGCGAGCTTCGAGGACCAGTTGCCCGTTGCCGGCGAAGGCCAGCGCTGCTTCCCCCGCCAACAGCCGGGCTACCGGCTCGCCCACTAGCGGCGCCCGCCATCCTTCTGAGAGCCTGGCCCCCGGGTCGCGGCGGACGAAGGCGGCCAGATCAGCCCTGGTGGCCAGCATCGCCGCGTCGATTTCCTCGTCCCGGGCGAGTTGGGCGACCCACGCCGCGGCCAGGGCCACCGCGGGCCGCAGGTCGCGGGGCACGTCGTCGCTTGGGGGGCTGACGATCCGCTCCGGCGGGAGCTGATGGCCGACCCGCAGCGCGGCCAGGATTTCCTCGGGGACACCGGCCCGTAGGTAGCGGGCGTCGAGTCCCCGCACTTCGCGCAACTCGGCCACGTTGCGGGGCGGCCGTTGCGCCATCGACTGCAGGGCCAGGTCGGGCAAAACCGTACGCACCGGAACATCCAGATTCTGGGCTCGTCGTTCCCGCCACGCGGCAAGCTCCTGGGCCACTCCGCGCGCGGAGCCCCGCAGCTGGCGTCCGTCGCGCATGCGCCACCACGCCCGGTCGGGATCCGGCGGCCGGCGGGATCGGGCCAGCAGCAACGCGCACTCGTCTTCGGCCCAGCTGCGCCGGCCGCGGGCGTCGAGGTCGGCGGCCACCGCGGCGCCCAGGTCGAGCAGGCGGTCCACGTCGGCCGCTGCGTAGGTCAGCTGCGAAGCTTCCAACGGTCGCCTGGTCCAGTCGGTGAGGCGGTCACCTTTGGCCACCGTGATACCCAGGTAGGCCGACGACAACGTGGTCAGCGAGGCGGACGAGTGACCGGCGAAACCGGCCGCCACCTGCGTGTCCCACAATCGCTCGGGCGCCCGACCACAGGCCCTGGCCAGCACCTCGAGGTCCTGCTCGGCGGCGTGGGCCACCATGACCCCCGGACTGCCGAGGACGGCGGCCAGCGGCGCGATGTCGACGGCCAGGGGGTCCACGATGGCCACGCCGGCAGCATTGCCCGGGCCGGACGGCCATGCCACCTGCACCAGCGCCAGCTGTGGGAAGTAGGTCTTTTCCCGGTGGAACTCGGTGTCGAGCGCGTAGGAGTCGAAACGGACCAACAGGGCGCACAACTCGGCCAGTCCGCTGGCTTCGGCGATGAGTTCTCTGCGCACCGTTAGGCCGGCTCGGCCCAGGCGCGCAGCTGGGCCAGACTCCGGGCCAGCAGGCGCGATACCTGCATTTGACTGACGCCCACCAGGTGGGCGATCTCGGTCTGGCTGCAGCCGACCACGAAACGCAGGTTGAGTATCTCCCGTTGACGGGGAGGGAGGCGCTCCAGGAGCGGGGTGAGCGTGAGCCGGCCGTCGACTTCGGCCAGGTTCTGGTCGGCCGTTCCCAGGCGATTGGTCAATGAATGATCCTCGCCTGGGGTGAGCGGGGCTTCCAGGGACGTGTTGTGGCGAAAACCGCCGGCGTCGAGCGCCTCCACCACCTCTTCCACGGTGACCGATAAGCGGGCGGCCACCTCGGCCAGCGACGGCGAACGGCCCAACTCCTGGGTCTGCTCGTCGATGGCTTGTTGGGCTTGGAGGTGCAGGTCGTGGATTCGCCGCGGCAGGCGTATGGACCACGCTTTGTCGCGCAGGTGGCGTTTCAACTCGCCCAGGATCGTCGCTGTGGCGAACGTGGTGAGCTCCACGCCCCGGGTGGGGTCATAGCGTTCGACCGCTTTGAGCAAACCGATGAGCGCCACCTGGTTGAGGTCGTCGAGTTCCACGCCCCGCTGGGCGAAGCGCGCGGCCAACGAATAGGCCAGACCCTGGTACGCGCCGACGACAGCGTCCCTCGAAGCCCGATCGCGAGTCTCGAAATGCTCGTGTATCGCCCGGCGAACTGTCTCCCGCCCGGCCAGCGGGATCGGCGCTCCCATGCAACCTCCTCGGCGGCCGAGCATATAGGTCAACCGCCATAATTCATTCGGGTGTCCTCCATGCGCAGGACCGGGACTTCCCCGGCTCCGTCCTGTGGGCCCTGGCCACAGTCGACGACCTCACCCACAAACAGCGTATGGGAACCCAGGCCGGATGCTTGCACGAGCTGGCAATCCAACCAGCCGGCAGCTCCTACGAAGATGGGTGCCCCGGTCCGGGCGGTGCGAACCGCGAAGCCGTTGAGCGTCGATGCCTCGCTGTCCCACACCGCGGGCTTCACGAAACGGCGCACGATGGCCCGGTCGCTGCGGGCCAGGACGTTGACGCTGAAGGCGCCGGCCTCCTCGATGAGGCGGTGGGTGAAGGCAGCGGTCTCCACCGATACGGCGACCAACTTGGGATCGCTGGCCACCTGGGTGGCCCAGTTGGCGGTCATGAGGTTGGCCCGTCCGGGCGCCGCGCTGCCGAGGAGGTACAACCCGGACGGCATCGACCACAGCACCCGACGTCGTCGCCGGTCGAAAGTATCTTCTCCTGCTCCCGGGGCGACGGGGCCACTCTCGCGTGCTCCGGTCTCGTCACCCATCTCTCGAGAATAGCTGCAAGGAGTGACGCCATCGCTCCCTGCAGCGCGAGACCGCCCCCCGCCCGGTCGGCGGTCCGCTCCGGTCGGCCGGTTCAGGCCACGACATGGAACCGCAGGTCAGGCCACGCCGGGTGGCGGCCCCACCCCGTTCGGCCGGTGAACATCTCGGTCAGCCGCGGCACGTCCTCGAGCGGCAGGCGGAGCGACAGCGCGTCACCTTTGGCCCGCCAGCTCGCCGTGTCGGCCACGAGGAATCGGACCCGGTGGCGGTCGCCGCGCACCACGAATCGGGCGCCTGGGGCGATGAGCTCACGGTGCAGTGCCGGCCCGAGAGCAGCGGCCGCGCCGGCGCCGATGCTCACCTCGGTTTTTCCTCGCAGCCGACCCTGGCCCCAGGTCAGCGAACCCACCACCAGTTCCGTCAGGGAGCTGCCGTCGCTGCTTCGCCGCGCTTGGATCTCGGCGCGGGCGGCGGGATCGGCGAGCAGTGACGGGCGCCGTAGATCGGTGCACCACAGCGGGTCATCGCGGGCCAGCAGGTCGAGGACCCCTTCGGTGCTCCAGGCCCGGCACGCTTCGAGCTCGTCGGCGTGCAAAGCGACGACTTGGAGGAACTTGACCTGGCCGAACGGTCCTTGCAGATCGCTCAGCCCGGGATCAGCCACCAGGGCGGCGGCCCGCAGGCTGGTGTCGGAGCCCGACTTCATGGGACCACGCAGGTCGATGTGGTGACCCTCGTCAAAGGGCCGCCCGGTGCTCCACACGTAGCCGGCGAGGGCCGAAAGCAGGTCGACACCCCAGGTGGCCTGAGTTTCGGTGCCTTTCACCCGCAAGGTGAGCTCGGCTCCCCAACCCGATACTTCGCGGTTGGGGGTCTCCTTCTCCTGCATTTCGGTCAAACCATGGGTCACCAGGTGCCAATGGTCGGGGTCGGCTAAGCGGTGCGCGGTCACCGCGTGCAGCGGCGTCCCCCCTTGGAACTTGCGGGGCCGGGCCGAGGGGTAACGGTAGGCCGGGGGGCCACCATCGGCGTCGTCGACGTGCCGGTCGATGGCCGCGCCGCCCCGCCCCTCCGTTTCGGCGACCGCGGGCCGCCCTCTGGTCACCGTCTGCGCCCCGTTGCGGTCACCGCCGGCCCCATTCCGGATCGAGTTGGTGCAAGAAGAGGTCGCAGCGGGTGGCTTCTTCGGTCTCGCCGATACGCGCCGCGGCGTTGCGCAGGGCGTCGAGGGCCCGCAGGAATCCTTGGTTGGTGGGATATTTCCAGCGGACGTAGCCCGAGCCGCGCCAGCCGGCGCCGCGCAGCGCGTCGAGTCCGCGGTGGTAGCCCACTCGGGCGTAGGCGTAGGAAGCAACCGGGTCATCGGTCGACTCGGCCAGCGCCGCCCACGCGGCCAGGAACTTCGGGTTGGCGCCGGCCACCGCGGAGAGAGCAGCGAAGCGCTCCGCGCCGGGGGCAGCCTCCGCCGCGGCTAGGGCGTCGGCCGCGGCGGCCGGCGGGGAGGGCAAGACGGTCTCGGGCAGACCGGTACTGAGCGACACAGGCGAATGATCGGACATGCCTGCATCCTGGCACCGGCTACGTTCAAAACCACGACCGATTGCATCTTCGACCGCATCGCCGAGGGCCGCCTGGCGGCCCACATCGTCCTCGATGAAGGCCCCTTCCTGGCCTTTCTCGATCATCGACCCCTGTTCCCGGGGCACACTCTGGTCGTCCCCCGGGACCACTACGCCACCTTGGCGGACCTTCCCGACGGGCTGGTCGGCCCACTTTTTGCTACCGGTCGCCGGGTGGGGGCCGCCTTGCGTCCGGCGCTCGGAGCACGCGGCGCTTTCCTGGCGCTCAACGACGAGGTCAGCCAGAGCGTCCCCCACGTGCATCTGCATGTGGTGCCGCGAACCAAAGGCGACGGCTTACGCGGCTTTTTCTGGCCCCGCACCCGCTACCGCGACGAGGACCACGCGGCGTCGGTGGCCGCCTCCATAACGGCGGCCCTGGCCGCCGAGGCCCAGTCGCCGAAGACCCGGCCGCCGAAGACCTAGTCGCGGAAGGCCTGGGCTAGCCGTCGAGGGTCTTGGACAGGACCACGAACGACAGATCGGGCCGGTTGGGCAGGCCGTAGCGGGCGTTGCCGTAGGGAAACGGACGCGTCTGCCCCGTCGGCCGGTACCCGCGCCGGCCGTACCAGTCGATGAGCTCGGTGCGCTGGGCGATCACCAGCATCTCCATGATCGGGCTGGACCAGCGCCCGCGGACGGTGGCCTCCGCCTCGGCTAGCAGTGCTCCTCCGAGCCCTCCGCCTTGCTGACGGGGCCGCACGGCGAACATCCCGAACTCCGCGGCGTGGGGGCGGCCGGTCAACTGGGCGCAGGCCACGACCTCGCCGTCGAGTTCGCCCAGCACGATCACCACCTCTGGCTGGGCCAGGGCGTCGGCCACCGCACCAGCGTCGGTGCGTTGGCCGCCGATGAGGTCCGCCTCGGTCGTCCACCCTTCGCGGGCGGCGTCGCCCCGGTAGGCCGACTCCACCAACGCCACTATGGCCGCGACGTCGTCGAGGCGGGCCAGTCGGAACTGCAGTGCAACGGGAACCATCGTGTCGAGAACCGGTTTGCCGGATACCGGTTTGCCCGAGAGCTGCTGGCCGGAGCGCTGCTGGTCGGGGAGCTGGGGGTCGGAGGGCACGGGTCAGGGCCGCCGGTCGAGGACCGCGTAGCTTTTCTTTCCCCTCCGCAGCAGCACGAAGCGGCCGTGGAGGGCGTCGGAGGGCCGCAGCGGCCGGTTCTCCGACTCGACGCGGCCGTTCACCCGCACCGCCCCGTTCACCAGGTGGGTGCGGGCGTTGGTGCGCGAGGTGGCCAGACCCGTGCGGATCAGGACCTCTTCGAGATCGGCGCCCCCCTCGAGCTGCGCGTCGCTGATCACCCAGGTGGGTGCGTCGGCCAGCGCAGAACGCAGGGTGGGCTCGTCGAGGCTGGCCACCGCTTCGGTGAAGAGCACCTCGGCGGCCCGCTCGGCGCTGGCCGCCTCGGCCGCCCCGTGCACCATCGTGGTTACTTCGCGCGCCAGCGTCCGTTGCGCGTCGCGCCGCTCCGGGTGCTCCGCATGGTTGGCTTCTAGGGCCTCGATGTCCTTGTGGCTGAGGAAGGTAAACCGGCGCAGGTAATCGCCCACATCCCGGTCGGTGACCCGGATCCAGAACTGGAAAAACTCATACGGACTGGTGCGCTCAGGCGACATCCACACCGTGCCGCTCTCGGTCTTGCCGAACTTGGTGCCGTCCGCCTTGACCACCAGCGGGGAGGTCAGGCCGTAGGCCGGGGCACCCCGGAGACGGCGGACGAGTTCGACGCCTTCGGTGATGTTGCCCCACTGGTCGCTGCCGCCAAGTTGCAGGCGGCACCCGAACCGTTCGTGGAGTTGCACGAAATCCCAAGCCTGTAGTAGCTGGTAGGTGAACTCGGTGAATGACAGGCCCTGGTCGCGCCCCTCGAGACGGGAACGCACCGAATCCTTGCGGATCATCTCATTGACCGAGAACAGCTTGCCCACGTCGCGCAGGAACTCGATCAACGGCACGGTGCTCAACCACTGCGCGTTGTCGGCCACGATGTAACTGCCGCCGCCCTCTGACATGAATCGCTCGAGCAGTGACGCCACCCCGACCCGGTTGCGCTCCAAGGTGGCTGGGTCGAGGAGTTCGCGTTCCTCGCTTTTGCCGCTGGGGTCGCCGATCATCCCGGTGCCGCCGCCGACCAGCGCGATGGGGCGGTGTCCGGCCTCCTGGGCCCGGCGCAGCAGGCACAGCTGCTGCAAGCTGCCCACATGCAGGCTCTCCGCCGTGGGATCGAAGCCGATATAGAGGGTGAAGCGCTGCTCGCTGAGCAAGGTGGGCAGCGTGGGCTCGGTGCATTGGTGCACCAGGCCGCGCCACGACAGGTCATCGAACAGCCCGGGGTCCTCGGGCGGCCCGGCTTCTAGCAACGAAAGGCTTTCATCGGGTGACACCGTGTCAGCCTGCCATGCGTTGCACCCGGACCCGATTCGCTTTCCGGGCCGGGTGCTGGACGCCTGTTGCTCAGCCGGCGCTCCCGAGGGGTCGCACCCGAAAGCGCGAGGCCACCATGGCCCGGTCGCGTCCTGCGGCTTTCGCCGCGTAGAGGGCTTCGTCGGCCGCCGCGGTCAACTCCAGACCGGTGCTCGCGTGTTGAGGGACTGAGGCGATGCCCGCGGAAAGGGTGATGCCTTCGAGGCCGGGGAGGCGCGAGATCCCGGAGCGGATCCGTTCTGCCACGTTGGTGGCGTGATCGATCTCGCAGCAGGGAAGGACCACCGCGAACTCCTCACCACCGAAACGGGCTACCACGTCCATCTCCCGCACGTAGCCGACCAGGGCTCCAGCCAGCCTGATGAGCACCTCGTCGCCGGCCAGATGGCCGCGCTCGTCGTTGACCCGTTTGAAATGGTCGACGTCGAAAAGGATAAGGCTGAGCGTTTCGGAGGTCCGGATGGCTCGTTGCACCTCGCGGTTGAGGGTGACCTCGAGCTCGCGCCGGTTGGCCAGGTTGGTCAGCGGGTCAAGGGCGGCCATGCGGGCCAGTTCGCCGACCAGCTCCGCGTTGCGCAGCGCCAAGGTGGCGTGCGCCGAAAACTGGCCGAGCACGGTGAGGCTGTGGCGCGACACCCGCTCACGCCAGCGCCCGCCCCATTCCAGCGCCAGCACACCTCCCTGCCCGCCTTCGGCGGCCAAGGGGACGATCACCACGTTGCGAGCGGCGGGCAAAAGGACCGTCAGCAGGGGATCTGCGACCGGGTCGAGGCGGCGTACCAGGGTGGCGGAACTCGAGGGCCATGCGCCCATGACCACTGCGTCGAACACTCCCGGCTGCGATGACAGCGGTGAAGGCATCATCTGGGCCGGGCGGCCCGGCCGGCTGGTCCCGGTGTAGCTGTGGAGGCGTCCTCCGGTTCCCCAGTACAGCCCGGCGCGTGGGGCCCCGAACGCTTCGATGGTGGTGCGCAGCAAGGTGGTGAGGATGTTCTCGATGTCGTGGCTTTCCTCCAGGCGGCGGGAGAGACCGGCCAGGGCGCTCAGTTCCGCGCGGGAGCGGCGCAGGTCCCGTTCGCTCACCTCGGAGAACAGCGCGGTGCACACCGCGACGGCCCAGAACCAGCTCAAGGTCAGGCCCACCGCCCGCCCCGAGGTGGGGCGCGCCGCGTGAACCCCGTAGAGCCCGTCGATCCCGCTGGTCAGAGAGAACGCAAAGATGATCAGGAACAGCAAGGAGTTCCACAGCGCGATGCGCAGGCCCGTGCGGTTGCCGGCCAGGATGGTCACCGACACGATCTGGATCAGGAACAGGCCGACCAGGGGACTCCGCACTCCCCCGCCGGGCAAGGTGACGGCCACCAGAAACAGCGAGTCGGCCACCAGCATCGCCTGGTCCACGTGGGTGGCCGCCGACGAGCCCCGCCTGCGGTACCACTCGACGGCGCCCGCAGCGGCCAGGAACAGCACACAAGGCACCCCGATCTTGGTCAGCCCGGCGCCCAGAGAATGGCCATCGAAAAGCGCGAAAGCCACCACCGCGCTGGCTAGCGCGCAGCGCACGATGAGCAGGAAACCGAGCCGTTCGTCCACGCCGGCCAGGAGCCGGTTCTCGTGGAGGGCCTGGATGCGGCGCAGTCCGCCCAGCCCGCCGCCGGTACTTCCGAGGCCTCCGGTCACCCCGAATCCTCCGGGCGCATCGGGCACCCTTGTTCCCCCGCCTGGGATCATGAGCGGCGACCAAGTCGTTCGCACTGAACCCTAAAGAAGTCCCCTGTCCGGCCGATGGGAAGTCTGACGGCCCGGACGATTTCGAGGATTCCGCGTCGTACGGGCAATCCCTCGCCTCTCTTCCGCATCGCCTATTCCTGAGTATCGGCAGGGGGTGGCGATCCTTTAGCGCGTTGTGGCCCCAGGCTCAGATATCGGGCACGTCGGGCCCGCCCCCCGTCATCCGGGGAAGCGAGTCGAGTACCTCCGGTGGTTCGCGCCACGGCGAAGCGACGCGCCCCTCCTCCGCGTCGCGCACGGCGCGCCACACCCGTTCGGGGGTGCACGGCATGTCGATGTGGCGCACCCCGAGGTGGGCCAGGGCGTCGATGACCGCGTTGTGGACCGAGGGAGTAGCCCCGATCGTTCCCGACTCCCCGATCCCTTTGGCGCCCAAGGTGTTGCGGGGCGTGAGGGTCTGGGTGTTGGCCGACTCAAACGACGGCAGTTCGGCGGCCGACGGAATCCCGTAGTCCGCCAGGTTGGAGGTGAGAGGGTTGCCGTCCTCGTCGAACACCACGTTCTCCCACAGCGCCTGGGCGATGCCCTGGGCAATGCCGCCGTGCTGCTGGCCGGTGACGATCAGCGAGTTGATGATGCGACCGCAGTCGTCGACGGCGACGTGACGGATGGGGACCACCGATCCTGTGTCGAGGTCGACCTCGACCACCGCGATGTGGGCACCGAAGGGGAACGTTTCGCCTACCTGCTTGACGTCACCGGCCCACGCCAGCGGCGTCGCCCGTTCTTGGGCCGCCGCGCCCAGTTGTGCCCAGGTCAACGCCCTGGCCGGCACGCCGGCCACTCCGACCCGGCCGTCTTGGACCACCACGTCGTCCTCGCTGGCTTCGAGCAGTTCGGCGGCCAGCTTGCGCGCCGTCTCCCACACTTCGCCCGCCGCGTGCTGCGCGGCCGCCCCGCCGATCTGCAGCGAACGCGAACCGCCGGTGCCGCCTCCTTCGGGGATGATCGCGGTGTCGGACTCGATGACCCGGATCGCTTCGAAAGCGATCCCCAAGCGATCGGCCACGATCATGGCGAACGCGGTGGCGTGACCCTGGCCGTGGGCGGAGGTTCCCACCCCGACGGTGGCCGTGCCGTCGGCGTGCACCTCCACTGATGCGTACTCGTTGGTTCCCCCGCCGGCCGTGATCTCCACGTAGGTGGCCACCCCGATCCCCAGCACCCGCCGGGCTCCGGCGGTGAGCCGCCGCTCCTGCTCGGCCCGCAGGTCTGCGTAACCGGCGAGCTCGATGGCCTTGTCCAGCGACACCAGGTAGTCGCCGCTGTCGTAGGTGGTGCCCATCTGCGTGGTGAACGGGAACTGTTCGGCGCCCAGCAGGTTGCGACGCCGGATCTCCACCGGGTCCACCCCGAGCTCGCGGGCGGCCAGGTCCATGGCTCGTTCCAGCATCTGGGTGGCCTCGGGTCGCCCGGCACCCCGGAACGCTCCCATGGGGGTGGTGTTGGTGGTCACCGCGGCCGCCGCGTAACGGATTTGAGGGATGCGGTAGGGACCCTGGGCCATCATCCGGGTGGGCCCCAAGGCCAGCGCCCCACCGAAGCCGCCGTAGGCGCCGGCGTCGGCGACCACCCGCACCCGCATGCCGGTGATGGTGGCATCGGGGGCGAAACCCATCTCGATGTAGTCCACTTGGCCCCGGCCGTGCGGCATGCCCACCATGTTGTCGGAGCGGTCCTGCACCCAACGCACGGGGCGCCCCAACTGGCGGGCCACCGCGATGGTCACCGCATGCTCTGACGCCATGCCCACTTTGGCCCCGAATCCCCCTCCGACGTGGGGGGCGATGACCCGCAACTGGTGGCGCTCGAGGCCCAGGCGGGCCGCTGCGATGGTGGCGAAGAGGTGCGGCATCTGGGTGGCCACCCATACCGTCAGCTGGTGACCTGATCCGTCGTCGCGGGGATCGGCCAGGATCGCTTCGCCTTCGAGGGGGACCACCGCCATGCGCGGGCTGGTGGTCCGTACCCGTACCACCGTCGCCGCCCCGGCCAGCGGGTCCTCCGGTCCGGTGTCGAGCCCGGCCACCAGATTGCTCCCCAGCTCCTCGAACGACAGCGGGGCCCCCTCGGCCAGGGCTTCTTCCATGTCGACGGCGGCGGGCAGCGCTTCGAGGTCCACTTCGACGAGGCCGACGGCGTCGGCTGCGACGGCGGGTGAGGTGGCTACCACCGCGGCGATCAGGTCGCCCACGAAGCGGACCTTGTCGGTGGCCAGGGGCGGGCGGTCCATCTGCGGGTTGAGGGGGAACAGCCCGCCCACTTTCGCCAGATCGAGGTCGGGGGCGGTCCATACGCCGAGCACGCCGGGCAACTGGCGCGCCTCGGTGGTGTCGATCCCCACGATCAGCCCGTGCGCCACCTGGCTGCGCACGAACGCCACGTGCACCAGGCCCTCGGGGGTCATGTTGGCGATGTAGCGCGCCTGGCCCAGCAGGAGTTCGGGGTCCTCGACCCGCCGTACCGCGTTGCCCAGGATGGATCCGGTCATTAGTGCGTTCCCCTCTCGTTCGCCCAACTCACCAGGCGCTGCGCAGGCCAGGTGTTGATCACTGTTGCTACGTCGACCCCGCAGTCCACAGCTTTGCGCACACCGTAGTGCTGCCATTCGAGCTGCCCCGGCGCGTGGGCGTCGGTATCGATGGAGACGAGGCAGCCGGCGTCGACGGCCAGGCGCAACAGCCCATCGGGCGGGTCGAGGCGCTCGGGCCGCGAGTTGATCTCGACCGCGGTGCCCGCCTCGGCGCAGGCCGCGAACACGGTGGCCGCGTCGAAACTCGACGGCCGTCGCCCTTTGCCCACCACGATGCGCCCCGTGCAGTGACCGAGGATGTCGACATGGGGGTTGGTGACCGCGGCGACCATGCGCCGTGTCATGGCGCCGGCCTCCATGGCCAGCTTCGAGTGCACGGAGGCCACCACCACGTCGAGGACGGCCAGCAGGTCGTCGTCCTGGTCGAGGGAGCCGTCGTCGAGGATGTCGACCTCGATACCGGTGAGGATGCGAAAGGGGGCGAGGCGCTCGTTGCACTCGGCGATCAGTTCGAGCTGGCGCAGCAGTCGATCCCGGCTCAGCCCGTTGGCCACCTTCAACCGAGGCGAGTGGTCAGTCATGGCCAGATAGGAATGACCGAGTTCGCGCGCCGCGACGGCCATGGCCTCCACTGGGCTGCCTCCGTCGGACCACTCGGAATGGGCGTGGAGGTCGCCCACCAGTGCGCTGCCCAGCGCGGCCTCCGCCGCGGTGGCTTCAGCCGAGGGGGCCACCGATCCCTCCAGCTTCGCCAGGTAGCCCGGCACCCGTCCGGCCAACACGTCCGCGATGACCGCGGCAGTGGTGTCGCCGATGCCCGGCAGCTCGGTGAGCCGACCGGCCCGGGCCAAGGCGGCCAAGCGGGCCGACCCCGTGCTCGACGCCACATCGGCCGCTTTGCGGAAGGCCCGGACCCGGTACGTCGGTTCGTGGGCCCGCTCCAGGAGGTAGGCGATGCGGCCCAGTACCTCGCTCGCATCGCCGGTTTGCTCTGGGGCCTCATCCGTCACTGGCCTTGGCCTCCCTGGCCCTGACCTTGACCCTGTCCTTGACCCTGGGGGGCGGTGGTCGAGGTCGTGGTTGGCGTGGTCGTGGTCGGAGCGACGGTGGTGGTGGGGGCCACCGTCGTGGTGGTCGAGGGAGGCAGCGTCGTCGTGGTGGTGGTCGTTGTCGTGGTGGGCGGGCTGGCCCCTGCCGACTCCAGGACGGCGATGGCCTGGGAGTACTGCGAGCCGGTGATCGATCCCTGATCAAAGAGGCGCTGCACCTTTGTCACCGCACGGTCAGCGGCCCCGCTACGCCCGGCGCCGGGCGCTTGGGCGGCCACCCCGCGCAACAGTGTGGCCACCGAGTCGGGACCGCTCCCGCCGCTGCTCGACAACGACGCGGCCACCTGATCGAGTTGCTGGGCCACCGCGTCGACGGTGGTCGAGAGGGTGGTGGTCGAAGTCGTCGACGTGGAGGTGGACGCGGAGGTCGTGGTGGTGCTCGCCGCGCTCGTTGAGTGGTGACTGGCGATGAGCACGATGGCCACGATCACCCCGACCACGACCAACGCGGCGACGATGCCGGCGACGATCGCTCCCTGCTTGCGTCGCGGCGGGGGAGCCGGCGGGGCGACCCACGGGTCGTAGTAGCCGCCGGCCCTGGGCTGGTCGACCCGGGTGAGAGGGACGCCCGGCGGGTAGGCCGCCGGGCGGTCCATGCGGGTCGCGCCGTACCCGCCGCCCGCGCCAAAGCCGCCGCCCGGGCCTGCGCCGCCGCCCACCGGGTAGGCCTGGGTGCCCCCTCCGCTTCCTCCGGGGATGAGCTGGGTGGCCCCCACGCCCCCGTCACCACCGGAAGGTCCGGCCGGCAGACCCCCGGGAGGCCCGCCAGCCGGCCCGGAGGCCGGCGGCGGGGGCGGGGGCGGGAAGGCTCCGGCGCCCGTTGCGGCGACCGCGCCGCCCAGCAC
>Ga0182030_10012167_pt1 | contig 17278 bp, 10 predicted proteins | sample 812S3MmetaG_FD_121299 | JGI IMG/M metagenome (GOLD analysis project Ga0182030, IMG submission 121299) | Permafrost microbial communities from Stordalen Mire, Sweden - 812S3M metaG (Illumina Assembly) | ecosystem: Environmental > Terrestrial > Soil > Wetlands > Permafrost | place: Sweden...
AGGCACCAGCTCTTCACCCATCGCTCCCAGCCGGGATGCGTGTCCTCACCTGGATCGGTCGCCAGCCGTGGCGCCAACGGTTCGAACACCTGGAAGACGTGCCAATTGCGCCACGTCCACGCCGCAAAGGGCAGCAGGGCCAGCAGCACGCACACCGCGGCCATGCGGGCCAGTTTCTTCATGGGAACGACAGCCTCGCCCACACCGCGTCGCAGGCCAACCAGCAACGCCGGCGCCAGCGCCACGGCCACCAGGGCGCCGTCCGGCCGCAGCAGGGCGGCATAGGTCACCGCAAACGTAAACCAGAGCGCTGGTCCCCACCCCGGCCGCGCACGGAACCGCTCCGCCGACCACAGTGCCAGGGCCAGCACGAAGAGCGTGGGAGCCTCGGTGAGCGGCTGGGCAGCGTAGACCGCCGTGAAGGGGCACAGCGCCGCCAGCCAGAGCGTGCAATGGGCAGCCCCGGCACGTAGCGCCTCCGGAGCGATGCGCCGCGCAAAATCGGCCAGCAACAGGCAGCCGGCCAACTCCAGCGCAATCTGCACCCATGCCGCCGAGGCGTAGTTTTCCATCCCGAACACCCGGAAGCAGAGCGCCAGGAACAGCGGATAACCCGGCAGCCGGATCAGGGTGGGATACATCTCGCCGGTGGCCACGGTCAGGTCGTAGCGGCCATGCAGCAGCAGGTTTTTGGCCAGCCCCCCGTAGACCAGCGAATCCCCGTTGACTTCAAAGAAGTGTTGAAGCATCCACAAGCGCAGCGCCAAGCCAGCGGCCAGGGCCACGGCCACAGACACGGCCGCGCGAACCCGGCTCAGGGTGCTTGGTCCGGCAGTTAATTGACTCTCGTCGGCAGCTTCCATACGATTCGTACTGTATAGCGTAGACCGTTTCCACGGTTTTCGCCCAGGTGGAAACGAGACTGGCCATGCCCCATAGACAGATTTTCTTCGACCCGCAACGCAAGCGATGGAAGCGGTTACGCCGCATTCTGGACATTACAGCCGTCCTGTCCACGCTGATTCTGGCGGGATTTATCTTCAACGTGATGCGCAATCAGCAACTGCCTGAGCTGTTGCTGACCGCTCCCAAGCACAACTACAAGGCGTTGTCCGATCGCCCCCCGCTTCTGCACGGGCAAAAGAACCAGCGCCCGGCGCGCCGCAAGACCACCCGCAAGCCCTCCGACATCCCCTTCAACACCGGCGAGGGTTTGCGCGCGGCTTACTATGTGCAGGACGATGCGGGCAGCTACTCTTCTTTCAAAGAGCACGTCCACCAAATCGACCTGCTCTTTCCCGAGTGGCTGCACAGCGATGCGCCCAGTGGAACTCTGCTGGCGACCACCGGCGACAACCGCGAATACCCGGTCATCGATGGCGCCACGGTGCACGACCCCGACGATCTGAACAAGATCAAGCGGGTCATCCAGGCGACCCGGGAAGACACCGAGGTCTTTCCTCACCTGAACAACTTCAATCCCCGCAAGCAGGCCTTCGATCCTGACTTTGGAGCCGTTCTCAAGGACCCCTACAAGAGCGCGGTGTTGCGCCAGCAAATCATCCGCTTCCTCACTGCGTTCCGAGGACCCAAGGGCGAATGGGTCTATCCAGGCCTTTCGCTGGACATCGAGAACCTTCCCGACGATGCGGATCAGGCTTACCTGCGCTTCATCGCCGAGTTGTATGGCGATATGCACGCGCGCAATCTGCGGCTCTACGTCAACACCGCTGTCGCCACGAATGACAACGACCTGAAGCAGGTTGCCGCCAACTCCGACGGACTCGTGCTGATGAACTATGACGAGCACGAGGTAGAAAGCGCGCCGGGGCCGGTCGCCAGTCAGGATTGGTTTGTGGGCAATCTGCGTCGCGTTCTTAAAGTGGTTCCCAAGGAAAAGCTCATCTGCGCCCTGGGCAACTACGGCTACGACTGGACGATGTCCATTCCTAACCCCAAGGACAAGAAGCATCGCAAGCCGCAGATCGTGGACACCGACGTCCTCCAGGTGTCCGACGCATGGCAGCGCGCTGCCGACGCAGACGCCGATCTCGATCTGGATTACGACAGCCTCAATCCGCACTACGAATACATCGATGAGGACCTGAACCAGCGCCACGTGGTCTGGTTTCTCGACGGCGTCACGCTGTTGAATGAACTGCGCGCCGCCCGCGGGCTTGGCCTGCAGACCTTTGCACTGTGGCGCCTCGGGTCGGAAGACAGCTCCATGTGGAATGTGTGGGACAAGCCCAGCAGCGCCGATTCGCTGCAGGCGCTCGGCTCCATGCAGCCCGGCCACGACGTCGACACCGAGGGCGAAGGGGACATCCTGCGCGTGACCGGCCATCCTCAAGCAGGCAAGCGCACCGTCTCCGTCGATACTGACGAGACCGACCCGCGCAAGAAGCTCATCATCGATGAGCACATGGATGCGTATCCGCACAGCTACACCGTTCAGCAGTACGGCTACCATCCCAATGAAGTCGCGCTCTCATTCGATGACGGCCCGGACCCCAAGTGGACGCCGAAGGTTCTCGACATCCTCAAGCAAAAGGGCGTTAAAGGCACCTTCATGATGATCGGCGCCGAAGCCCAGGAGAACGTCGGCCTCATGCAGCGCGTGGCGCGCGAAGGCCATGAGATCGGGAACCACACGTATACCCATCCCGACATCAGCGAAATCTCGCAGCGGCAACTCGACCTGGAAGTCAAGCTCACCGAGCGCCTCTTCGCCAGCAAACTGGGCGTACAGCCGCTCTACTTTCGCCCGCCGTACGACATTGACGAGGAGCCTGATACCGACGACGAGGCCGCTCCGGTGGTCCGCATTCAACAGGACGGGTTCACCATCATTGGCAACAAGATCGACACCAGCGACTGGGACGAGCATCCCCGCAAGAGCCCGCAGGAGATCATTCAGACCATCTTCTACTGGCTCGACCTGATGAAGACCAAGCCGCAATTTCGCGGCTCCGTCATCCTGTTCCACGATGGCGGCGGCGACCGCTCGGCCACCGTGGAATCGCTCCCGTTGGTGATTGACGCCCTCCGCGCTCGCGGTTACACCATCGTCCCAGTCTCGGCGCTCATGGGCAAGACCACCGCCGAGGTCATGCCCAAGCTGACCTTCCAACAATATCTGCGCGCCCTACCCGACTCCATCGCCTTCTCCGGACTGGCCATCATCGGCAAGTTCATCGTTCTGGTCTTCTTCCTGGGAGACATCCTGATGAGCGCCCGCCTGCTGCTCGTGGGCTTGTTCGCCATCATTGATCGCCTGCGCCGGCCCCACCGCAAAGCCTCGCCGGGCTACAACCCCCGCGTCGCCGTCCTCATTCCGGCCTACAACGAGGAGAAAGTCATCGTGCGCACCATCCGCTCGGTGCTCAACTCCGACTACTCCAACCTCCACGTCATCGTCATCGACGACGGCTCCAGCGACCGCACCTCTGAAGTGGCCCGTCAGGCCTACGCCGCCGAAATCGCTGCCGGCCGAGTCCAGGTACTCACCAAGGAGAATGGCGGTAAGGCCGCTGCGCTCAACTACGCCCTCGACCGGCTGACGGAAGAGGTCTACGTCGGTATCGATGCCGACACCGTGATTGCGCCCGACGCCATCTCCAAGCTCATCCCGCACTTTGAAGATCCGCTCATCGGCGCCGTCGCCGGAAACGCCAAGGTTGGCAACCGCGTCAACCTCTGGACCCGCTGGCAGGCGCTCGAATACATCACCAGTCAGAATTTCGAGCGCCGCGCCCTGGATCTCTTCAACGTGGTCACCGTGGTTCCCGGAGCCATCGGCGCCTGGCGCACCGGCCCGGTCAAGGCCGTCGGAGGCTACCCCATCAATACGGTGGCCGAAGACGCCGACCTCACCATGGGCCTGCTCGAGTTCGGCCTCAAGGTGGTTTACGAAGACCGCTCCCTGGCCTTTACCGAGGCCCCCATCGACGCCAAGGGACTCATGCGTCAGCGCTTCCGCTGGTCATTCGGAACCCTCCAGGCTATCTGGAAGCATCGCGCCGCCTTTGTGCGCAACAAGGCCATGGGATTGTTTGCCCTGCCCAACATTCTCATCTTCCAGATGCTGCTGCCGCTGGTTTCCCCCTTCATCGACATCATGTTCCTGGCCGGTGTCGCCCACTACTTCATTGACCGCCATTACCACCCCGAAGCCGCTTCGGCCGCCAGCTTTGAAAAGCTGCTGGTCTACTTCCTCGGCTTCCTGGTGATTGACTTCGTCACCTCGTCGATCGCCTTCAGCCTGGAGCGCCGCCACCCCGCCAACAAGGGCGACGGCTGGCTGCTCTTCCACATCTGGCTGCAGCGCTTCGCCTATCGCCAACTTTTCTCGATTGTCCTGTTCAAGACCCTCAAGCGCGCCATCGACGGCAAGCCGTTCAACTGGGAAAAGCTGGAGCGCACCGCCAAAATGAGCAAGAGCACCGATGCCCTGACGGCAACGCGGTGATGCGGAGCATTGATTTAGCGCTTATGTTTTAATCCTGAGTCGTGATGGCAACTCGTGTCCTGTCTCTGAGATTCACAACAAAGGAGAGACTGTCATTCTGAGCGAACGGGGCCCCGAGCGCTTTTCAGTTCGGGGCTGGTGAGCGAAGAATCTGCGCTTGCTCTTTCGCGTCGTGCCCCATCCATTTCGCAGGTTTTATCGCGAAATGGGTGGGAAAGCGCAACACTCTTTAAGAGTTGGATCATTTTAAGGGCCGGATCAAGAGCGGAAGGGAGCCGCACAGCCGATGAATCGCCCGCGCGTCCTGTTCGTCGGCCGAGCCACGCTCGACGCTCTCTACTGGCTCGACCAGTTACCCGAGGAAGACACCAAGATCTTTGCGCGCCAATTCCAGGCCGCACCCGGCGGACCCGCGCTGAACGCAGCCATCACCCACTCCCTGCTCGGCGGAGAAGCCATGCTGGTCAGTGCCGTCGGCGGCGGCCCATGGGCTATTCCGGTACGCGCCGAGCTGGAAAAGCGAGGAATCTCCCTCTTCGATCTCGCCGCCGACACCGCTTATGAAACTCCTCTGACCACCGTCCTGGTCAACAGCGCGAACAGCAGCCGCACCATCGTCAATCCGCCCGTCGTGCCCGTCGAATTGCGTCAACTGACGGGTGAATGGTCCGCGGAGATGCCCGCCTCCTGGGGTGCAATTCCCCCTGTCGTCTTATGCGACGGCTTCCATCTTCAGCAGGTGCTGCCCTTTCTTGCCGCCTGCCGGGACGCGGGCGCCGCGCTCTGCCTGGACGGCGGCAGTTGGAAGCCCGGAACAGCGGAACTGACCCCGTTGCTGACCGCAGCCATTTGCAGCGAGCGATTCACCATCCCTGGTTCGGCCGACTCTGGCCTGTCTGATTCCAGCGCGTCGGGCCCCGGCCCATTGATCCAGCCTCCAAATAGAAGCACCGTGCCCCATCCATTTCGCAGGTCTTATCGCGAAATGGGTGGGAAGGCGCAACACTCCACTAATGTCGGATCAATCACGCACTTAAACTCCAGCAACGGCCCCATCGCCATTTTTGAATGGTTCGCCGCCCGTGGCGTCCCCTACGTTGCCGTCACCCGCGGCGGAAGATCCATCCTCGGCTGGGACCGCGGCCGCCGTTTCGAGATCGAAGTAGTCCAAATTGCCGCAGCCGACACGCTCGGCGCCGGAGACGTTCTTCACGGCGTCTTCTGCTACTTCTTTGCGCAGAAGCCGGATTTTGAGTCAGCCCTGCGGCGCGCCTCAAAGATTGCCACCCTGTCTTGTCAAAGCCTTGGCATTCAGGCCTGGGCGACGCAGACCGGGGAAGTTATAACCTGAGCCCTGTTCCCTGTTCTCACGCGGGTGCCCCTGGTCCCTCGCATTTGGGGACCAGGGATTCCACACACACCATGAGCGAGTCGCGTCCCCGGTACCGCTTGCCCAGCGCCTATCGTTGGCGCCAGTCTTTGCAGATGATTTCCCCTCTTCGCTGCACAATAGTCATCAGGGCGAAATCAACAAATGCCGCCGTAATCTTCCCCGTAACTCCTTATTATGGAGGATTTTGCAGACAACTTCTTTGTTGTCAAGATTTTACAGCGTAACCCATCCCGTAAGCCAAAGAAAACAAGGATTTTGCCTCCAAAATACGGGTGGGGGTATCCGGCCATCCATGGGGTACGGACCGGGAGCAAGCCGGGTGCCGCGTGCCCGGTCTCGATTCTGAGACCGGGGAAATCTCAACCAAGAGGGAGGAACCCGCTCGTCCTAACTCCCGACTCCCGACTCCTAACCCCTAACCCCTAACCCCTGACCCCAAACCCCTGTTTTTCACGCCGCCGCAATGCGTCCAATCAAATCCATCTGCTCGTGCTTGCTGGCCGCGCCAATGGTGAAGGCGTCGAGCAGGCCCAGCGACAGCGCGAAGTGCAGGGCCTCGCTTTGCCGTTCACGCAATCTCCCCTGGCCCAGGATCTTCATCCCGATGATGCCCTTGCCCGCCGCCCGCATCTGCTTGATCACGTCCGCCACCGTCTTGGGATCGGCGTCCATATACGAGCCCACCGGATTCATGCGCACCAGGTCGACCTCCACCCAGGGGCTCGCCGCGGCAGCGCGCAGGGCTTCAATCGAGTGGCAACTCACCCCATGCGTGCGGATCACGCCCTTCTCCTTGGCTTCGGAGAGCACGTCCATCACCCCCCGGTAGCGCACTGTCCAGTCGGCCTCCGTCACGCAGTGGACCAGGCAGATGTCGATGTACTCGGTGCCCAGTTCGCGGCGGAAGCGGTCCAGATCGGCCCTCACTCCTTTGGGATCGCGGGTGTCCGTCTTGGTCATGATCGTAACTTTGTCGCGGGGAACATGCTTGAGCGCCGAGGCCACGTACGGGTGACTTCCGTAGCTGTCGGCCGTATCGAAAAAGCGCAGCCCGTTGTCGTAGCCATTCAGCAGCAGCGCCGTCAGCCCGTCCATACCCAGGCCGGTCTGGTCGGAGCGGTTATCGAACCCATGCGTGCCGGTGCCCATGGCCAGGCGGCTGGTTTTGATGCCGGTTGTCCCCAGCGCGACCGTGTCGTGAGCGTTGAATTTCTGGGTCAGCGGCGGAAGTTCCGCGGCAAATGCCGTTCCGTCCGTGTGCAGTTTGGAGGCGACCCACGCGCCGCCGAGACCGCGCGCTGCGTTCAAGAGAAATTGTCTACGCTTCATGGCTCCCCCGGGGAATTGAGGATCCGTGCTTGACCTGGATTTTATCCCGGAAATCCGCCATTTTTCCAGCGAACACCGCGTTCCTGGATGCGACGGCGCTCGAATTCGGCCCTCGAGCCGCCTCTGGACTACAATCATGGGTTATGGCAACCGCATCGCTCACGACCCAAATTCAGCCGTGCTCGCCCCAGGGCGGGTTTCGCAATGAACCTTTCGTCGATTTCAAGGCACCGGAAAATGCGCGCTCCATGCAGGCCGCGCTGGATGCGGTGGCCTCGCAACTGGGCCGTGAATACGACCTGATCATTGGCGGCCAGCGGCTCAAAACAGAGGCCAAAATCCGCTCGTTGAACCCGGCGCGCCCCGCCCAGATTGTCGGCATTCACCAGAAGGCCGGGGCCGAGCACGCCGAACTGGCCATGAAAGCCGCGCTCGATGCTTTCGAATCCTGGAGCCGGACCTCTACCGACGAACGAGTCTCCCTGCTGCTCAATGCCTCACGCATCATTCGCCAGCGCACCTTCGAATTCTGCGCCTGGCTGACTTTTGAGACAGGTAAAAACTGGGCCGAGGCCGACGCCGATGTAGGCGAAACAATTGATTTTCTTGAGTTTTATGCCCGCGAGGCTCTGCGTTTGGCCGGATCACAGACGCCCATTCAGTTTCCCGGCGAGCGCTGTGAACTCCACTACATTCCGCTCGGCGTGGGCGCGGTCATTCCCCCCTGGAACTTTCCCTTCGCCATCATGGCCGGCATGACAGCGGCCTCCATCGTCACCGGAAACACCGTGGTCCTGAAGCCTTCGTCCGACGCTCCCACAATCGCCGCCAAGTTCGTCGAGGTGCTGGAGGAAGCCGGGATGCCAGGTGGCGTGGTCAACTTCTGCCCCGGCTCCGGCTCGAGCTTCGGCAACGCCATCGTCGAGCACCCCAAGACGCGCTTCGTTGCCTTCACCGGTTCAAAAGCTGTCGGCCTTGAAATTCACGAACGGTCCGCCAAGCCTCAACCCGGCCAGATTTGGATCAAGCGGACGATTCTCGAGATGGGCGGCAAAGACTCAATTCTGGTGTGCGCCGACGCCGATCTGGACCTCGCCGTTGACGGAGTAGTCGCCTCGGCCTTCGGTTTCAGCGGCCAAAAGTGTTCGGCCTGCTCCAGGGCGATTGTCGAAGCGCCCATCTACGACATTTTCCTCGAACGCCTCCGCGAGTGCGTGGCGAAGCTGACGGTTGGCGATCCGGCAACCAACGCGAATCTCGGCCCGGTCATCAACAAGGCGGCCCTCGATTCCATGCTTGGCTACATCGAGACCGGCAAAAAGGAAGGCCGTCTGATTGCTGGTGGCAAAGCTCCCCAGACTGCGGACGGCGGCTATTTCCTTGAGCCGACCGTATTCGCCGACATCGCGCCCGACGCGGTCCTGGCCCAGGAAGAAGTCTTCGGTCCGGTGCTCGCCCTGATCAAGGTATCCAACTTCGAGGACGGCATTCGGGTAGCGAATAACACCGAATACGGCCTGACCGGCTCCATCTACTCAACCGACCGCGCAAAGCTCGACCACGCCCGCCGCGAGTTTCACGTCGGCAACCTCTACTTCAACCGCAAGTGCACCGGGGCTATGGTGGGCGCGCATCCCTTCGGCGGCTTCAACATGAGCGGCACCGACTCGAAGGCCGGCGGACCCGATTATCTCTACCTGTTCACCCAGGCCAAGAGCGTCGCGGAAAAGCTGTAGCGCACTTGGCGGCTGAAAAAGGGGGGGAACGGGCCTGAGCCCATTCCCCCTTTTCCGCTGCGACTTGTAGTCACGATGGGTGCCTGTTACGCGACAGCCCCCGACGCGGCGGCTTCCTCGGCCTCGAGCTTGCTGCCCACCTCGGCGGCGGCCTGCGCCAGCACGCGGTGATGAATGGTAAACAGCGCCAGTTCCAGCCGGTCGCTAACGCCGGTCTTGTCATAGACAGAGCGCAGGTAGTTCTTGATCACCTGTTCCGTAGTTTTAAGCCGGTTGGCGATCTCGCGGTTCTTGCAGCCCTGGACGATGAGCGCCACAATGCGCATCTCCTTGGGCGTGAGTCGGTCGCGGACCCGGGTGCCCACCATATCTTCTTCCGGCGAGTCAACCGCCATGATCTGGGGTGGTACCCATGTGCTTCCAGAAGCCACCGCGCGCACGCATTCCACCAGCGCTGCCCCGGTCACGCTGCGAAACACCACGCCGCGAAAACCCTGTTGCAGGTAGGCGCCGGCAGTTTCGTTGTTTTCGGCAATCACAATGCCGCGGCTCCCAGCGGATTCCAGCAGCGCGTGCAGACTGCTCACATCGGGCCGCAACGACGCGGCAAACAGGACAACTGAACCAGGAAACGTGGTGACCGCGTGCTGAAGCCGGTCCAGGTCGGTGCATTGAGCAATGATGCGCAGGTCATCGTCCATCGCCAGCACCTTGGCTGTACCTGCACGAAAAATTGCCTGTGAATCGGCCAAGATGATCTTGTTCATGATGCGCGCCCCATACGCGACATAAGTCCCGGAAGACAAAGTGAATCCTGCCCGGCCAATAACTCCGGCAAAACCGCAATTAGCGGTCCGGGTTCAGGCACTGGTCTCCGCCTCTTGGCATACTATCGGCAGATTGCAGAAAAGCTCTCACTCTGTCTCAAACTGCAACACCAAAGGCGGCTCACATTCCTTTGGTTACCTGTCCGAAGACGAGACTGGTTGACACTTTGGTAATTTTCCTATCCATGAGATTACAACGCGATGACTCCGCAGGTCACGAATAATTTGTACGGAAGCCATTGCGTCCTTTCATCTTTCGGGGTCGTAAACTGGTAGGACTATGGCAAGGCCCATCCTGTTGGCGGTAGACGACGACCTGAATGTTCTGGAAGCGGTGGTGCAGGATCTGCGCCGCCATTACGGCTCTGCATACCGCATCATGCGCGCCGCCAGCGGTCAGGCGGCTCTGGATACGATGGCGCAACTGAAGACACGCCAGGAGCCGGTCGCCCTGCTTTTGAGCGACCAGCGTATGCCCGGCATGACCGGCGTGGATTTTCTTGAAAGGGCGCGGGAACTCTATCCCGAGGCGCGGCGCGTGCTGCTCACCGCCTACGCCGACACCGAAGCCGCCATCCGGGCCATCAACACGGCCCGCATCCACTACTACCTCAACAAGCCCTGGGATCCGCCGGAAGAGAAGCTTTACCCGGTCTTGACCGACCTGCTGGAGGACTGGAAGGCGGGCTACCAGCCGCCTTTCGAGGGCTTGCGGGTGATCGGTCACCGCTGGTCGCTCAATGACCACAAGGTGCGCACGTTCCTCTCCCGCAACCATGTTCCGTACCGTTGGCTCGACATTGCCGCGAGTGGCGACGCGCTCCAGCTTCTCAAGGAGCGCCAACTCGATCCGGACTCCCTGCCGGTGGTGCTGTTCACTGATGGCAGCGCACTGGTCGATCCGGAGCCCGAGGTCCTGGCCTTGCGCGTGGGCCTGAGCACCCAGGCGACCCAGGAGTTCTATGACATGGTTGTGGTGGGCGCCGGCCCCGCAGGCCTGGCAGCCGCCGTCTACGGCGCCAGCGAAGGACTGCGCACCCTGGTCATCGAGCCCGAAGCACCGGGCGGTCAGGCGGGCTCGACGTCGAAAATAGAGAACTACCTCGGCTTCCCAGCCGGCATCAGCGGAGCGGATCTTGGCCGGCGCGCGCATATTCAGGCTGCCCGGCTGGGCGCGGAGTTTCTCACTCAACGCGCCACCGGACTGCGCATCGATGGCCAGTACCGGTTTGTGCAATTGGCTGACGGCCGAGAGGTTTCAAGCCATGTCGTGCTTTTGGCCCCGGGCGTGCAATACCGCATGTTGGAGATTCCCGGTGCCGAGCGCCTGGCCGGGCGCGGCATTTACTACGGCGCCGCGCTGGTCGAGGCGGTGGCCTGCAAGGACGAAGAGGTATTCGTGGTGGGCGGCGCCAACTCCGCCGGACAGGCGGCTTTGCACTTTGCGAAATTCGCTTCCAAGGTGACGATGTTGGTGCGCGGGCCGGGATTGGCGGCCACCATGTCGAAATACTTAATCGATGAGATCGAACGCACATCCAATATTGTGTTGGAGCCGAAAACCCGGGTGCTGGAGGCGTTTGGCGAGGAGCGGTTGGAATCGCTGCTCCTGAATGGTCCGGTAGGCGATTACCGGGTGCCGACGTCGTCCGTGTTCGTTTTCATCGGAGCGGCTCCGGGAACAGCGTGGCTGCCGTCCGCGATTTTGCGCGACGAGAAGGGGTTCCTGCTCGCCGGGCCGGACCTGAAGAGCAACGGAAAGCTGCCGGAGGGCTGGCAGGAGCAACGCGAGCCGTTTCTTCTTGAATCCAGCGTGCCGGGAGTTTTTGTTGCAGGCGATGTTCGTCACGGGTCGGTCAAGCGGGTGGCTTCGGCGGTAGGTGAGGGGTCGATTGCGGTGCAGTTCGCGCACCAGTATCTGGCGGGATTCTAAGCGCAGAGCCAGGGGCTCTGCGTCCCGACCAGCAAAATGCGGGGTCGCCGACGCCTGATGGGTCGCGTCGACTTGGGCGAAATGCTTTCGGGATGCGTCCACTCGGGTTCTGCGACAGGGAGACAGGCAAGCCAAGATGAGTCAGGCCGGACAACTACTGGAGATCGAGTCCATTCTCTTGAAAGACGTCGCAGAAGCCCTGCGCCAGACGCGGCCCTTCGCCGGAACTGATGTTTTCCAATTGCGCGGCGTGGAGCGGGTCGAGCGGGTGACGGCCAAAGCGGGCACAGTTTTGGCGGAGCCCGGCCAGCGTGGCGGCTACTACTGGCTGGTGCTGGAAGGCGAGATCCGCGCCGAGCGCCCCGAACCGGACGGCTCTCTCACGCTGGTTAACATTGCTGCGGCAGGGGAAGGTTTTGGCGAGACACCTCTGCTGACCGGCAAAATGCATTCTCCATTTGCCATCGTGGCGGCGCGCGACTCCATCCTGGTGCGCTTTTCCGAGGAGAATTTCTGGGAACTGATGGCCTGCTGCCCATCCGCCCGCGCCGTGGTGCTGGCGAACATGGCGCAGAGGCTGCAAGCCCACCAGGTGGAAGCGCTGCACCGCGAGAAACTGGTTTCGCTCGGCACCATGGCCGCCGGCCTCATGCACGAACTGCACAATCCCGGTTCGGCGGCCAAGCGTGCGGCTTCGCAACTGCGCGAAAATCTCTTGCGCTTGCAGGAAGTCAGCCTTCGCTCCAGCGCCCGGCCCAAGACCCAGCTTCAGGTCGATTGCATGCACAGGCTGCTGGAGTATTCGGTTCGCGGCTGCCATGCCCCGGCATTGAGTTCTCTGGAGCAGTCCGATGCTGAAGAGGCCCTGTCCGAGTGGCTGCAATCGATCGGTGTTCAGAACGCTTTCACTATCGGGCCTGCGTTGGTAGCCATAGGCTTTGATCGCGAGCAATTGGCCTGCGCCGGAGAGGCCTTTGACGCCGCAGGCTTCTCTGATGCGTTGAATTGGCTGGAGGCCTTGGTCTCCAGCGTGTCTTTGGTTTGCTCAATCGAAGAGAGCATCGCGCGCGTCACGGAATTGGTGATGGCGGTCAAGAAGTTTGCCTACGACGACCGGTCGCAATCCCGCCAACTCGACGTGCATGACAGCCTGCAAAGCACCGTCACCATCCTCGGCCACAAACTGCGCAGCAAACAAATCTCGGTGGTGAAGCGCTTTGCCGCCGCGCCCTCCATCATTCAAACGCGCGGCTCCGCCCTGAGTCAGGTGTGGACCAACCTGATCGACAACGCCGTCGATGCTTCGCCCGAGAACGGGCAGATCGAGATTGCGACCTGGACTGAAGCCGGCGCTGAAGCGGCGGAGCCGGGCGTCGGGGCGGGGAAGGGAACTGGCTGGCTGGCGGTGAGCATCGGAGATCACGGCTCCGGCATTTCGTCCGAAACGCTACCGCGCATCTTCGAAGCATTCTTCACCACCAAGGCCCAGGGCTCCGGAACCGGCCTCGGTTTGGAGATCGTCCACCGCATCGTTACACAGAAATTCGGCGGCACCATCGAGGTTAAGTCCGAACCGGGAGACACGCGCTTCATCGTGCGCCTGCCGATGAACTGCCGCGCGGGAACAACAACCTGCGCACTGCCTGCCTGACGCCACTTTGCTTCGCCCTTTTCTTGGCGGGAATACAGCGGCGAGAAATCGATTCAGGCAGCAGGTCAAGCCCGGTAGGCCGGTACTGGTAGGCAAAGCCCGGTAGGCCGGTCTGGTAGGCCGGGACTTTAGTCCCGGCGACATAAGCCCAGCAAACCAGCATGGGCTTTAGCCCCTGAGGTTTGTCTTTCGGTAATCCCACCCGCAAAGCGCTCTTTCCCGCAGCCTGTTCAGGACCTGTGAGCTTCGTATCTTGCAGTCATCTTGCTGTCTCGTTCCTGTCCTGTCCCTTTTTTTGTATGAGTAATTTCCAACCTTTCTCCCAGGCCCTTCTCCGGGTCAAGTTGGCCTCCGTCAAGCCGATGAAGAGGACGGAGAGGCTTGGATGACGGATCGCACGGAACTGCTTGAAGCCGCGCTTGATTGCTTCCCGGAGGGCATTGCGCTGGTTGGCTCTGAAGGCCACATCGTCTTCTGGAACCACGCGGCAGAAGCCATCACCGGGCACGCTGCGGCCAGCCTCGTGGCGCGTCTGCTCCCCGGAGAGTTGGAGCCGCTGGTCGGCGGATCGCAACCGGGGCGCGCAGTTCTCGTCCACCTCGAACACAAACTGGGGCACGATGTGGCGGCCATGGCGCGGACACTGGTGTTGCGCGACAGTCTTGGCGCTCGCATCGGCATCGCCGCTGTCTTTCATCCCGCCGAAAGTCTGGATGCGCGGACGCATGGAGACCGGGCCGAAGGCGGTGCCGCGGACGGAAGTCTTGCGGAGTTCGAAGACCGGCTGGCAGCGGCATTCGAGGACTTTCAGCAGGGCGGCGAAACCTTCGGCGTCCTCTGGATAACGATCGATCAGGCCAGCGGTTTGCGCAAGACGCATGGCGCAGGTGCGTGCGAAGCGATGTTTGAAAAAATGCAGCACGCCCTGGCCAACGGGCTGCGGCCATCCGAGGAGATGGGGCGCTGGGGCGACGATGATTTTCTGGTGCTGTCGCACGAGCGCACACCGGAGATGCTGGCCGCGCATGCACGGATGCTGGCTGGCTTGGCGCGGACAGCAGAGTTCCGCTGGTGGGGCGACCGCATTTCATTGACCGTGAGTATTGGTGCGGCCCAGGCGGAGCAGGCCGAAACGCTGCAGCTATTGCTTGAGCGGGCGCAAATCGCCATGCTCAAGAGCGTCCATGCGGGTGGCAACCACATCACGGCGCCGGGGAGGCAGGAATGTTTGCCATCATAGGAATTCTCGTGGTTTTTGGGGCGGTTATCGGCGGCTTCCTGATGGAAAAAGGTCATATTGCCGTGCTCGTTCAGCCGGCAGAGTTGCTCATTCTGGTCGGCGCGGCCGCCGGCACGTTGCTGGTAGCTAATCCCATGCACATCATCAAAGCAGTGGTCGCGGGTTTGATGGGCGTCTTCAAAAGCTCGGCGTTTGCCAAGGAGCGTTATCTCAGCACGCTCAAAATGATGTACCAGTTCCTGAACAAGGTGCGCAAAGAGGGATTGCTGAGTGTGGAGATGGACGTCGAAAAGCCTCAAGAGAGTTCGATCTTCAAAAACTATCCTGAGTTTCTCGGCGACCATCACGCGCGGGATTTTGTCTGCGACACCCTGCGCATGGCCATCACCGGCGGCGTGGAGCCGTTCGACATGGACCAGATGATGGAGTTGGACATGGAGGTGCATCACCACGGGGCCACGCAACCGGTCAACGCGCTGACCACCGTTGCGGATGCGCTGCCCGGACTGGGCATCGTGGCCGCAGTGCTGGGCGTGGTCATCACCATGGGCTCGCTCGGCGGCCCGCCGGAAGAGATCGGCGAAAAGGTGGCTGCTGCACTGGTTGGTACTTTCCTCGGAATCCTGTTGTGCTATGGCGTGGCTGGCCCGTTGAGTTCCAACATGGCCAAGACTGCCGATGAGCACAACGAATATCTGCATGTGCTGCGCGTGTTGATGCTGTCGTTTCTCAAAGGCTCAGCGCCCATGATCGCCATTGAGATGGGCCGTCGCGCGATCCCCGCGCATGTGCGGCCCAGCTTCGACGAGATGGAAAAGAACTGCAAGAACAGTGGCCCCGCGGCAGTTGAAGCCGTCGCGGCGTAAGGCCAGCGTTTGACCCCGGAGACATAGACCTCATGACGGCCAAGACTCAACCCATCATCGTCATCAAGCGCAAAGGCGGCCACGAAGGCCATCACGGCGGAGCGTGGAAAGTGGCGTATGCCGACTTTGTCACCGCCATGATGTCCCTGTTCATCGTGCTCTGGCTGATGGGATCGAGCGACAAGGTCAAGAAGGCTGTCGCTGGTTATTTCAACGACCCCAAGGGAACGGCCAACCTGCTCGGCACCACCATGTCCGGCAACGGCGTGGCAGTGATCGAGACCAACGACACCATGCGCAAGTTGAAAGAGAAGCTCGAAGAGGGCATCCTTGCAAAGAAGGATCTGGAGAAGCTTTCCAAGCAGATCGAAATCACCATCACTCCCGAAGGTCTGCGCATGGAACTGCTGGAAGACAAGAACGGAACCTTCTACCAAAGCGGTTCGGCCCGGCTGAGCGAGAGCGGGCAGGAACTGCTGGCGCTTTTGGCCGCAGAGTTGAAGACCCTTCCCAATGAGTTGCTGATCGAAGGACACACCGACGCAGCGCAGTATTCCAGCGACACCAGTTACAGCAACTGGGAGCTGTCGGCCGATCGCGCCAACGCTGCGCGGCGTCTCTTGCAACAGGACGGCGTGCGCTCCAACCAGGTGAAGCAGGTGCGCGGCTATGCCGATCAGTTGCTGCGGGTAAAGACCAACCCGTACGACCCATCGAACCGCAGAATCTCCATCCTGGTCAAGAACATTGATGGCCAAACGCCTGCGCTGCCCGCAGCCAGGAAGGAGCCAAGTCCACCCGCGCCGACCGCCGGCGCCAAGCCCGCTGCAGCAGGTTCCGCGCAATCCAAGCCACCAACGACCGCTCCAGCAGCCAAGACCGGGCTGTTGGACAAGCTTAAAGGAATGATGCCTGGAAAGAAGAGTTAACCGGTCAGGCAAGCCACTTCAGCGCGCCCTCGAAGCAAATTGATCACGCCATTTTTTGGCGACGGAAGGGAGAAATGGTGTAGTCTTGTTGGCGAGCTAGAAAGCGTTTACTTGGGGGTATTTCATGACTATCGTTGCCGGCGTTGATTTCGGCACATTGAGCGTTCGCGTAACCTTGGTGGACAGCGAAAAGGGCCCGATCGGCACTGCCTCGGCCTCTTATCCGCTGCACCGCCGCCGCGAGGACCCGAATTTTGCCACACAGTCCCATGCGGACCAGATGGCGGCGCTGGCCGCGGCCACCCGCGATGCGCTGAAGACCACCGGCGTGAGCGGAGACGCGGTTGCGGCCATCGCGCTCGACACCACCGGATCAAGCGTCATCCCAGTGGGCGAGGGCCTGGAGCCCCTGGACGACTATTACCTCTGGTGCGATCACCGCGCCTTCGCTGAGGCCGAGGAGATCACGACCAAAGCCCATGCGCTCCATCTCGAAGCCATCGAGTGGTGCGGCGGCGTGTATTCGCATGAGTGGGGCTTCGCCAAGCTGCTGCACTGGCTGCGCCACAATCCGGACAAGCGCGACCGCTTTGTCACCGCTCTCGAACATTGCGACATGGTGGCGGCCACACTGGCGGGCATCACCAAGGTCAGCGACCTGAAGCGCAGTGTTTGCGCCATGGGCCACAAGTGGATGTGGAACCCCAAGTGGGGCGGCCTGCCGTCAGAGGAATTTTTGGTCGCTGTGGACCCGTTGTTTGCCGGCATTCGCGCCAAGCTGGGCGGCGAATACCTGACCAGCGATCATCTCGCCGGGCATCTTTCACCCAAGTGGGCTGAGGCGCTGGGCCTGAAGGCTGGAATTCCCATTCCCGTTGGTGCCTTCGACGCTCACTGGGACGC
>Ga0182030_10012169_pt1 | contig 17278 bp, 17 predicted proteins | sample 812S3MmetaG_FD_121299 | JGI IMG/M metagenome (GOLD analysis project Ga0182030, IMG submission 121299) | Permafrost microbial communities from Stordalen Mire, Sweden - 812S3M metaG (Illumina Assembly) | ecosystem: Environmental > Terrestrial > Soil > Wetlands > Permafrost | place: Sweden...
GCCCTGGATCAAGGGGAAGTCGCGGGTAGTCACCGCAACGACCGTGAGATTGCCGAGACCGGGATAGTCGAAAATATATTCGATCACCAGCACGCCGCCGATCAGCGTCGAGAACTGGATGCCAAGCAGATTGATGAGCGGCACGGCGGCGTTGCGCAACGCATGGGCGTAGACGATCCGCCGCCGCGACAGGCCGCGCACGCGGGCTTCGTCGATGAAGGGCGCCTGCATGACTTCGCCGAGCGACGTCGTAAGGGTGCGGACGATGAAAGGCGTGATTTCGACGGCGAGCACGAGGGCCGGCAGGATCACATAGGAAAATCCGCCGTAGCCCAGCGCCGGCAGCCATTTCAGCTTCACCGACAGCAGTAGGACCAGGACAATGGCGAGCCAAAAATTCGGTATAGAAACGAAAAGCGACTGTATGCCGAAAGCCAATGCGTTTTGCCATCCGTTCTGGTGCAGACCGCCCGCGATGCCGACGGGAAACGACAGCGCGAAAGCGAACAGCAGCCCGACGCCGCCGAGTTGCAATGTGTATGGCAAACGTTCAAGTATGAGATCCAGCACCGGCGCCATGTCGGCCTTGGTCGGATCGACATATTGAGTGTTGGCCGCAACGCCGCCGCTGCGCGGCCGTATGTAGGATTGGCCGAGATCGCCCCGCAGCAGGCCGCCCAAATAACGGCCATACTGGATGACGATCGGGTCGCGAAGCCCCATTTCGACCGCGACTTTCTCCACGACGTCGGCCGGCGCCATGCTGCCCACGATCAGCCGCACCGGATCACCGGGAATGACGCGAAGCAGCGTGAAAATGATGAACGACGTGATGCAGACGATCAGCACGCCTTGAGCGATCCGCTTGACCAGGAATTCGAGCACGAACATGGGCGCGTGGTGCTCCCGATCCGATTGCCAGGGAATGAGGAACTGGCGGAAAGCGCCGGTCCGCGACTTCGAAAGCCGGGTGCGCCGGGCTAGGCCAGCGTCGCCTTGCTGGCATCCTGCATCCCGTTTGGATAGATGTAGAGGCCGTCCAGCTTCTTGTTGTAGGCGTGGAGGAACACCGACGTGAACAACGACAAAGCGGGGGCTTTTTTGGCGATCATTGGCAAAGTTTCCGTCTGGAGGATCTTTCTGCGCTCCTCGATCGTGTTCGCATTGCGCTCCTTGTCGAGGACGGCGTCGATCTCCTTGTCAACGATGCCGCAGATGCGCTTGGACGACGAATGGAAGTTGTTGCGAAGCACCAGATCGGGCTCGGGCGAGCCCGTGCACCAGCCGCAGTCGATCATATGACCTTCGCCGCCGCCCGGCTTGTCATAGAGCACGTTGACAAAGGCCGCGAGCTCCAGGGTCTGAAGATTTATTTTGAAGCCTTGCTCCTGTAACATGCCGGTGAGAAGCTCGGCATATTCCTTGGTCTTCGGATAGAAGCCGACCGATGCGTAATAGGTCAGTTCCGGCAAGCCCTCACCCTTGGGAAAACCGGCCTCGGCAAGAAGCTTCTGAGCCTTGTCGGGGTCGAATTCCGGATATTCGGCAACCTCCGTATAGCCAAACTTCACCGGCGAGATATGGGCCTTCGAATAGGCGCCGGAGATGCCGAGAATATCGAGGATCTGCTTGCGATCGATCGAATGGCAGACCGCAAGGCGAACGCGCGCATCGTCGAATGGCTTCTTCGAGCAGCGGAACCACAAATATTTGTTCTCCACCGAGACCGTTTTGCGGACCGCGAAGCGCGCATCCTTGGAAAGGGTTTCGGCTTGCTCCTGCTCGAGGCGCTCGATAACGTCGGCCTCGCCGTTGAGGAGAGCCAGCATGCGCGTCGTCGTGTCGCCGACGAAGTGATATTCGACGCCGGGAATTTTCGGCGTCCCCAGGTAAAAGTCGGCGTTGGCTTGCAGCGTCGTGGTGTCTCCTTTTTGACCAACGAATTTGAAGGGCCCGGTGCCATTGATGCGGGCCGACAATTGCGCCTTGTTCGCGATGTCCTTGGCGGACGCGATCGGCAGGTAAGACGACAGGTAATAGTAAAGGATTGCCGGATATCCTTGCGCCTTGGTGTTGATGCGGCAGGTGTGGTCATCGACAATGTCGATGGTCACCGGGCCGGGATGCCATTGCGCCGGCCGGTCGGGCTGGGCACCGTATTCATACGTCGCCTTGACGTCGGCGGCGGTGAAGGGCGTTCCGTCGTGGAACTTGATGCCCTTACGAAGCTTGACCTCCAGAGTGTGGGGATCGATCGAATTCATCGATTCAGCCAGTTCGAATACCAATTCTTCGGGATTTTCCAGCCGCATCGGGGCGCGCGTCAGGTAACCGAACACAAAGCCTTCCAGGACCTGTTGACCGATGCTGGTGTGACTGGTCGGATCCCAATTGCCGGACATCGCGTCCCCGGCGAGGAAGCGCAGATTGCGCGCTTCCGCGGCGAACGCCGAATTCATCAGGAAGTCGGGATTGACCCGCGCGAAGCCGACGGCTCCCGCACCCGCCATCGCACCCAACATCACGTCCCTGCGATTGATCATTTTGTCCTGCCTTTCTCGTCCTGTCGTTGTGGGATCGGAAGGCATACCCGCCCGGGCATGCCTGTACGCGTTGTCAGCACCGGCGCGGGAAAACGCCTCGCCCTCACCAGGCGGGATCGATCGGCGTCTTCACGGCGCCGAGCCGCTCGACGGCTTCGGCGGCGTCCAGGCATTGATCGTCGCGGAACCGACGGCCGGTCAGCAGCACACCGATCGGCAGGCCGGTCTCGGCGTCGCGCGCCGCCGGCACGCAGGCGCTGGGCAATCCCAGCAGATTGGCCGGCATGACGGGCCTCACCATCTCCATGGTCTGTGCGGCACCCTCCACGGAGGACGCATCGTATCCATGCGTGAAGGGCAGCTGGGTCCAGGTCGGCGACAGAACCAACGGATAGTCCGCCATGAACATTGACCACGCACGCGCGTGTCCGTCACGTGCGGTGAACAAGTGCGACATCCCCGCCCTGTTATCCGGCACTGGCCACATCGGGAAAAGACTGCCGAAGAAGAAGCGCCCCTCGGCGCCCATGATGGGCGCCATCTCTTCCCACAACGACGCGTAGTCGCCCATCAGAAGCCGTCCCCAGGTGCCCAGCACTTCCTCATATTGGGGTGGGACCACTTCCCGGACGTCGTAGCCGGCGTTGGACAAGGCGTCGGCGGCCTTCCGGACCGCCCGCGCGACGACAGGTGCGCAGGCGCCACCCGGCGGGTTCGGTACAACGGCGACGCGGATATTTTCCTGCCGAGGTCCGTCGAACGGCATGCCGATGCAGAGCGGATCGCGCGGATGTGGGGTCATTATCGCCTTGAGTCCGAGCCTGACGTCGGCGACGGTACGTGCCATCGAACCATGCACGGCCATCATTTGCCAAGCGATCGGGCGATTTTCGAACGGAGGTTGCGTGTAGTCGGGCACCCGCCCGGCCGACGGTCTGATCGAGGCGATGCCGCAGGCGTTCGCGGGATTGCGGAGCGAGCCGCCGATGTCGTTGCCGAACCCGAGCGGACTCATGCCGCTTGCGAGCGCTGCCGCCTCGCCACCGCTGGAACCGGCAGTGGTTCGCTCGTGATCCCAGGGGTTGCGCGTGAGGCCATGCAACGAACTGTCGGTGTGCACGCGCATGCCCAAGTCCGGACAATTGGTGCGGCCGATCGGAATGGCGCCGGCGGCGCGGAGATTCTCGACGAGTGGTGCGTCCTCGGGAGGCACGGCGTCAGCAAGCGAGGGAATGCCCCACGTGCTGGGAACGCCCTTCATGTCGATATTGCATTTGATCGTAATCGGCACGCCGTGCAGCGATCCGAGAGCCGCACCGGATGCGACCGCCTTGTCGGCGGCGTCTGCCTTGGCGAGCGCGTCGTCCGTCAACACCTGCACGATAGCGTTCAACTTCGGGTTAACGACTTCGATGCGGGCGAGATGGGCCTGGACGACTTCTCGCGATGAAAGGTCGCGGCGGGCGATCGCCTGTGCAAGATCGCTTGCAGAACGTTTCCAAATCTCTGTCATTTCCGGCTCCGGAGTTCAATTTGCTCGGTTGATAACCGGCTCAGGAAAGATTATCCTAAGGACCTTGGCGGCCGCACCCTTCATTTGGCCCCTCCAAATGGACGGTCGCGTTGGGGGCAATGAAGCCCTCGCCCGCGCTGGAAGGGATTAGCGTGGCCATCGCTCGCATCGGCGCTGTCAGCGAGTACCTGCTCGGACTCTATGCGCGCTCGACAGAAGCGGACGCAACGGGGTTCTCGACATTCGCTCTGGACGGAATGCGCGCGCTGCTGGACGCGGACAAAGCCTGGTGGGGCGTCATTTCCATCTCCGAGGCTGGACCTCTGCTACAGAGCTCGTTCCTTTGCGGATTACCGCAGACGTTTGAGGCGGTTTGGGAGACGGTCAAGCAGGACGACGACATCGCCAAGATCATCGCGCGGACAAAGAATCAAACTGTCTCGCTTGAATCGAAGACCATCCCGGCGAGCAACGGATTGAGGCGACTGGCCGACGGGTTCGATGTCAGTCAGACGATATCCATCTCCGTGGACCTGCCGGATCAACGCGCGTTCATGTTCGTCTCGCTGTACCGCGGCCACCAGCGGCGGGTATTTACGCCCGAAGAACGCTCAATCAATGAATTGCTGATTCCGCATCTTCACGCGGCGTGGCGGCAAAATCTTCGCGAGCGTCTGCGCCCTACCGGCGCCCCCGGCGGAACGGAGATCTTCCGGGCATTCGTCGACCGCCAGGGAAAGGCAGTTCAACACGAGGATGGATTTGCGGCTGCCGTAAGTTGCCACTGGCCTTCATGGCGGGGACCGCTTTTGCCATTGGTGCTTCGCGAGGCGATCGAAGGGGCCAGTGCCGCGCCAGGCAGATGGGTCGGTCGAGGCGCCTGGGCGGTGCGCAGCGCGCCGGCCGGGTTGCTCACGCTGGTCGAATTGCGCGAGGCAACGCCACTCGATCGTCTCACGCCTCGAGAACTTCAGGTGGTGCGACTTTACGCCGAAGGGGAAACCCACAAGGATATCGCGCGCCTGACCGGCCTGACGCCTTCGACCGTTCGGCATTACCTGCGCGAGGCCTATTCGAAGCTGAACATCGACAACAAGGCCGCGCTCGCCAATCTCATGGGGCGCCGGGAAAACGCCTCGCGACAGCGGGTCGTTCCTTCGTGACGACCTGTTCGTGACCTGCGTCTGCGATTTTCCTCCGCGCCGAATCGCCGGCAAGATCCAGCTTGATCGGCGGCTCGGGTAACCGGGTTACCGACTGGATCCAGGCAAGAGCCACCAGAGCCAGCCATGACGGCGATTCACCGTTGATCCAGCACCGGCGACAGAGGCAAGGCGTCGTCCATCCAGATGCTGATGTTCATGCCGCCCCCGTCAGGCGTGGAAGCCTGACATTCGGTCTTGGCATTGGGGATTTCCCTGTCCGCTGGTTCTGCTTTGTCGTTCAGTGCCGAGCGGTAGCATTGACGGGATGCCGATTGCAGCTGTTTCAAATCGGCTCCCGTTACCGCTTTGCCTGCCTTGGCGAGTAGCCCGAACCACTCGTTCGGCGGAAAGCCGCCCGCATCCCACGTAAGGGAAATGCCGGCATGCCGATGACCCGCGCAACTCAGCACGCTCTTTCGGTTTCTAAAGAACACGTCCTCGCCTGAAGGCGAATAGTGGTCGAAGCTTTCATCGGTCGCTTCAAGGAGACGCGCGACAATCCCCTTGCACTCGGCCGAGTCGACCGCTCTTTCGATCGGAGCCGCAAGTCCCGACGTGATTCCACACGCCAAAACAACTGCGATCGCGGCCCACCACGCCACGGCTGAATGAAGCTGCGGCCTGTGTTCCGCCCTGCCCACGCTTCGCTTCCACCCGTGCGTTCGCCTAAATGTCACAGAACCCTCGCGCGATTCTCTGGCGGTTGATCGAAGATCCCCTGCAGCCGGGGCACCCAATTGCGGTCACCTTCCCGACGAACCCTGAAAAGATCGATGCACTTCCTGGAACAAAGCGGCCTTCGCCACGCGTAGTACCGGACGAGCCCAAACTTGCCATTACAGACTGCGCATTGCGTCGCGCTGCCATGTCTAAGACTTTCGAAGCGATTGGGCATTGATGGTCTCCTCTTCGCTTTATCGTAGCTGTTCGTCGATCATCCTTTTTTGACTGTCGCACGCGATGGGCCCGTGCGCCTTTTCCACCGATTGACGTAAGACGATCGAGACGAACGGCTCAATTGAACGCAGGTAAGCGCCGGGCACCCAAAAGGGTCACGGGACTATACGAAGGTCTGCGGCGTTCGCCCCTCGGCGAGCGGCCTGTTCCTCGCTGCACTCGACAACCTCGTTCTCGGCCCGGTCGGCTGGCATTGGGTGCTGGCCGCGGACATCATTCGGGCCATCCTTGCGCCGGCTATCGGCGGGTTGGTCCCGGGCCGGAGCGTTGGCCGCCGGTTCGTCACGACCAATGGACGGCGCAGATGAGCGCGGGCCGGACTTTCGCGGCAATCTTCGCGCCGGATGTATCGCCGCGCTGGCGAGGGCGCGCTTTGCCCGATCGGCACTCGCCCGAGTGGCGATCCGCCGGGCGCAGCACTTGAAAATGCTCTCCGAAGTCGTTTGACCGGCCGGCAGCACGAGGCTGAGCATGCTTTCGCCGCTTAGCGGCGTGTTTCTCCGGCACCAACCCGTGGCGTTCGAGGCTCCTCGCCGGCCCGAACCGCAGAATCGGCCAGGAACCCTCTCAAGAAAAGACCGGCCGCCATCTGCGCGAACTCTTTCGGCTTGATGGGTCCTTTGGCGTCGTACCACGTGTAGGTGTAGTTGATCATGCCGAACAACATCATCGTATACACGCGTGCAGTTTTTCGATTCATCTTTTTGGTGACGTCGATCGTGGTGAGCACCTTGCCCACGAGCTCGACAATCTTGCGTTCGGTCTGAACGATCTGTCGCTGTTCCTCCGGTTTCAGCGCGCCGATATCGTTCAGCAGAACGATTTGCTCCTCGGGAGATTGCGCGTTGTGTTCGACGAAAGCCTCGATGACCCGCACGAATTTCTCGAGCGGAGCACCGCCGCTCGCGACGGCTTGTTCCAGGTGCGCCAGCAAGTTGCGAACCAGCGAATCCAGCATGGCGAACAGGATTGCCTCTTTGGAGTCGAAGTAGTGGTAGATCGCGCCCCGGGACAGCTCGCAGGCCTCGACCAGATCTCCGATCGACGAGCGTTCGTAGCCGCGCGTGGCAAACAGGCGCGCAGCGTTGCAGAGAATGCCGGCTTGGATGTCGTCGTATTTTTCCGACCTCGTTCGGGCCATCGTCCGCCGTCCTTGCCTTCGTTCGGTTCTCGATAGAGACGCTGGTATCAGGTGCCCGGAAAACCGGCAAATTGAGTCTGGATCGATACCGCCGTCGGGCGTGGCGCCTGCTTCCCCGCTTGCATTGGCCGGAAGATGTTATATAATAGAACGAACGTCCGGGTTATTTATTGGAACGCAGGGATCGATCGAGGGAGGAGCCGAATGACCATGATCGCGCGTATCGCGGAATGGGACGAACTGATTCGCAGCGACCGCGTCCGCGGGCGCCTCTACCGCGATCCCGCTGTCTTCCGGCTCGAACTGGAGCGCATCTGGTACCGGACCTGGGTCTATGTCGGGCACGAAAGCGAGATACCGAAACCGCATGACTTCGTGCGCAAATCGATCGGCCTGCAGCCGATTCTGATGACGCGCGCCCAGGACGGCCGCGTTCACCTGCTTCTCAACCGTTGCACCCATCGCGGCAATCAATTGTGCGCAAAAGAGCAGGGCAACGCGATCCATTTCACCTGCCCATTCCATGCCTGGAATTTCAGCAGCGACGGCCGGCTCGTTGGTACCGCGTTCCCCGACGGTTACGAGGGCCTGAACAAGGACGAGCATGGGCTTGGGCAGGTCCCGCGCGTCGCCTCCTACAAGGGCTTCGTCTTCGGCTCGTTCGCGCCGGACGGACCGTCACTGGAGGAGCATCTCGGCGGGGCTGCGGAAACGCTCGATCGCCTGGTGATGACCTCGCCGGAGGGCGAGATCGAGGTCACGGCAGGCTTCCTCAAGCATCGGGTGAAGGCGAACTGGAAATTCATCCTCGAAAACGAGACCGACGGTTACCATCCGGCCTTCGTCCATTCTTCGATCTTCAGTGTGGCGGATAGCGGCATCGGCAGCCTCTACGGCGCGAAGTCGACGGCGCTGACGCGCGACTACGGCAACGGGCATACCGAGCTTGATCTCAGGCCGGAGTTTCGCAAGCGTGATGCGCCCCTGAGCTGGTTCGGAACGACGCCTGAGAGGCTGCCGGACTATGTCGCGACAATGAACAAGGCCTACGGCGATGCCAGGGCGCGCGAAATCATGATCGACGGCACGCCGCACGTCATGATCTTCCCAAATCTGTTCATCGCCGAAATCCAGATGTTCGTGATTGAGCCGCTCGGCGTGGAGGACAGCGTGCAGCACGTGACGGCACTGCAGTTCAAGGGCGCGCCCGATCTCAACCGCCGCATGCGCCAGCAGACCATGGGCTCGGTCGGACCCGCGGGGTTCCTGCTCGCCGACGATTCGGAAATGTACGAGCGGACGCAACGCGGCGTGCAGGCGAGCGACACGGACTGGATTTACCTCGGCCGCGGAGAGCACCGCGAACGGCGTGACAGCGACGGTTTCCTGACCGGGCACGCTACCGATGAGGTGCCCTCGCGCGGCATCTGGCGGCATTACCGCACGTTGATGGAGCAGTCCGCATGATGCAAGTGGAAAGCAAGGCGGACCTCGTGCACGAAATCTCGCAATTCCTGTTTCGCGAGGCGCGCTACGCCGACGATCACCGCTACGAGGAGTGGGAAGCCCTGTGGGCCGATGACGGCGTCTACTGGATTCCCGCCAACGGCGATGACATCGATCCGGATCGACAGATGTCGATCATCTACGATAACCGCTCGCGCATCGGCTTGCGTGTCAGGCAGCTCATGACGGGCAAGCGCCATACCCAGGAGCCGCAGTCGCGTCTGCGCCGCATCGTCGGGGATATCGAACTCCTGAAAGTCGAGGGGCGTGAGTTCCACGTCGCATGCAATACGATGATCTTCGAATCGGCATTGCGCGGCGACATCATCTGGGCGTCACGCAATCAATTCGTGCTGCGGCGAGATGGTGATGATTTCAAGATAGCTCGGAAAAAAGTCGCGCTGGTCAACAACGGCAAGGCGATCTTCACGCTGTCGTTCCTGGTGTGATCGCCTGCTGCTCATCGTCATGAAGGAAATCGCATGATCGCCGATGGTCTGGTACTTCTCTCGGTCGAAAGCGGCCTGGCGCGCATTACGCTCAATCGCCCCGACGCCTCGAACGCAATGAACGCCGAGTTTCTGGAGGCGCTGTGTCGGGCCGTCATGGCGTGTCACGGCGAGCCCGGGATCCGCGCTGTCCTGTTGAGCGGACGGGGCAGGAATTTCTGCGCCGGCGGCGATATCCATACCTTCGCATCCAAGGGCGAACGCCTGCCGGACTATGCGCGGATCGCGACCGCCTGGCTGCAGAACGCGGTGACGGGATTGATGCGGCTGGAGGCGCCCGTGATCGCCAGCGTGCAGGGATTTGCCGCCGGCGGCGGCGGCTTCGGCCTGGTATGCGCTGCCGATCTCGTGATCGCGGCGGACAGCGCAAGGTTCCTTGCGGGGGCCACGCGGGTCGGAATGGCGCCGGACGCCGGCGTCAGCGTCACCCTGCCGCAACTGGTCGGCCTGCGCCGCGCGACCGAAATTCTCCTGACCAACCCGATCCTCACGGCGCCAGAGGCCCGCGAGCTGGGGATCGTCAATCGCGTCGTCCCGGAGGCGGAGCTCGAGCGCGCCTCGCTGGCGTGGGCCCGGGAGATCGCGTCAGGGGCGCCGATGGCGCTTGCCGCGACCAAACGTCTGCTGGCGAGCGGCGTCGGCCGCAGCATCGATTCCTGCCTTTCGGAGGAGGCGCGCACCGTGTCCGAACTTTCGGGAACGGCAGACGCCCGCGAGGGGCTTGCGGCGGTGATCGAGCGACGCCCGCCGATATTCGTCGGGCGATGAGTCCGGACATGACCGGCGCGCTTGCAGGACGCCATGCCGTGATAACCGGGGGCGCGAACGGCATTGGCGCCGCGATCGCTCGCGCCTTCACCAGCGAAGGCGCGCGGACCACGATCCTCGACATCGATCGACGCGCCGGCGAAGCCATGGCTCTGGAATGCGGTCTGAACTTCATCGAGAGCGACGTCGCCGATACGCAGACTTTGCGGGCGCGAGTTGCCGCGGCCGGCAGCTTCGGCATTCTCGTCAACAGCGCGGGCGTCGATCAGCATGCATTTTTTGGCGAGACGTCGCCGCTCGAATGGCGGCGCTGGCTTGCGATCAATCTCGAGGCCGTGTTCGCGACCACGCATGCGGTGCTGCCGGGGATGCAGCACGCGCGCTTCGGTCGCCTCATCAACATCGCCTCCGAAGCGGGGCGCCTCGGATCGCGCGGCGGTTCGGTCTACGCCGCCGCCAAAGGCGGCGTAATCGCCTTCACCAAATCGATGGCGCGCGAAAACGCCCACTACGGCATAACGGCGAATGTGATCGCTCCAGGCCCGATCGACACGCCGATGTTGCGCCAAGCGGTCGCCGTCGGCGGCGACAGGCTTCTTGACGGAATGAAAAGTGCCACTCTGGTGCGCCGCCTCGGAACGCCCGAAGAGGTGGCGGCAGCGGCGGTGTTTCTTGCCAGCGATGCCGCCGGCTACATCACCGGCGAGACGCTCGGCGTGTCGGGCGGAATGGGGATCGGCGCATGATGGCGTCGAACCAGTCCGCGCCGGTCGATGCCACCGAAGCCGACGACGTTTCATCCGTCGTGGAGCTGTTGCGCGGCAGCTATGCGCGCTGGACGCGGACCACCACGATCGAGGAGATGCGCCAGGATTGGGACAATCTGTTCCGCGGCCGGGCGCAACCATGGCCGATCGAGAGGCTTGAGGCTGGCGGTGTGCCCGCCGAGTGGATCGTTGCCGCAGGCGCGCGGCCGAACCGGGTGATCCTGTATCTCCATGGTGGCGGATTTCGCATGGGTTCGGTCGATTCGCATCGCGAATTGATGCAGCGATTGTCAGCCGCGGCGGGCGCGCGCGTTCTCGGCCTCGACTATCGCCTTGGCCCGGAGCATCCTTTCCCGGCTCCCGTGGAGGACGCGCTGGCTGCCTATCGCTGGCTGCTTGATTCCGGGATCCCCTCCGGCTGCATCGCTCTCGCCGGCGATTCGGCGGGCGGGGGATTGGTGCTCTCGTGCATGTTCGCCGCGCGCGCGGCAAATCTGCAACTGCCCTGCGCCGCGTATCTGATGTCGCCCTGGACCGATCTCGCCGCGACCGGGGCGACATTCGTGTCGCGAGCCGACGTCGATCCGCTTCATCAGCGGCCGACGATCTTGAATATGGCGAAAGCCTATCTCGGTCCGGGCGGCGATCCCCGCAATCCGCTGGCTTCCCCGCTTTACGGCGATCCCGGAGGGTTGCCGCCGTTGTTGATCCAGTGCGGCGACCACGAAACGATCCTCGATGACTCCGTTCGGTTTGCCGAACGCGCGCACAACGCCGGTGTTGCCGTCGAATTCGAGGTATATCCGTCGATGATTCACGTCTTTCAGGCATTCGGCGAATTGAGCGCTGCGCGACAAGCACTCGCCAGGGCCGGCCCGTTCCTCGGTCGATATTTTGCCGGACGATAAGAGCGGCCCCAGAAGGTCGCCGCGACAAGTGTGATTGTGAGTGAACGTACCGAGCAAGCGGTTCCGGGGAGGGATTGATGACGTTTCCGCGAGACCTGGTGAAAGCCGCCAGTCGAAACTATCCGAGCAAGACAGCTTTCATCTGTGGCGACGTTCGTGCCAGCTGGGCGCAAATGGATCAGCGCTCGGACCGGCTTGCGAAGGCGCTGCAGGACCTGGGCCTCAAGAAAGGTGACGCCGTCTCGACATTGTCGCAGGAACGGATCGAGGTTCACGAACACTTCTATGCCTGCATGAAGACCGGGGCGATCCGGATCGGCGTGAACGCGCGATATGTCTGGCGCGAGATCGAACATGTCCTGCGTGACAGCAAGACACGATTTATGTTCGTCGAGGACCGTTGCTTACCGCTGATCGAGGAGCATCTGGCGGAGCTCGGGGCGATGGACATCATCTTGATCGGGGTCGGAACAAGCGCGCTGGCCTACGAACAGGAAAGTCTGATTGCCGGTGCCGATGGCGAGCCGGCATGGCCTGAGCTCGCAGCCGACGATCCGCTATTCTACAGCTACACGTCGGGGACCACGGGCTTCCCGAAGGGAGTGATCCTGACCCAGCGCGGCGTGGTCGACGCCATCCTGTTCTCGGTGTCATCGTTCGGCTTCTCGCCCGACGATGTCTGGTACAATCCATCGGCCTCGGCCTGGGTCACGGTCGTCATGAGCAGCTTCAACCTGGCCAACGGAATGACCACGGTCATTCCGGACGGTGGATTTCGCATCGATCAGTTTCTGATCGATGTCGGGCGGTTCGGCGTGACAAGTGTGATCCTGGTGCCCACGATGATCCAGTGGATTATTGGCGAGCTCCGCTCCAAGAGCTACGATCTGTCGTCATGGCGGTTTCTGATCTACGGCTCGGCACCGTCGTCGCCGGCTCTGATCCGTCAGATGAGGGAGGTTCTGCCGGTTGATCTGGTCCAGACCTATGGCCTGACCGAGGTAACCGGCGGATGGGCCACATACCTTACCGAGAAGGATCACCGGGAAGCGCTGGCGCGGCGCCCGGAATGGCTAAGATCGGTCGGGCGCGTCGGGCCGCATTTCGAATGTTCGATCCGGGACGCCAACGGCAAGCCGCTGCCGCCGAATACGCAAGGTGAAGTCTGGATCCGCGGAACGGCGGTGATGAGGGGTTATCTCAATCGGCCGCAGGAGACGGCTGAAGTCATGCGCGAGGGCGGCTGGCTATGCACGAATGACATCGCGCAGATGGATGACGAAGGCTTCCTCTATCTGCTGGATCGCAAGAAATTCATGATCATCAGCGGTGCGGTCAATGTGTTTCCGGCAACCGTGGAAGCGGTACTTTCCGAGCACAATGGCATTGAAGAGGCCGCCGTCATCGGCGCGCCGCATCCGCAATGGGGTGAAGCCGTCGTCGCTTTCGTGCGGGTGAAGAGCAGCTGCGCGGGGTTGAGCGGACATGACATCATGGACTTCTGCGCCGACAAGTTGTCAAAGCCGGAGATTCCGAAGCACGTCATCTTTGTCGCCGAATTGCCCAAGACCTCCAACGGAAAGATCATGAAGCAGCCGCTCAAGGAGAGGCTGATGCGCGACCCATCTCTGCTGCCTTGGGACAACGGCGGATGACCTTGAGCTTCTCGACGAGTTCCGAAATCCGGAAAGACACCAAAAATCCCCGGCGAAGGAGGCCCGTTGGCTTGCCGAGGCCGCCCAAAGTCACTCGGCTCTCATAAGCCGAAACGCCCGCCCGCGCTCCGGTCCGGCCGGATTCGTCCCGAATGGCGTTCCGGGCGGTTGCGGCCTCAAGTATGGTCTGCTCGGCACGGCGCAACGCCGGATGGCGGTAGGTGCAGGCGCACCGCAATACCTTCGAGTTCGGGGCTTGGGGTCGGATAGAGCTTCATAACCGGGGGCGCGGCGCGCTGGATCAGCGGCGATACGGTCCGCGCGGATGGCGGCTCGAAACTCTGAGCTTGCGCAAACGGCAAGCGCGATGGACGGCTCCGGCGCGATGGAGTCGCCTGTCCGCAGTTCCTGCAAAGAGGCGGACACCATCCAGCTCACATGTCGAGAGCGCTCACTTCCCAACCACGGAGGCACCGAGTGAACGCGGGCCCTCAAGGGCGCATGAACATGAAGTCCGTCTCGGGATCGCAATTATCGGCGACAAAGCGGAGTTCCGACTGCACGTCGGAAACGCTTCGGTGTTCGAGGTATTTGGAGACGATGAGGCCGAGCAGCGAGCGGCAAACGCTCTCCTGACCAAGCCCGGCCGCTTCCGCTTCGGCAATCGCCGCGGAGAAATGAAGCTTTGCGATATCGGTTGCTGACATTCCGGCCTCGTTTCACTCTTGGACTGGGTTTATTCGCGGAAATACGCAGATGGCTCAGTAGATCAGGACCGGCAATGCGATCGCTGACGGTGTTCGTCGGCGAGATGGCCAAGGCCAATCCTTGGTGGATCCTTGCCCTCACAAAAATCCTATGACGAGACGAACGGCCATCCAGAGTACCGCCGCCAGGACCGCGACGGTGATCAGAATGGCTGCGATCGTACGCACCACCGGTGTCCCAAATGGTGGCGATGATGGATCCGATCCAAAGCCCGGTTGGTTCGGAATGGGCGCCCGCACCTGCAGCAGCAGCGAAACCAGCATGACGAGAACCCGCATGATCAGGTTCCCGCGACCACTTCGGCATCGACCGCCAGCGTCGCCAGCAGGAAGCCGGGTTCGATCACGGCGAGGCCGGGCGCCGAAATGGCAAGGCGGCCGGTCGCCGGCGCGACGATGTCGTGCAGCGCGCCTTCGATCCGGACCTGGGCCACCGCGTGTCCTGCGCGCGCAATCTCCCCGTCGGCGACGAGCCAGCGCTCGAGAATGCCTTCCGGCAGCATGTTGTTGCGCCAAAGGGCTTCGTCGGCATTGATCCTGATGGTCTTCATGTTCGCTCTCCTTCGATGCGGCAATATCGCCCGAAATCGCTGCCCGCGCTTTGCGGCAGCGCAAAATGAAGGGAATTTTCGCCCCTGGCCGCGCTGTTTGTTCCGGAACAAGGAAGGCCGGAACCCATGCCTCTCTTCCAGGATGCGCCCATGGATGCCGATCGGTTTTGACGATATCGTCGCCGAGGTGATGACCGCACGGCCGGGGATGATCCGTGTCTTGCTGGATTTCAGGATGGGATGCGTCGGCTGCCCGAGCTCGGCGTTTCACACGGTGGAGGATGCCCGCAAGGAGCACAATGGCCTGCCGGGATCGGCCAGATCCCCGCAATTTTCGCAATCATTTATTTCTGTCTCCGACAAAAAGGCCGATCATGGAGAAGCTTCCGCTCGCGCTTGATCTGATGGGCACCTTCGTCTTCGCGCTGAGCGGGGCGTTGGCCGGGGTCAAGCGGGCGCTCGATCTGTTCGGCGTTCTGGTGCTGTCGTTCGCGGCGGCGAATTCCGGAGGCATCACCCGGGACCTGCTGATCGGTGTCGTTCCTCCCGGGGCGGTCGCCGACTGGCGCTATCTCGGCGTGTCGCTGTTTGCCGGCCTGATCACCTTCTACTTCTCGTCCCTGATCGTGCGAATGTCGAATTCGGTGCTTATGTTCGACGCGGCAGGTCTCGCGCTCTTCGCCGTCACTGGCGCATCGAAAGCGCTGTCCCACGGTCTGAACCCCATCATGGCGATAGTGCTTGGCATGGTGACCGGCATCGGCGGCGGCATGGTCCGCGATGTGCTGCTGGCGGAAATTCCGACGGTACTTCGTGCAGAACTATATGCCGTCGCGGCACTGGCAGCCGCAGCCATCGTGGTGGTCGGGCACATGCTGCAGTTGCCGGTCGCCGCCGTGACGGCGGTGGCGCTGATTTCATGCTTCTTCCTCCGCGTCATGGCGATGAAGCGCGGCTGGCGGCTTCCGGTTGCGAAAATCAGGGATCAAGCCGATCCGGGCGTCGCAAAAATTGGTTCGAAAGGTCCCGAGAAGTCCTAGCAGACGCCGTTGGTCGTTTTGGCGCCGGCCACGGGCGTCCGCCGAAGTCGGCATCGCCGCTCATGACGGCAACGAGCAGTCGAGGCCGCGCTCGGCGCGAAGGGCAGCCGCTCTCAGGGAGGCTCGCAAATCGGCAGGAAATGCATAGATTGCCCGTATGAAAAACATCGGATTCCTGTCGTTCGGCCACTGGACCCCCGCTTCCCAGTCACAGACCCGCTCCGCGGCGGACGCGCTGCTGCAATCCATCGAGCTTGCCGTCGCGGCCGAGCAGTTGGGCGCCGACGGCGCCTATTTTCGCGTTCATCACTTCGCCCGCCAGCTCGCCTCACCCTTCCCTTTGCTGGCAGCCGTCGGCGCAAAGACCAGCCGCATCGAAATCGGCACGGCGGTCATCGACATGCGCTATGAGAATCCGCTCTACATGGCCGAGGACGCCGGCGCGGCCGACCTCATCTCGGGGGGACGCCTGCAACTTGGCCTCAGCCGAGGTTCGCCCGAACAGGTCATCGACGGATGGCGCTATTTCGGGTACCAACCGGCCGAGGGCGAAACCGATGCCGATATGGGTCGGCGCCACAGCGAGGTCTTTCTCGACGTGCTGCAGGGCAAAGGCTTCGCGCAGCCCAACCCGCGTCCGATGTTTCCAAATCCGCCGGGATTGCTGCGTCCCGAGCCGCATTCCTCGGGGCTCCGTGAGCGCATCTGGTGGGGAGCCGGCTCGAACGCCACGGCAATATGGGCGGCGAAGCTGGGCATGAACCTGCAGAGCTCGACGCTCAAGAACAACGAAACCAACGAGCCTTTCCACCTGCAGCAGGCCGCCCAGATCAGAGCCTACCGCTCGGCCTGGAAGGAGGCGGGCCACGGACGCGAGCCGCGGGTGTCCGTCAGCCGCAGCATCGTCGCCATCATGGACGATCGCGATCGCAGCTACTTCGGCCGCGGTGGAGAAGATGACGACCAGATCGGCTTCATCGACCCACAGACCCAGGCGATTTTCGGGCGCAGCTATGCCGCCGAGCCCGCCATCCTGATCGAGCAGCTAAGGAAGGATGAGGCGATCAATGAGGCCGACACCTTGCTGCTGACCGTCCCCAACCAGCTCGGCGTTGCCTACAATGCCCATGTCATCGAATCGATTCTGACGCAGGTGGCTCCGGCTCTGGGGTGGCGCTGAGCCTCCTTGCATGTTCTCGCGCTGCGCCTACGAACCGTTTTCCGGCATGCCCGGTTGAAAGGAGCCTGAGCTTGAGCGTTGCTTTCACCAAGGAAGACAGTGCCGAAACCGCGTCGGAGGTTCTGCTACCCGACCGCCCGATTTTACCTCATCCGAACCTGGTGACGCAGACGGGATTGAAGGCCCTGGAACTTCAGCTTCTCCGGGCGCGCGAGGCGTTGGAGACCGCGCAGAAGATCGAAGACGTGAACGAACGGCGACGGCAAGC
>Ga0182030_10012170_pt1 | contig 17277 bp, 18 predicted proteins | sample 812S3MmetaG_FD_121299 | JGI IMG/M metagenome (GOLD analysis project Ga0182030, IMG submission 121299) | Permafrost microbial communities from Stordalen Mire, Sweden - 812S3M metaG (Illumina Assembly) | ecosystem: Environmental > Terrestrial > Soil > Wetlands > Permafrost | place: Sweden...
AGGCGTGTTTATTGCGCTTCCGGCCCATCATGATGACCACCACGGCCGCCCTGTTCGGCGGATTGCCGCTGGCCATCGGCATGGGCGTGGGGTCGGAGCTGCGCAAGCCGCTGGGCATCACCATCGTCGGCGGCCTGATCGTCTCCCAGATGCTCACCCTCTTCACCACTCCGGTCGTCTACCTGTTCTTCGATCGCCTGCAATGGAAGGTGATGAAGCTGCACAAAGTCGGCTCGGAGCTGGAAGCGGCGCCGGGAGACTGAGTCTGCGACTGCTTCTGCGGTGTGCTTCTATGGCGTAACGATGCGCTCGGCGAGATCGGGTGCCACGGCGCGGAAATGGCGCACGTTCCAGGTGTAGATATACTCGGCACCCACTTTTCGCGCGCAGGCGACGTGCAGGGCGTCATAGATCATCCCGCCGGAATGGCCGCGATTGGCCGTGCCACGAAGGGTTTCCATGTATTCTTCTGCGGAGAGCGTGACCGGAGTCAGACGCTTCAGAAATGTTTCCAAAGCCAATACGGCATTTCCAGGAGAAATGCGCAGCACCAGAGGCATGGCCATGAGCGTGTTATAGACCTCGGCTAATGTATGTGTGCTAACCGCTGCAGAATCCCGTGTGCATTGGTTCCAAAGCTCACGGCTAGAGGTATGACGCTCGTGGCTTACCTGAGCGGTCGCGATCAGTACCGAGGTATCCAAAAAGATCACTCAGCGCCCCTGGTCCGGTCTTCGGTAGAATCCTCTTCGAGGCCAAGAAATCGGCGTTCTCTCTCCAGATAACCTTGCGCAATCATCTCATTCACCATTTCGGTGGTGAGCATGGGCACATTCGAACGGTCAGCGGGAAAGATCAGCGGTGCGCCGTTCTCGATCACCAATTGGGCTTCGTTTGCGCTCGGCATCAACATAAGGCTGTCTCCAGAGCGGTCGATCACGAGCCGAGTGCCGGGAACCAGGTGCAGGGCGTCGCGAAACTTCTTGGGAACGACGATGCGGCCGGCTTTGTCGATCTCGACAATGGCATTCATGGTGCCATTTTACCATTCATAATGGTATTTTTCATCTTCACCCTCAAATTTATTCGAGTTCCCCCGCTTTTCAGGCCTTATGTCTTTCCCGACGACCTGCTTCTTCGCCGCCGAGGTAAAATCGGTCTCGTGAGACCCTCTTTTGAAATCGGTCCGGTCCATGTGGGCGAGGGCCAGCTTTTTCTCGTCGCCGGACCATGCGTCATCGAGTCCGAGGCCCACGTTCGCAACTTGGCCGAGGCGATCCAGCGCGTAACCTCAGACCTGGGCATTCCCTTCATCTTCAAGGCCAGCTACGACAAGGCCAACCGCACCAGCGTGAAGAGCTATCGCGGGCCGGGACTGGTCGAGGGAGTGCGCATTCTGGGCCGGCTGGCCAGGGATATGGGCCTGCCGGTGCTGACCGATGTGCATGAACCCAGCCATTGCGAGATTGCCGCCGAGGCCGTCGATGTCTTGCAGATTCCGGCCTTTCTCTGCCGCCAGACCGATTTGCTCGTGGCCGCCGGCCAGACCGGCCGCGCCGTCAATATCAAAAAGGGCCAGTTCATGGCTCCCTGGGATATGGCGCACGCCGTTGAAAAAGTGCGCTCGACGGGCAACGAGCGCATCTCGCTGACCGAGCGCGGGGCCAGCTTCGGCTACAACACGCTGGTGGTGGATTACCGCTCGCTCGGCATCATGCGGCAGATGGCTCCGGTGGTCTTTGACGGCACGCACTCCGTCCAGCAGCCTTCGGCGGCCGATGGGGTGAGCGGCGGTCAGCCGGAGTTCATACCTCTGCTGGCGCGAGCGGCAGTAGCCGCGGGCATCGACGGATTGTTTCTGGAGGTCCACGACGACCCGGCCAACGCCCAATCCGACGGCGCCAACGCGCTGGATTTGAAGCTGCTCAAGCCGCTGCTGGGAAAGCTGCTGGCGATTCATCGGGCGGTGCAATAACGAGCCCTTGTTGGGCATCTCAGGTCTAAGAAGCGGATATGGTTTCAAGCCACGTCCGTCTTTGAGATAATACCCATCATGGACGACTCAGAGAGGTCCGCTTTCGTTTTTCTCTCCTCCCATGGACAATCCCCAATTGTGTATGAGCCAGACGGGAATATTCCGCCAGATTTTGTTGTCAACGGAAGGATTGCCATAGAAGTTCGCCGCTTGAATTACAACCGGATGACCAAATCTGGCGAGACGCGCGGTCTTGAGAAACTCCAGTTTGATCTGCTGAACTGTATGAAGGGAGTATTTTCTTCTCTCGGTCCTCCGAAGGCAGGCAAGAGTTGGTTTGTAGATTACACATTCAGCCGTCCAATACCCTCATTGACAAAGCTGAAGCGGGACGTTCGGAAAGTGCTATCTGCATTTCGCGATGGACAGGTAGAGGATAGAGAATTTTTCTTGACGGATCGCTTCAAAATGGGCCTTATCCCTTCGAGCGAAGTATTCGCGGATTGCTTTGTATTGGGTGGATATGTGGATCGCGACGCCGGAGGCTGGTTAATCCAAGAGCTTGAAAACAATGTTCGGCTTTGCGTGCAAGAAAAGAGCAAAAAAATCTTAGATATACGAGCAAAATATCCCGAATGGTGGATTATCCTTATTGATCACATCGGATATGGAGCAAGAGAATCAATCCATGTGGAGCACGACTGGGACAAAGTCATTCTGGTCAATCCACTCAATCCTGAGCAGGGATATGAAATCTGACGCATCATTCTGGTGCCTTGTGAGTGTAGTTGACTAATCTCTGCAACCTTCACACGGCGCGCATCTCCAGGGTTTTTCCCAGCGCCTTGAGCGCGGTGGCGATGCCGTCGATGCGGGACGCATGGCGAATGTTTGTCAGCCGGTTGACCTCTTGCGGAGTGGTCTTCAATCTCCGCGCCAGTTCCGCTGGCCTAACCTTTTGTTGGAGCATTTCGTTCAGCAAGAGCACCTTCGCCGACATGCTTGCCGACAACTCCACCACCGTCTGGCCGCGCTTCGCTTTCGAAGGAGCGGGAACCGGACGCCGGTCCTCAAAATAAAACTCCATCGCCAATTCAAGGGCCTCTTTCGCCATTTCCAAGGCATGGGCGCGGTTATCGCCCTGGGTGATGGCCTCGGGAATGTCGGGGAAGGTTACCAGGACAAATTCCCCATCCTTGCGCAGATTCACAGGATAAGCTCTCATATGTGCTCCTTTACTTGAGGCCGAGCTGCTTCTTGATGGCGGCGACCAAGCCGGTGCCAAGGTCTTTTTCGTGCATAGGCAGAATCGATTGCCGGCCATTGAGGTAAATCTTCACATGAGAGCCGCTGACTGCCCCGAAGGTCACGCCTTGCTTTGCCAGCCACCGCTTGAATTCGCTGCTCTTCACGAATCGAGTATAAGCATTTCTGTTTATAAAATCAATGAAAATATGCAGCTTCAGAAGGTGGATGATCCTCGTCCTGCTCCCCATTCTGGCACAAGAAAGTCTATAGGAGGGGAAGCGGGGATTTGCCGCCTGGCGGTTTGCAGCCGGGGGCCACCCCGTCCTGATACACTTTTCTTTGGAGTTTGAAGAGCTGTTTCGTCGACCGGCGGCAGGCCGTTCCTGGGTTGCCGCCGGGCTGCTTATAACCCAATTCTTACGTATTTGGAGAGACCGTTCCGCGGAATGAAGAGGCGGTGCGGGGAGGATTCATGCGGCGGTTTTTGACGCTTGTCTGCTTGTTGTGCCTGGCGATTCCGGCCGGGATTTCGATCTCCGGTTGCACCCGCAACCCGGATGCCAACTATTGCTATGGCAATACCGGCGGGTTGAAGATCACCTCTGTTGCCAAGATTACGCTGCAGCCGCAGACCACGGGCATGACGATGGCCTTCGGGCAAACCATGCAGGTGAATAACCCTTCGGCCACGACCTGCAATGGCGCCACGGCTAGCGTAGCCTCCTACTCCTACGGCACCACCAACAATCAATTGGTGGACATCTCGCCGTCGGGCGGCATCTGCGCCGGAACGTGGAACCGGAATACCGGTGGAGGCATCGGCGATTACACGATTTGCAGCGTGCCCAACCCGCTGCCCTCGACCGGCAGCCTGCCCTATGGCGTTGCCTATATTACGGCCACGGCCAGTTCGGTGACCTCCAACCCGGTGGCGGTTTACGTGCATGCTCCGGTGACTTCGGTTTCCCTGGTGGGGCCAACGCAATGCATCTCGCAGAACAATACGGCCCAGTTGGACGCGCAGGCGTGCTATACCAGCGGCGGCATAAATTATGAGCTTTGCGCGCCGGCCTCGATTACCAGCTCATCGTCCCCCAGCCTTGCCTGCCAGTTGCCCTATTTGAATGGCGTAAGCGGAGCACGAATGCCGGTGACCTCAATCCCCGCCTGCACCTCGTCGATCGGATCCCTATCCTTCACGCCAGGCACCCCCTCCGTAGGCAAGATCGACAACCTTACCAACGTGATCACGGCTCTAAATCCGGGCACCACCGCGATCACCGCGTCGCTCTCCGGTTCGGGATCGTCGGCCGGTTACTTCTCCACCTGCCCTCCGGCATCGATCAAGGTGGCGCTGGCCAATGAAGAGACCAGCGGCACGGTGACCCAGGGAGCGACGCAGAATCTGGTTACCACCATCACCGATACCACCGGCGCCACCATCACCGGTCTCTCGCTGGACTACCAATCGACCGACCCGCAGGACATTTCAGTGAGCTCGACCGGAGCCATCACCGCCAGCTTTCCCGGCGTGGCTTCGATCTATGCCGTCTGCCAGCCGGCGAGCTGCAATCCTTCGCCCATCAACGTCTTTGGGCAGAATGGCACCGGGCTTTCGCTCACCAGCAACTCGGTCACCATCACCACACCGGGCACGGCCAGCCAATATGTGTGGTACGGGGCTCCGGGCCAGTCGCAGTATTTCGTTCCCGTCGAACTGCTCATGGGCACCGTCGGCTCGGCGGTGCGCTTGCCCTATGTGCCCAACTCGATGGTCATGGACAAGACGGGCACCAATCTCTTCTTCGGGTCGGAACACGAGTTGATGACCTATAGCGCCGTGGCCAACTCCCTCACCAGTCTGAACACAAACGTTCCCGGCGTGGTGCTGGCGGTTTCACCGAACGACCAGCAATTGCTCATCAACGACCAGATATTGGATAAGTTTTACATTTATACCGTCAGTAGCGGCGCTTCCACGATCTTTGGCGGACTGAGCAGCGGCCAGGGCGGCGGCCTGGGTATTACCGCAGCCTGGACTCCAGACTCGAAGACGCTGTACATCGCCGACAGCGCGGCGGTGAACTGCGCGGCAACGAATATCACCGGCCACACCGATACGTTGTACATCTATAACGTGAACACGAGTTGGCACACTTACCAGCTGCCCAGTTCCGGCGGAGTTACCTGCAAGAGCACTCCGAGCGGGATACAGGATCTCGCGATCACCATTCCCAGCGTGGGCGCTTATATCGGCGGCAATCCCACGGTGGCCCATACCTGGTGCCCTACCGGCACGATAGTGACCGTTCCTGGTTCAGCCCCGGTCAGCACCATCACCGCTTTCTATCCGCAGGTCGATTCAGTGGCCGCGCAGACCGATGTGCTGGCTGCGACGACCGATGGCGAGCACATTTTGGGCGCGGCGGTGACCGACAGTGGGGTTACGCTCACCGACATCGGGCTGCAAATTCCGACTTCCCTCACGACTCCGACTGCGGAGTGCCCAGTGACCACCTCCACCAATCCCATCACGGGCGTGGTGACGCAGACGCTTGGGGCGCTCTCCACCAATCCCACGCTCAATGCGTCGCTTGCCGTGACGGTGAATTCGACCGCTGCCAATACCGTCGTCAATCAGGTGGTAACTTCGCCGAAATCAAGTCTGGCCTTCCTCACCTACACCAACAATGGGACCACGACCGGCGATGCGCTGCCCTACTACGTGCCGGGGAGCGGCACGGTGAGCTATCTGCCGCTGACCGACAGCGCGACCCCGACGATCACAGCTCCCGTCGCCGGGGCCTTTGCTCCCGACGACTCCTATTTCTTTGTCTCGACGGCTGGCGATAACCAGATTCACTACATCAGCGTGCCTCTGGTCACGACCAATCCCGCCAGTGCCGACACCAAGCAGATCAGCCCCAACCTGCCGGCCTGCACGCCGGTTGCCGACGGGGGCGTCGATCCCGGCTGCACCTATTCCGGCTCCGGAACCATCGTGCCGGCCACGGTCATGGCGGTCAGGCCGCGCTCCACCACATAAGTCCTCAACCGCTTCAGACGATTGTCATCGGGAAGAGTTTCATCTCTTCCCGATGACGTTTTTTTGGTCGGAAACTCGCGGCCCTGTTCGCTGGCCTATCGATGCCGTAGAATTCCACTTAGCATGAAGTGTCCTTATTGTGGTTTCGGGCAGGACCGGGTCGTGGACTCGCGCGAAAGCAAGGAGGCCGACTCGATCCGGCGGCGGCGGGAGTGCGAGCGCTGCAATCGCCGCTTTACCACCTATGAGCGCATCGACGAGATTCCTTACATGGTGGTCAAGAAAGACGGCCGCCGCGAGCGCTTCGACCGCCAGAAGGTGCTCAGCGGGCTGCTCCGCGCCTGCGAAAAACGGCCAGTGCCTTCCCTTCAGCTCGAATCCATCGTCGATGCCGCCGAGAGCTTTCTGGTCGATGCGCCGGAGCGCGAGCGCACCACACGGGAAATCGGCGAACTGATTATGAACCATCTGAAAGGCCTGGATACGGTGGCTTATATCCGCTTCGCCTCCGTCTATCGGGATTTCAAGGATGTGCGCGAGTTCAAAGAAGAACTGGAAGGGCTGCTGGGCGGACGCGGGGCGGGCAAGGGAAAGAAGTAGCTTCTAGCAGCTAGAAGCTAGAGGCTGCGGAGGGACGCATGGCAGAGACCAAGACGCACAAAGTGACGTTGATTCCCGGCGACGGCATTGGCCCTGAAGTTACCCAGGCGGTGGTTCGCATCCTGGAAGCGACCGGCGTTAAATTTGCGTGGGAGCGCTTTGCCGCCGGCGCCGAAGCCTTCGAAATCTACCACGAATACATTCCCGCCGAACTGGTCGCTTCGATCGAGCGCAACCGCGTGGCCTTGAAAGGCCCGGTGACGACTCCCATCGGCGGCGGCTTCAAGAGCATCAACGTCACCCTGCGCAAGAAATTTGAACTCTTCGCCAACTCCCGCCCCATCAAGAACCTGCCCGGCCTGGAGACCAAATGGCCGGGGGTGGATCTGATCGTGGTGCGCGAAAATACCGAGGGCGAGTACGTCGGCCTGGAGCATGAAGTGGTTCCCGGCGTCGTTGAAGCGATCAAGATCATCACCGAAAAAAGCTCGATGCGAGTGGCCAAATTCGCCTTCGAGTTTGCCCGCAAGCATGGCCGCAAGAAGATTCACGCCATCCATAAAGCCAATATCATGAAGCTCTCCGACGGTCTCTTTTTGCGCTGCGTCCGCGGTGTGGCCGAAGGCTTTCCCGAGGTGCAGTACGCCGAGCACCTCATCGACAACACCTGCATGCAGCTGGTAATGAACCCCTACCAGTACGATATGCTGCTGCTGGAAAACCTCTACGGCGATATTGTCAGCGACCTGTGCGCGGGGCTGGTGGGCGGCCTCGGCCTGGTTCCGGGCGCCAACCTCGGCACCGATTGCGCGATCTTCGAGGCAGTGCATGGATCGGCTCCCGACATTGCCGGCAAGGACCTGGCCAACCCCACGGCGCTCTTGCAGTCGGCCATCCTGATGCTGCGCCATCTGGACGAGCCGGCGGCCGCGGACAGGGTGCAGAAGGCCATGGAAGCCGTCTATACCGAGCACAAGACGCTCACCCGCGACGTAGGCGGCACGGCCGGAACGGTGCAGTTTACCGATGCCATTCTGGCCGCGATGGGGTAGGCAACTGACGGCGCTCTTGAATGAGCCATCGGCCACCAGGCCCGGTCCTAATAGCCATTCCGATTGGAGAAGAGCCGCAAGGTTGGCTGGTTATGCCTGCGCGGGAATTTTCGGCTCGGTCGACTGCCCGGAACAGGGCAATCGCATTTGGAATTTGCCTGTGGAATGAAGGGCGCAAAATCAAAAATTTAAAGGCGATTGCCCTGCAGCCCAGAAGCGCTTTCCCCCGTCAGGGTCTCCGCTCCTGTACACTGGAGAGTTCAAGGCCATGCAAAAGAAATATTCAATCGGGATACTGGGCGCGACCGGAATGGTCGGTCAACGCTACATTCAACTGCTCGAAAACCATCCCTGGTTCGAGGTCGCGTGGCTTGCGGCCAGCGACCGGTCGAGCGGCAAACCGTACGGCGAGGCCACCAAGTGGCGGCTGGATACGCCGCTCCCCGAGCGCATCGAGAAGATGGTCATTTCGCCGGCTGATCCGAGCGTCGCGGCCAGCGAGGGCCAGCCCGCGCCCAAGATCGTCTTCGCCTCTGTGGACGCCGCTTTTGCCAGCGAACTGGAGCCCAAGTTTGCCGCCGCCGGCTGCGCCGTGGTCTCCAATTCCAGCGCCTTCCGCATGGCTCCCAACGTGCCCCTGGTGCTGCCTGAGGTGAACGCCGATCACCTACACCTGATCGAGGAGCAGTCCTGGCGCAAGGAGTCGGGCGGCTACATCGTCACCAACTCCAACTGCACGGTGATGGGTCCGGTGCTGGCCCTCAAGCCCATTCAGGACCGCTTCGGCATCGAGCAGATCTTTGCCACCTCCATGCAGGCCGTCTCGGGCGCAGGCTATCCCGGCGTCGCCTCCATGGACATTCTCGACAACGTCGTCCCCTACATCGGCAACGAAGAAGAGAAGATGGAAGAAGAATTGCTCAAGCTGCTGGGCACACTCGACGGCCACACGGTCAAGCCGCTCCAGGCGCGCATGAGCGCCAGTTGCAATCGCGTTGCGGTCGTCGACGGCCACACGGTCTGCGTTAGCATCAAGCTGGCCAAACCTGCCACGCGCGAAGAGATTCTTGCCGCATGGGCGGAGTTTCGTCCGCTGGCTGGTCAGCAATTGCCGACTGCGCCCGATCAGCCGGTGCAATGGGCGTCGCAGCCTGACCGCCCCCAGCCGCGCCTGGACCGCAATCGCGGCAACGGCATGGCTGTGACCGTCGGACGCCTGCGGCCTTGCGGACTGCTCGACTGGAAGTTCGTCGTACTCTCGCACAACACGATTCGCGGAGCCGCTGGCGCCACCATTCTGAACGCCGAACTACTGGCAAGCCTGGGGAAACTGTAATGAGCCTGGTAGTGATGAAGTTCGGCGGCACATCGGTCGAGGATCCGGCGGCTATTGGCCGTACCGCGGCAATCGTTGCCGGACGCGTAGCCCTCGGCAAGCGCCCCGTCGTCGTCGTCAGCGCAATGTCGAAGGTAACCGACCAGCTGCTGCGCGCCGCCGCCGTTGCCGCGCAGGGCGACCGCACGGGCGCGCTGGCCATCAGTTCGCGTCTGCGCACGCGCCACCGCGATACCGCCTGCGCACTGGTCAAAGACTCCGCCGACTCAATTGCGCTGATCGATTTCATCGACCAGAAGTTCGACTCGCTCGACGAAGTTCTGCGCGGTCTGGCGGCCATCCTCGAACTCACCCCGCGCATCTCCGACCTGATCGTCAGCTTCGGCGAGCGCGTCTCCAGCCGCATCGTCGCTGCCGCCTTTCGCGAGCGGTCGATCGACTCCACCCACGTGGACGCGCGCGACATTCTCATCACCGACTCCCACTTTCAGAAGGCCGTTCCCCAGGATGCCCTCATCGAGAAGCGCGCCGCTGAAAAATTGCGCCCGCTCATCCTCCAAGGCAAGGTCCCGGTGATGGGCGGCTTCATCGCCTCCAACGAGGCCGGCATCACCACCACCCTGGGCCGCGGCGGCTCAGATTTTACCGGCGCCCTCATCGGAGGCGCGCTCCAAGCGGAAGCCATCGAAATCTGGACCGACGTGGACGGCATCATGACCACCGATCCCCGCGTCTGTCCCGATGCCCTGCGCGTAAAAGTCATCAGCTTCGAGGAGGCCGCCGAACTGGCTTACTTCGGCGCCAAGGTGCTGCACCCGGCCACCATCCTGCCGGCCGTCAAGAAGAACATTCCCGTCTTGGTGCTCAACAGCCGCAACCCCGCCTGCGAAGGCACGCGCATCACCTCGCTTGCCCCCCACTGCCGCAGCCCCTTCAAATCCATCGCCGTCAAAAAGAAGCTCAGCATCATCGACGTGGTGGCCAGCCGCATGCTGATGACCCACGGCTATATGAAGGAGATCTTCACCATCTTCGACAAGCATCAGTGCGCCGTCGATATGGTCTCGACCTCGGAGGTCTCGGTTTCGCTGACCGTCGACTCGAACGACAACCTGCCCGCCATCGCCGCCGATCTGGGCAAGCTGGCCGACGTGAAATACGAGGGCAAAAAGGCTCTGGTCTGCCTGGTTGGAGAGGATATTCGCGGCAAGAGCGGTATGGCCGCGCAGGTCTTCACCGCCGTTCGCCACATCAACGTGCGCATGATCTCACAGGGCGCAAGCGAGATTAACATGAGCTTTATGATTGACGAGGAAGACGCCGACGAGGCCGTGCGCGCCCTCCACGCCGCCTTCTTCAAAGATCCCGATCCGGAGATTTTCGACGTCGAAGCGCGAAGATGCTAGCGCTGCCGTGGAATACAGAAACAAGAAGAGGGGGTTTCTTGAATCCTGTTTTTCTGGTCGTATGCGCTTTAGCCGCCGGCTTCGGTCTCTCCCTGCAGGCTGGCATTAACAACGAATTGCGCGCCGCTACAGGCTCGGGAGTGTGGGCGGCTTTTGCCTCCTTCCTGGTGGGTGCCATGGCGCTCTTTTTCTTTACCCTGCCCGTGCAGCAGCACTGGCCGGCTATCGCTCCCTTGAAAACGCTCCCATGGTGGGTGTGGTCGGGCGGTTTGATTGGGGCGGCCTACGTGTTGAGCACCATCCTGATTGCGCCGCGCCTGGGCGCTACGGCCTTCTTTAGTCTGGTGATCGCCGGGCAGTTGGCAGCCTCGCTCTTTCTTGACCGCTTCGCTTTGTTCGGCTTTGCTGCGCAGCGGATCTCCCCCCTACGCATCCTGGGCCTTCTGCTGGTGATGGCCGGGGCCTACTGTGTGCGCAGCTTCTGAGATTATCCGGAGTTCTGCGTATGTATGATTGTTGCAGGCAATTGGGCCTGCAATTATTTTCCGAGGGCAATCATGCAATTTCTAGTTCTAGGCAAGGGGAAAACAGGCTCTTTGGTCGCGGAGATCGCCGCCGAGCGCGGCCACTCGGTTCGCGCGTTCGACATTGACGAAAACCGGCGCGCCTCTGCTCTTACCGCGGCCAATTTATCCGGAGTGGACGCGGTGATCGACTTTACCGCCGCCGAGGCCGCCATCGAGAATATGACCGCCGTCCTCTCGCTCGGCTCCCGCATCGTCGTCGGCACCACCGGCTGGTATGCCCATCTGGACGCGATGAAGGCTCTCGCCCAAAAGCACAACGGCGGCTTGCTCTATGGCACCAACTTCTCCATCGGCGTGCAAAAGCTCTTTCGCCTTACTCGAGAACTGGCCCAGCTCGAAGGCTACACCTTCGCCATCGACGAGACCCATCATGTAACCAAGCTCGATGCCCCCAGCGGCACCGCCATCACGCTCCAGCAAATTATCCAGAGCACACGCCCCGAAGCGGCCGTCGAAATTACTTCTCATCGCATCAGCGACGCAATGGGCGAGCACATCGTGACCGCCTCCGGCGCTTACGATACGATTGAACTCCGTCACGAAGTCAGTAGCCGCCGCTGCTTGGCCGAGGGCGCGGTTCGCGCAGCCGAATGGCTGGCCGGCAGATCCGGCGCCTGGGATTTCCGTGATATTTTCGACCAGCTATAGGCTGCATTTACCGGCTGGAATTTCACCAATCCGGGCGTCCCGCCCTCGCCGTCATCCTGAGCGAAACATAGCGAAGCCGAAGGATCCGCGTTTCGATCCATTGCGGCTAGGTCCCTGACAAGATGAATTCGTTGCTTCGAGTTCGTGCTTTCCCAGGTCCCAAAAGCGGGACCTGGGGCACCCACATTGGTACAAAATCAAGTTGTCAGAGACCTAGTGTGGGAATCCACAAAACTATGAATCTCTCTAAACCAGGAATCTCTGCTCATCAAGAAAGGTAGATTTCATGGCTCCACTGCCCTTCAATATGGCCCTCATGGAATTTTTGGCAAGTCATCGAACGCCATTCCTCACCAGCTTCTTTCTTGCGGCCACCTTCATCGGAGAAAGCGGCGTCTATACCCTCATCATCCTGGCGATCTACGTCGCCTGGAACAAACAGTTGGCGATCCGGCTTGCGGTTTTGGTGCTCGCGACCTCGTCGCTCAACGGCCTATTGAAGCTCATCATCGGGAATCCCCGCCCTTTCATCCGCGAAGGAACCTGGCGCAGCAAATGGGCCATATCGCCGAAAAACGCCGCGGCGCTGGCCACCGAGTACTCGACCCCCTCCGGCCACGCGATGGCGGCTTCTTCCTTCTACTCCTATCTCTATGCGCTGATCGGGAACAGGTACTTCAGGATCTTCGCCGTCGTGGCGATTCTGCTGATCGGAATCTCGCGGCCCTATCTCGGGGTTCATTATTTGGAGGACGTTCTTCTCGGCTGGGCGATCAAGCTGCTGGTGGCGCTGCTTTTTATCCGTTACGGCGAACGCATCGGTATTCTCTGGGGCCGGTTGACTCACTCACGGCAAATCGCCGCCGCCGTTTTAGCCAGCCTTGGGCTCTGGCTCTTCTCGGTCGCCATCAATCGCTGGAGCTTCTCCGGCGAGCCGCGCAATATTTTGGCCGACGCCGGATTCCTGACCGGCATCGTCATCGCCCGTCCGCTGGAGCTGAGGAAAGTCAACTTCGATCCCCGAAGCTCGAATCTCGCGGCCAAGATCCTGCGCTTCCTTCTTTGCGCCGGCTTGATGATCGGCGCGTTGCTGATGCTCGGCAAGCTCTTCGCGGCCGTGGCCGTCAACGGTTCCCTGCCGGCCTGCGGGCTCGAATACCTGCGCTACGCCGCCGCCGGCTTCACGTGCATCTTTCTCGCCCCTCTGCTGTTTACCAGTATCGGATTGGCGGAACGCATCGAGTCTTCGTCGCATCGAAATGGCTGAACGGCCCCACTCGGCCTCAATCCGCGTGATTGCGAAGGCCATTTCATCCCATGGCTGAAGCATTCAGTTCGAGCAGGGCTGCGACCTCATTCAACCGCCTGTCGCGCGTCCATATCTTCAGACGCCCCAGCGCGGCGGCGGCTAACAAATGCATATCCAGATAGCCGACTCCGTTGCCTGATATGCCATGCTTCTCGATAAAGTAAAGAACCTCGTCCTCGTTTGCCACCGCGATCTGTGGCAGCGACTTCAGCAGATAGAGCATATTGGCTCGATTGGCAAGATTTCCGCAGGCCAACTCGCCAACGACCCAAGGATGCATACACACTTGCTCGGTTTCCAACAGCCCTACCAGCCAACTGTTGGACGACCGGAAGTGGTCGATCCAGATCGATGTATCCACAAGAATCAAAGCATGCTCTCCACTCCAGGACCGCTCAATCTGCTCAATCTGTAAACTCGCGGCGGCGAGGAATATCCTGCAGATCTGGCTGTGAACCGCCGAGACGGGCCAGCCGCAAGGCGCTTTCCCGATAAATCAGTGCCTGAAGCGCGGCCTTGAAGAGCGGCCCATTCTCCTGCAAGCCGCTCAAAACCTGCGCCTCTTTCAACAAAGCATCGTCAATGGTGACCGTTGTACGCATTTTCGCTCCTGAAACTACATCAATTATATCACTATTAGATGCACTTTTTGATGCGCAGTGGAAACGCAGTTTCTTACGCAGCAATGAGTTCTGCACACAGCGCCCATTGCTTCGGTATACTTTTCTGTAATGGAAACGACAGGTTGCGGTACAGCTCTCGTTACGCCCTTCCAGGCCGATGGATCGATCGACGAGGCGGCGCTCGGGGCTCTGGTCAACTGGCAGATTGAATCCGGGATCGACTTTTTGGTTGCCTGCGGCTCGACAGGCGAGGCCGCCACGCTCGATGAAGAGGAGTGGCTGCGCGTCGTCGCGATCGTCGTCGAGGCCGCTCGGGGCCGGGTGCCGGTGTGGGCCGGCTGTACGCACAACTCAACCCGGACGCTGGTGCGGCAGGCCGGCCTGCTCGGCAAGATTCGCGGCCTGAGCGCCGTGCTTTCCGCCAATCCCTACTACAACAGGCCGAATCAGGAGGGCCAATTTCAGCACTTCCTGGCCCTGGCCAAGGCCGTGGACCCGCTGCCGGTTACGCTCTACAACATCCCCGGCCGCACCGCCGCCAACCTCGATCCTGAGACGGTCCTCCGCCTGGCCCTGGCCGCCCCCAACATTCAGGCCATCAAGGAGGCCAGCGGCAAGCTGCCCCAGATCGCAGAACTGGTTCACACGCTGCCCGGCGGCTTCAAAATTTTCTCGGGAGACGATAGTCTTTCCCTCGCGACGATCGCCATGGGCGCTCACGGGCTGATCAGCGTCTCCGCCAATGAGGCTCCGGTTGAGGTCTCGCGCATGATCCGCGCCGCCCTGGCCGACCATTGGCAGGAAGCCCGCGAACTCGAGCGCCGGTACGCCCGCCTCTTTGATGCCAACTACTGGGAGCCGAATCCCTGCCCGGTCAAGACGGTGCTCAACCTGATGGGCCGCATCGGCGACCACGTTCGCCTGCCGCTGGTTCCTCCTACACCGGCCACCCGCGCCCGCCTCGAACGTCTGGCGGGGGAACTCGGCCTGCTCAAGTAGATTCCACTGCGCCAAGCGGGAAGGCTCTGGAGCGGTCTTCTGCTGCCAGGATTGAGCCTGATAAGAAACAAGCGTGGACCGGGAGGTCCACGCTACAGCCGGCCGGGAGGCCGGCGCTACAGTTTCATCCCCCGTGGGTCGGCAACGCCGGTGGGAGACTCAAATATCCTGAATTATTCTGTCGACTCAACTTGCTGTGCGCAAATAGGAGTCTCGGCTTGAGCGGCGTCCGAGCTGGCCCGGAGATCGAGTCCAACCCTATAGGATGAATTGAAGAGCGGGCATAGACGCTGTTTCCGATGCGCAAGCGCCTCAAGGAAGGAGTCGATCATGAATGGAAGAGTGCTGATTGTTGGAGGTGTAGCCGGAGGCGCTTCGTGCGCCGCGCGTCTGCGCAGGCTCTCGGAAGAGGCGCAGATCGTTCTCTTCGATCGAGGTCCCTACGTTTCGTTTGCCAACTGCGGCCTGCCCTATTACGTCGGAGAAGTTATCCAAGACGAGCAGAAGCTGCTGCTTGCCTCGGCGGAACTCTTCAAAACACGCTTCAATATCGAAGTTCGCACCGAAACCGAGATCACGGTCATTGGCCGCGAACGCCGCGAAGTCGAAGCAAGGGATCTGCGTACCGGCGCCGTTACCCGCGAGAGATACGATGCCCTGGTACTCTCCCCTGGGGCAGCTCCCATCCGGCCGCCGCTTCCAGGCATAGAGCTGCCCGGAATCTTCGTACTCCGTTCGATCCCCGACAGCCGCCTTATCCGGTCGTGGATTACGGAGCGAAGCGCCAAGTCTGCCGTAGTGGTTGGCGGAGGCCTGGTAGGCCTGGAGATGGCCGAGAACCTCGTCCGGCGCGGCCTTTCAGTGACGGTGGTTGAGATGCTCGATCAAGTACTTCCGCAGCTGGACCCGGAGATGGCCGGAGTGGTTCAACAGCACCTGGCAGCGCATGGGGTGAAGCTTCATTTGCACGATGCCGTGGCCGGATTCGAAATGCCGGCCCATGGGTCGCTTGCCGTCAGGACCCAATCCGGCGCGGCATTCCCCGCCGACCTGGTCATTTTGTCGATCGGCGTCCGTCCGGAAACCGGATTGGCAAAAGATGCCGGATTGCAATTGGGCGAACGGGGCGGTATTCGCGTAGACCATGAAATGCGCACCAGCGACCCGCATATCTGGGCCGTCGGAGATGCCGTCGAGACCCGGGATACCGTGACCGGAGCGTGGGCCGTGACTCCGCTGGCTGGCCCTGCGAATCGTCAGGGGCGAGTGGCCGCGGACTCCATCTGTGAGCGCCCTTCCAGCTTCCGCGGCGTTCAAGCGACGGCCGTGTGCGGCGTTTTTGGGCTGACGGTGGCCAGCACCGGCGCTAACGAGAAATCATTGCAACGGAACGGCATCACCGCCTATCACGCGATCTATCTTCACCCGGATCAGCACGCCGGTTATTTTCCCGGCGCCCAGCCGATTCACATGAAACTACTGTTTTCCAAAGAGGACGGCCGCATCCTCGGCGCACAGGCGGTAGGTTTGGAAGGGGTCGACAAGCGAATCGACGTGATTGCGATGGCTATTCAATTGCGGGGCACCGTCTACGATCTGGAGGAAGCGGAACTCTGCTACGCGCCCCAATTCGGATCGGCCAAGGATCCGGTGAATCTGGCCGGCATGATTGCGGCCAACGTCTTGCGTGGTGACGTCTCTCTGGCGCGATGGGAAGATCTGGAAGCCGGCCACGCACTGCTGGTCGATGTGCGCGAGCCGGAGGAGTTTGCCAGCCGTCACATTGCAGGCGCGATCAACCTGCCGCTTTCGCAAATGCGGCAACGATTGTCCGAATTGCCCAGGGACCGCGAAATCGTGCTGAACTGCGGCGTTGGACAACGTTCCTATTACGCCTCGCGGATTTTGCTTCAGCACGGATTCGACGCCCGGAGTCTTTCTGGCGGGTTACAGACTTACGCACAGTTTCGCTAGGTCTCTGACAGCATAATTTCGTACCTTGAGTTCGTGCTTTCCCAGGTCCCAAAATCGGGACCTGGGGCACCCATCGCTGGTACAACTTCAAGCTGTCAGAGACCTAGCAGCTGGCAACGAGGAAGACCGCGCGCGTCAATTTACTTTTCAGACTCGCGCAGCAGTTGCCGGAGGACGAAGACGATGGCCATGGCGGCCAACGCGCAGGCCAGCGCGAAGAGAAAGACGCTGGAGTAGCCGTAGGCCCCGATGATGGCGCCGGCGAGGGGGCCGGTTAGGAAGAAGGAGACGTCGGCAAAGGCCGTGAAGATGCCCAGGGCGGCACCGCGATTGTGCGGAGGGACGCGCTTGACCGCTTCCACGCCCAAGGCTGGAAAGACCAGCGAAAAGCCGCAGCCGGTAAGGGCCGCTCCGGCAAAGGCCATCCACGAGGTCGAGGCACGCCAGAGAATGATCATGGCCAGCGATTCGACG
>Ga0182030_10012171_pt1 | contig 17276 bp, 22 predicted proteins | sample 812S3MmetaG_FD_121299 | JGI IMG/M metagenome (GOLD analysis project Ga0182030, IMG submission 121299) | Permafrost microbial communities from Stordalen Mire, Sweden - 812S3M metaG (Illumina Assembly) | ecosystem: Environmental > Terrestrial > Soil > Wetlands > Permafrost | place: Sweden...
ATGGATTCGCATAACTACTCGCTGTTCATCTCAAGTTCCCTCTCCTCACTTCAACCCTTCCATCAAGGGATGATGCAATAATTGCGAAGCGAAAAACTTGAAAAGTGGTACAGATCCCGCTGTTCTTGAGCTTGGAGAAGAAACGGGCTCGCATAAGAAACATATGCCGCGGCAAATGCACATCATGGCATAAAGACTCAGCCGCCCCCTTCTTTTAGCGAAGAGTTTGGTTTCCTTGCCCTGCGCAGAGATCCTCGGAGAATAAATTGCGATGTGCAACAAAAGAGCGATAATCCATCATGTGAAAGTTGCTTTTGGTGGTTTGACGAAACAATTAGAGATGCAATTGGAGTTGTGAGATGTGGTGTGGTGGGTGAGTGGGAGCTTGGGGGCGTTCTCGCTGATGGCGTGGGGGTGGGATTCACGGGAGAGGGAGACCGGCGGGCCAATCACAACAAATATGGGGTTTAGTCTCTCTCCTTTGTCTAAATTCTATTATGGGATTAGAGGGCGCATATAAAGGCGGTTGATGAAGAGAATATGTCGGACCCCTATACTGCATTACCATTAAGGTAAGTCATTGGACTTAGTGTGAGAAAGAACTGCGAAATAACGACTATATCAAAGTGAGTACTGCAGGCCTTCGCTTTAACAAAGATGTAAGTATCAAATTTAACTTTTCAGACCCTTCCTAATGCTTCTCATCTCCAATGATGAGAGCCCTTTATGCCTTGCACAAACCAAACAAAAGCAAAAACCAATACAAATATACAAAACAAAAAAAATATTTCAACCCCCTTCCTATAACACACCAAATAATCTCCGAAAACAAAAACAAAAACACAGCCTCACAAAATCCACCTACTGGCTCGGAGATTTAAATGCGACGTGCAACAGAAAATGAGAATTTTATGCTTCGTAACAATCCTTGGTTATGCGTTCTGTCATCAACTTTCATGCGTTCCTATATCATGCCCTACTTAAACATCCGACGGCACATAACTTGCCGCATGATTTACCCTTCGCTACTTCTACTCGCCTAGATATTAGAGACGAAAAATTGGATTTGGTAGGAGTTGGTAAAGAATTCCTACCATCCATTACCCACCCCCTCACCCCAGGCACTCCCATCTATACTTTCACCCTCTCCAACTCCATCATCGCCAACCCATTCCATTCTTTCCAACTCGCGCACGAAAAAGTCATGTTCTTCCTCTAATAACTTGTTATCTGCGCCCATTTGATCCGGATATCGTTTCACGTTATGCCAATGTGTGAGCGCTCTCAATGCTTGCTCTAAAGGCAACGCTTCTTCGACCTCTGCATCCACATCGCTTCCAGCCAACCAATCATCTCGTAATTCAGGACGGCAGTGTAGATAGACAGCGGTGATGACACGCATATTTCCCTGTCGCCATTTTCGCCCGCAATATGGAACTTGGTTTTTGAAAAGTTTGAGCGTATAGAGACGGAGATCTGGCTGTGGGATCTTGAGTGATTTTTTTAGAATGTTCGAGGATTTGTATTGTACGAGTAGGAGATTGCGATGCGCTTTATTCTTGCAGATCTTTTGCATGATGCGCAGGAAATTGATGCAGGAGAAGAAATTGCGCCATGAAAATTCGGTGATAGGCTCTGAAGGCGGTTCGGTCGTAGGATAGCCTAGCTCGTCAACTTCTGGGAGGGTACGTCGACCTTCGACTTTCCCTTCTTGGAAGGCGAGGGCCGGGAGTTTGTCGTCTTCGGGAACTGCGAGAGGGAGTTCGCGACGCATTTTGATGGGTGGTGGGGCTGCGTCGTCTTCTTCGCTTTCTTCTTCGGGTTCGAGATCGATGGGGGCATGTTTGCTGTTGCTATTGCAGAAGGCGAAGAAACTCATTTCGTCGCGATCTGTTTTGCTATCCACGACTTTGTCAATTTCTTGGTGAGCGAATAGCTTCAAGACAAGTGGAAGGTAGTTTGAGTCCAACAGAAGTTGTGTGAAGTATTCAAATTTCAGAATATCTATCGAGTCAGCAGCTTCTGGGTGAGAAGGGGCATGATCTTACGAGAAACTTTGAACCACTTCAAAAGCATCAAAAGAATTCCCGACACGGCTTTGGCGGTAATCTCACGAGACCGCATTGCCTCAATCTCATCAATCGGTAGGTCCGCGGGATCAACCGCATTAGGGAGGGGAATGCTGGCAGGGTCTTGTTGTCGATTTTGTTGTTGGCCGACTCCATTTGCGCGAAGATTGACTTCTGATCGGAAGGCAGGCCCAAGGCCGCCTTGTTGCCCTCCTTGCGGCTGTGTAATCAGAGCTGTGACATTTGCCAGAACCGCTTTTAGTAAGACAATGACAAGTGATTGGAGATGGGGCAATGCTTCTTTCTGCGTAGAGTCAGCGATAGAATTGGGTGGACGTCTATCTCACTCACGTAGAAGGCTTCGACAATATCAAGCTTCTTTTTGACCGCCTGATCGACATCACCATTTGGTCCATAATCAACCTCTGGTATCAACTGCCTCGACTCGCTAATCTTCAGCTTCTTTGAGAGGATTTCATCTAAATCCAACTCTTCTATATCTTCATCATTCTCGTCATCCCAGCCACGCTCGAATTTCAGAAATCGTTCTCGCTCATCCCATAGTTGACGCATGGCTCTCGTCATTCGCATTCGTTCTGCAAATAACGCACCAGCTTCTAGGATTGACTTTGGGATATCGCTACCTTCCCACTTTCGACCAACAAGTAATTCTTGTAAACCTGCTTGGCCCTTGCCTCCAGCACTATTGCTGGTACTGTCAAGCGGTGGATACATGAATGGGAAGTTCTGGTTCGTTTGGTAATTTTGTTTCTTGCCCGCTTTTCCACCAACCGGAGGCGATGGTGGCGGAGATGGGGCTGGAGTCGCAATATGAACAGGTTGATGCAAAATAGATGCTCCGCTGCTGTTGACATTCATCGCAGGCGGTATGATACCGTTGGCGCCGTTTGATCTACTGGGTTTGTTTGGAAGAGGAGGTAGGATGGAATTGTTCTCAGGCTCGAGGGGAAGTAAAGGTTGAGGTGGGGTATAAGCGGGGTATTTGGATGTGATTTCCTGGCGGAAGATGTGATAGTCCAGAGGCGATGCCGTAATGATATTCCCAGCCTTTTCATTCGAATCCGACAGCTCATTAGTTGCCTTCTTGGCCTTATCAACTTCACTTGTTCCCCCAAACACTAGCAGACAGGATTTCCAGAACAAGAGGAAGATCTAGGAGAGTCAGCGTGAACACAAGTACGTGGCATATATGGTTTACTCTTGTTTGTGGAAGCTCATTAGCTTCATCCCACCGAAGTCTTGCAGTAATTGTGATAAAATAGTCGATAAGACTTGGATTTAATTGAACTAGATATGTCAGTGACCAGATTTGGTAACTGCTTCGCCTAACTTACGGAGCTTGTCTCGTGGGGATGTGAGAGTCTCATCATTTCTGACACCCTCAATGACCAAGTACATAAGTGTTGTTACATTGTCGAGCTCATCCTGTATGAATGAAATATCTTCCTCAAGCAGGTGAGACTCCCTAAAGTCATCATCCCTAGACATATTAGCAGAGTACATTTTAGGGCAAGGTAACACCCACCATAAACGCTTCAGAGCGTCCTGCAGAACCTGAAATATCAAAGGTAGACCTCCAGCTTCGGAAATGAGATGGATCCCAGCTTTCATATGTTCGAGTTGAGGTTCTGTAGCTTTCGTTTTATTATTCGACTCCTTCGCCCCCTCCCTGGTATCTCGATTTGTCTCCGCATCCTTTACAGCCTTTTCCTTCTCCTTGCCCTTGCCCTTGCCCTTCACTTCGGGAACCTCAACTTTCAACCCAGCAGTTTCATCCCAAACCCCCAGTATAATATGCAAAAGCGTTTGCAAACTTTTACACCTCCTCCTCAAATCCGTAGCCAACAGCCCCGTTGCTTCCCGCTGCACGAACCTCGCCCGCTCCTCCACATCAGCATCCAACCAATTCTTCCCTGCGAACTTCCTCCACCTCCTCTCAAAAGTATCCCTCGCCCTATTTAACCTCTTAAACTCTGCCTCATTATACGAAAACCACTCATCAATCTCCTCCTCCAGCGTCGCCGTATCCTTATACCCAAACGCGTAGGATGTGGGATCGGCTTTCGGGAACTCTGTGACGATGCGCCGCAGTTGCATTAAAGAAAGGGAATCATTCGGGTTGCCGATTTGTTGAGGAGCGGGTGGAGGAGGTGGTTGGTGTGGGGGAGGAGGCTGTGGCTGGTTTCGTTGTAGCTGTGGACGACTGCTGCCTGCTATCATGGGGATACCGGCTAGGGGTTGAGGGGAGGGGAGGCCGACATCTGCGAGTCCCGTGTCTGCGACGTCGGCGTCGTCTTTGGGCGGTTGGTCTTGCGAGGAGGAGGGCTTAGACCATAGAGAGGCCATGGTGAGAGTTTTCAGTCGGCCAAATACAGCATCCTGACATGCGAAGGTCAGGAGGGTGTTGACGGCGCCGCGTAAGGAGCTTGTTGGTGTTTACAATGAATGAATGTTGAAGCTCCATGATCGACGCCATCAAAACTCGCTTGTGATAAGAGCTTGATAAGCCTGGATCAAAACAGAGTCTCAAATATTTTTTATATTGAGGTTTTTTATATCGAAGTTTCAGAAATACGTCTCAATTATTTTATTAGATAGATTAACATACTATTGTCGAAACTTGACAATGGCAATTTATTTTTATTTTTGAACGCCTCTCCTTGAACGCCATCCAAGAGATCCGGCGAACGGTTGAGCAACTTAAAACTCTAATAGGAGAATCACGAAGCTATTCATTCTTCACCACCAAAATCCATGAACGCAGTGGAAACATTTCAGAGTAGAGTTCTGATATGAGGTCGGCGCTGAGGTCCGCGTTCGAGCTCATAGCAACATCACGCTGTGTGCTGGGATATCCGTTGTTCAGGACCTACTGCGCGAGGGACAGGCGAAATTATGCAAACGAAGCTTTGACTTACTAAGTAGATGAAAGCCATAGCTTAGTTCATGGAGAACAATTATTATTTCACCGAGTCGCTCAGACAAATTTCCTATATTTGCGTTCCGCAAAGGGCCAACGGATTGTCTAGCACCTTTTTTGAGGCCATCCCGAATTTGGTATTTCACATTCAACCTCGGAACAAAGCAACGCATAGATCATATCTCATTCTCTCATCTACAAAATTGCCATAGCAGCAATCAGCGCTCCCAGGCCTGCTACAATCGCTCCACCACCCCCCACCCTTCCCCCATTATTCGTCGTCTTTGGCACTGTCCCATTCACACCACTCTTCCCCGTAGCACTCGAGCCTGCACCTGTTACCGTCTGCGTACTCGTGGTTGCGCCGGGAATGGTACTATTCCCACTCCCGACGCCCGTAGTACTACTGTCCGCTGTAACATTAAACGAGTTGCCCGCCAATACCGTCAACCCTGAACTCCTAACCACGTTCACAGCACTAAAGTTTGATCTTGTCATTGCGAATTTTGCGAGACTGGTTAAAGCGGTGACGTTCCCAGTGGTGTTGAGTAGCATTTGGGTGTAGCGGTGCGTTTGTGGCGCTTTATTTGGTGGTGAGGGACCGATGTAAGAGGCAAATGCTGTGGTATTGCTGGGATTCCTAAGTTCGAAGACTTTGACGCCTCCGATTGTAGTAGAGGTATTGGCTGATACGAGGCCAGATTGCATCCAATGGAGAAGTTCAGTCGTTGGGCCGCCGGCTGTCTGAGGTGGGATATCTGGGTCAACCATCATGAGGGTGTAAGTGCCGACGAGACGCTCCGTGGTTCCAACCGTGGGTGCAGTTTGGGTTTCTGGGGGATTGTTAGTTGGGTTATAGTCAAATCCTATGGATAAACTAACCAGCCTTTGGAATGTTTGCACCATTGATCGCGAGAGTGTTTCCAAACGCGACGGTGAGATTACCTGTTGAAGCAGGTTGAAATCCTGTGGGAGTGAATGCTGTTGCGGCGCCAGCGAGCGCAACGGCGATGAGAAAAGACAACATTGTTACGCCTTCAACTTGGAAATTTGAAATTGAGAGGAAAAGGATTAAAGGAACAAAAGAGACTCAGAGGAAGATGCATAGAGGATACAGTTTGAATAAACTTCCTCAAACTACCAAGACAAACGATGGCGATTGCGAGACGATCGCTCGGTCAAGATTGTTTTGAAACATTATGCAGGAACAGGTCTAGCCGCTTCTGTGGCTGGCGATCTAGTCGGATAGCTTCAGGTTGGTTTGAGATCTGGAAGGGCGCAAGGATGAATCGGGCCAGATGATCGACAAGTCCAAGGCACCCGGCAGGACGCCACTGACCGCAAAGATTTTTTCAATGGAATTGTGGCTAGAGATAGTAAGAAGAATTGAGACTGTTGCTGAGTATGAGTGCTGAATGATGCTAGGTATTCTCGTCCTTGTGTAAATAGTGCAGATAAAGATGTGACAAGTAATGTTTGAGATTATAAGATTGGTCACATGATTCATATAGTGTTATACCTATGCATCCATATTAATAAAAGTGATGTAATTTTGCCCTCCAAACTAGAGCACTAGAGCAGCCCTCCGAAAATTTGATATAGCTCAGCAATTTTTCCAAAAAAAATATCAATACTCAAGATTCCATTCTGTCAAGATTTAATAATAAGGCAAGGGCTAAAGTAGTGGTCTGTATTTCTGAACGGAAGGAACGAAGGAGGGAGCCAGAGGGGCGGGCATGATACTGACCTATACATTACCACGCGATACAATATAACATATTGCCCCTTTAAATTTTTTTTTTTAAAAAATTGTACTTGGCTCCTCCTTCTATTCCACATCTTTGTTTGTAAAATACGCGGTTTTTGCTTGGTTTGTTCCCCTGAGGGATAGTGAAGCGATCCCTAAAATAAGCGAATTGACTGCCGTGGAATGCTTACGCGAAAGAGGCAGTTCGGAAAAGCTGGCAGGATTAGGCTGACTCTTACGTGCTCCTTTCCAGATGCCGTCATATTAAGGAATTCGCTCGTAAAAGTTACTCCTTTTCCTCAATCCCTCCTTTTCAACCAGTCAATTCAATAAATCGCACCCCCAGACTCACAATGGATTCATTTTCGATTATCGGCACTCCTCGGCACAAAGGATCACTTGCGCAAATGACTCCGGCAGGACACGAGCGAAGCGACTCGAAGTGGTCGCTTTATTAGACTACTTGGTGCGCACCATTTTTCGAGTATGGAATTTCGAGCTGTCCGTTGTTAAGGTTTTTCCTTCGATCCTATTTCCCCCTCCTCCGTACTTGCACATTGTTCTTTATTGTACTTAAGGGTGCAGAGGGTATGTTTCAAGTAAAGATTTCCTTTTTCCTATTCCATATACAACAGGTTTTTTGTTAATCAACATTTCTTTCATTCTTTTCAATATGGTTCCATTAAAGAATGCTCCTCTATCACTCATAACTCTTATTTCTCTATCTCAATCAACCTTGTCGAGTCCTGTTGTCGAATCGCCCTCTAGCCCTTCAGTCGACCGAAGAACGCCCCAGGATACTGTTGTCACTATCGTTGGGCCTCCTGTCATTAAAACGGTAGAAGCAGGTGGGCCCGCCTCGTCAGCAGCCCCACCGGCTTCGACACCCGCTCCAGCCCCTGCTGCTCCGGCCTCCTCTGCACCGGCTGCCTCTGCACCAGCCCCCTCTGGAGCTTCTTCCAGTGGAGGCGATGGCTCATCGAGTTACACCTCGGATGACGAATTTCAAGCGGCCATTATAAAAGCAACGAATTTCTATCGCGGTCAACATGGAGCCAGTGATCTTACCTGGAATTCGACTAGTGCGAGTTATGCTCAAAATTGGGCGAATCCATGCGCATTTAAGCACAGCGTATGTCTTGCTGAAACTTAAATGAAAGAAAGCTTCGAAGCTAATATTTTAAAAGGGTGGACCGACTGGTGAGAACCTTGCAGCAGGCTATGGTGAGTGTCTTGGGGGATCTTCACACCTATTAAAGGTTCAAGAACTAATGCTTAATAGACGACGCTACGGCCTCGGTGAACAGCTGGGGACAAGAAAGAACGAAGTACACTTTTGATCCGCCAATGGGGTTCACCGAAGACACTGGACATTTCACACAGCTTGTTTGGAAAGCTACAACGAGTGTAGGATGTGGGAGAAAACAATGTGATGGTTCAGGAGGTATGTTGTTACACAAAAGGGACTTGAACCGCCGATAACACTAAGTTAGGCAGTCCTGGCTGGTATGTAGTCTGTGAATATTATCCCCCAGGGAATATGGAAGGGGATGAAAATGGCGTAGCCAATGGCTATTTCAAAGACAACGTACTGGCTCAGACTAGTGGTCAGGCTACGGATGAAGCACAGGCCTAGTACCCGCATTTAAATAGTGCTAGAAGGGAGACATTAGGGATGAGATCTAATTTTCTGTTTATATCCTTTTTACAGCAGTTGAACAAGTCATTAGTGTTCAATTCATCGGCACTGGTTGTTGCGCCTAAACTTTGGCATTAGGGATTTGGGAGCAGCGCTGGTTGGGACGGAATAGCGCGGAGTTTTGGAACTGGAATTGGAGGATTTTGTATGAAGCATGTTTATATCTTACCATTTGAATATTTTATTATATCAAATTTTTCACTCCATCTCCCCCGATTTCGGAATTATGAACGTTTTGTTGATTTGACAGGATGCACAATCGCGAGCAATCTGGCCGGTAAGACTTACCATCCACCATAATCCCAGAATCGAGTAGCTTACTCCTTCATTTCTCGATCCAATAGTATCTAAATTTGAATGGCGCGAATTGAATCCTAATTTGCGCAGCGATGTTCCTGAATCCTCCTCGGATCCTGCAGCATTGTCACGTGATTGTATTTTTCAAATCCCCCTTTTCCAGGCCCCACTCAGTCAGACTGAAGCAAACCCTCTTTCCCTAGCTATATAAATGTTTAGTTAAAACTGCAAGGCGATGGGAGTTGCATGACAATGATCACGGGCCAAATTGACTTTCCGAACGGCCCAATAGAAAGGATACGAGAGTTAGTCAGGGAACTCACAAGAGACAGCCAGTCGAGATCAATATCACTCAATTTAGCAGGAGAATTTGGCGGTACTTTTTCCATTCTTCCTTAATTTACATTTTTCCAACGCTGTCTCCCCCAGCTGCCCGAAACTTTCCCTCTTAATAAATCCATTACCTCAAAGCAATAATGCAATACCATTATCCCAACAAATTGTCTGTGGTTGGAAGCGCTTCATGCAAGAACTTCTTATTTGTTGGGCTTAGACTTCCCAATTTTCGCGAACGTCTTCGTTAGAACATCAAACTTGATATCCGCACCCATCCATTCGTTCAACAGCCTTATTAACCCGGAACGAAAGGGTGTAGACCAATAATACTAGTCGGAGCCCCTTTGTTCCTTTACAGATAGCATGGCTTTGCCATGGAGTTCATAGTGTATCGCATAAAGTTTCTTATGGGCAACTCCGAGGCACGTTGATGATTCTGGATCGAGATGCGTGAAGATTTGGAAGAGGAGCTCGTCGGGAAGGGAGATGGGTGTGGGAGCCTGAGCAATTTCCTTTGCTGTAAGAAGTCAGTAAAGTACATGAGGGCACGCCAAACCCATGGAACTTACATTTTGCATTTGCGATGGGGCCTTATTGATATCATTGCACTGCGGAGTGATCTTTTCTGCGATTGATGTTAGGCCCGAAGACATTGTTGAGACTGGGAGATTGATGCTGATAAGTGTCTGTGGAGGAAAGATATTATTTTACGGCCAAAATGCTACTAATATACTCGGAACAGTGGCCAGCAGCTCATCGACCGCGACACCGTATGCTCTTCTCGTTAACTCACCTCTGATACTTTGACTTGTTAATTTGCTCATTTTACCACTATTCATATTCACTTTGAGTCCAGTACATGTGTCACAACAAAGAATACCCACACATCCTAGTATGGCCTGAAATTTGGGATCTCGACAGCTTTTGATTTAATTCAGTTCAAGCATTGAGAGGACGCTTGAAACCGCTCCAGCCAAACCTCGCTGTTGAAATTTATGCTGAACTCTATTTGCTGTAGACTCAGACGCAATACACCCTAAGCACCTTCGCCTTGTAGGAAACACATCTCAGTTGACAATGGCTTCATTCATATCGCCGCCCCAGCCATAAAATCCTACACCCCTTTTCTAAGATGTCGTACCTGCGCTCTGGCCAGCACCTTCAGGAGCCGTTGGACTAGTGACTACCGACTCTTTATGCGCTCTAAATGCCGCAATATCCGCCGCCTGATTCCTATTCTCCCGTCCCTCCTTCTGCCCCACAGTCAAGAACTTCCTCGTCTTGCAGTCAAACTTCAACTTTGGTCCCATCCAGTCGAAAAGTAAGAAGGAGAGGTTGAAGCTAATTAACCTATGAGTAGAGTCTACGAGAACACCGTTCGGAGTAGTGAGCAAGCCGATGGTTCCATGCCTCCTGCGATGCTCGGGGTAGAAGACGCGACTGGTGAGACCGAGGCAGGTGGATGCGACGGGATCGAGGAGGTCGAAAATCTCGAAGATGATATCGTCGGGGAGAGTAATGAGCTTGGGAGACTCGGCAGAGATGCTTGCTGTGCATAATTAGCAGGCGTATCGAAAGTGCAGCTACTATACCTACAGGTTGTGCTCATGTTGGTGGCCATCTTTCATTGTGCGCTTGGTTGCATTTCTTTCTTGTCGGTGTTGAGGAGGTTCAGCATTTCTTAGACGACGATATCTAAAGTTGTTTCTAATCTTTTAGCGAGCAAAAGAAAATATGCTTTATACTTAATAAGTGCGTTTGCCGAGTTTGGTGAATTGCCAGAATGGCTTTTGATAGGTCACATAATCAGCAAACTTTGTTGCACCTGAGCTGTTGCTTTAATGTGATGTTTTTATCTCAAAAACACCAACTTTATGTTCAAATAATAAAAATTTATATCATGTTTGTAGTCTAGGCTGATGTTCAAGTGACAGAAAATACGTCGACGCAAGTTTTGGAGATCAGCCAAATTAAGGACTCCTAAGCGTTTTGCAGAAGAACGCCTCTAAAGCAGATGGCAATTTGGAGGTAAGGATGTATTGATATCGATTGTGAATGGTACAAAGTCGGCTTTGAGATTATTGACTCTAACTGAGAGGGAGAATTCGCGAAACGCCTTTCACGGGCGAAAGTCATACCACCATCTTCCTTCCTCAATCAAGTTACCTTTCTCGTCAAAAAACACTCCTTCACTACTCAGCAAATCCCTCTTCATTTTTTGATTTATTCCCGACGGAGCATCTTGTGGTTCGCCTTTGAATCCTCCAAGTGCCTAGACATCAAATCAGTGATTGTTTCTCAGCTCTTTGAATCGGTACTCACGCCATCAGCGCAAATGATCCTGTGGCAAGGTACTTCTGGTGCAAATGGATTCCTTCTCAAAGCTCCACCCACAGCTCTTGGCGAAGACTTCAGAGCTTTCGAAAGCGCAGCGTAGGACGAGACTTTGCCCTTTGGAATTTGGCACAGGAGAGCGTAAACTCGCTAAATGTGGGGTTAGTAGGTCAATGAAAAGGGGCGGGGTCGGTTGACTTCTTGGAATTCTGTGACTGCCATTGCTTCCTGTCTGGTGAATTTTGGGTGCATACAAAATTTGGTATTGCCGGGTATGAAGCTTAGGTCGGGATGAGAACCGTAGCTTATATATCTTCATCTGCTAGAATGGGAGGAGTCAGAGGATGCAAGAGATGATTGGCCAGTTCCAGAGCAACCTGGCTGACAAATCGCCGCCACTCCAAACTCACTTCTTGATTCGCGACTTCTATCACAACAATGCCTTTCGGTGACAATGATGAACATATTGACTCATATGTATAAGAACAGGCAACCATTTCATGCCGCTATCTAGCACACTATCAACTGTTTTATCTTGAAAACTGCCACAAATGTCCTACCAAACCCCCGCCTCCCGCTATCAAGCCCTCACAACCCGCGACCCCTCCGCTGCAAACTCATTCATCTACTCCGTCGTAACCACAAAAATTTACTGCCGGCCCACCTGCCCCTCGCGTCTCGCCCGTCGCGCAAATATCATCTTCCACGACAACGCCGAGCAAGCAGAAGCTGAGGGCTTTCGCGCATGTTTGAGATGCAGACCTGGGACCCTGAGTGGCGAAGAAGGGGATCCACAGGTTAAGGCGGTGGATATGGTGAAGGCTTTGATTGAGAAGGAAGGAGAGGGAGATAAGTGGAGTGTGAAGGCGTTGGCGAAAGAGGTGGGGTTGACCGAGAGTCATTTTTGTAGGGTGTTCAAGAAGGTGGAGGGGAGAACGGTGGGAGAGTATAGGGGATGGGTCTGTGGGAGGGGCCTAAAGCAGCTCGCGCGTAACGACAGGCAGTTAACTGATACCATCATTTTCACGAACAAAAAGCCAGATACTCCGAATCTTCAGATCGCCAGGACAACCCCAACGTCACCTGGGTCTACGGGACTCGGCAGAGAGTTAGGTCAAGATTGGCAGGACTTAATTGAGACTTCACACCCATCTCTTTGTTTTGAAATGACTCCAAATATACATTTATCAAACGTTGACTTTGGAAATTTGGGGTCGCTGACTCCAGAACCGCTTTCAGATCACTCAACGCCGAGTTCTTTGGATGATGGGATGCAGTTTTTGGACTTTGATTCCCACCAATTCGTGGATTTTCCGTCTTGATTTGCAGCAAGGTCATTTCACGAGTTGGTATGAATGTAATCAATATCTAGATAGTTCATTCGTGGAGGTAACGAATTTCAGCGCTCTTATCATTCGTCATGCGTAAATGTTTACGAGTTTTGTGAATTATGGCCAAGCAGAATTTATTTTATTGAAAATAAAGCTCTGACAAGCTGAAAACAACGCGAGACTATATGTCCAAAGCTACACGTCCAAATGAACGCCAAATTGCTCTGATATAACGCGTCTAAAGAGCAGTGAAACCAGCCTATTCCAAATAACAATGCCCCACCAAACTAATTCCATGTAGCCCAACTATCACTATGCAAAAAATTATGTATCAAAGTCCTTGCGAAAGACATCCAAGAAGTCATAACGGCTGCAATACGTCGGTGAGCCCTATGTGATTTGAAGTACCTAACACCAAAACCAGAACTGGCATGTGGTTCCCTGGTATCCGGTTTGGATCTCGTTAGGAAAGCATTGAGGGTTGTCGTAATACGAGCCACCATAATGCTAAAGATTCCCGAGTCAGTTTATGAGTAACTCCCCACTTCCCAAATCTCAACCATAAAGTTGAACATGAAAAGCGAACAAAGGAAATCAACATACCATGCTCATAGCCGAGGTATCTAGAACGATCACGTATGGAAGTTGAGAGTCCATGCCATATACTGGTCCATATGGAATGTCATTGACCCAGCCGATCAGGATGCAGTTCTCATCAAAAGCGTAGAGATCCATGCCGTTCAGGTTATTGAAGGTACCGAGGTAGCAGCGGCCGGGGACTTGGGTATTCATGCATAGGTTGTTGACGGTGACGTCAAGTTGGCGCCTATTGGGAGATAAACTTAGCTTATTTTTATAGACGATTGATTCAAGGGGTGAGTGATAAAGATGAGCTTACTTGCTGACGTCGCTGGTAGAAAGTTCGGGGGCGATGGGTGTGCTGAGAACTGTGGAGATCAAGCCGGGGAAGGAAAGGAGGACCATGAGGATGTTGAGGAGCGCTGAATGCATTTTGAGTGGTGATTGGAATTGGTGTAATATTCTATGCTTGTATTGATTTAAAAGATGAATAACTGTTTACGATTTAAGGTAAAGACAAAGGATTGAAGTTGTTGATCTAATATAGTGTTAGTCAAACGACGAGTTTGTAGTCTTGAATTGTAGTAGGTCTTACGGAAAGATAGAGACGACTAATTGTAGTAATCAGGTTTGAGGGAGCTCAGAAACGTGGCAAGGGGGTGTATTTATAGACCCTGGACCTAATAATGACCTGATCACTCAGCTCATCTTCTGCTTGATCCAGGTGAAAGTGCAAAAGCGTTAACCCTTTAATCCACTCACAGTCTCTATTCAGGAGATGATTGTAGATGTATATCTCACCGATTTTCGTTTGCTGTTGTATGGTACCCTAGAAGTGAAGCACCAAAATTGGAGCAGAGATGAAGCGTAGGGTTGGAGGCGCACTTCCTTACCGGTGTGAATAGCCTTAGCCTTGAGAATAATGAACCCGAACCCGAAAAGACTTTCATAAATTTCAGCTAGACTTGGCATCAAGGTCAGCGAAGTCACAGTCGAAGGCCATTTAAACCTTTTTTTTTTTGTTTATTAATTTGATTGATACTGTCAACCGGTGGGCTGTGAGGTGAGTTTCGTCATGGCAAAATGTACTGAGGGTTTGAAAAGTGGGCGTTTGGTGTTTGGCATTTTTAAATTTATGGACACCTTTGACATGTTGATCCACTTAGGGCAAAGAATATTGAGATATGGTATAGCCCTGAAAGAAAGGGAGTTGAACTTTACTAGCCATCATTAACAAAGTCCAATTGCTTCTACATACTGCTAAGCTCTACGTCTTCCGTCAAATCGGATTCCTTGAACCAATGAGGGATTCTGATATTAGGGCGATTCCTTTCCCTTAGAGGAACGACAAGATCTGGATATAGCCCCTCATGGCCTTCCCCGGCAACTGCCCTCGACATCAGAGGTCCAAGTTGCGTGAACCAACCCAGATCGAACCGAATATTACCCACTCCACCAAGAACACGCAAGGACCGGGTAATGTCACAGTAGATATTGTATATAGATCGTGTTTGGTCTCCATATTCCAAAGAGAAGCCCAAATAAAACGTTTCTACGACCACAACAATTGACAATTGCAAAACCTTGAAATGGCCCTTGAGAAAAGTAACCAATGCAAGCCATTTACGGCTGTATTCCTGCTGAGTCCACATGCGAACTTCTTTCTCAGAAAACCGAAATTGTATATCTCGAACGTAGTCCAAACTTCCTGTGGGAAAACGAGACAAAAAATTGATAGTTTTCTCGGGATCCTGCAAAAAATCAAAGCAGTTCAGGTGAAGGAAGGCTGCCATGGCATCTTGATACATGTCCCTATCGACGAAGAACAATTGAAACGGAAGGCGTCGGCAGGTGCAGGTGGTCGAGTGAGCAGCGCGGGCCGAAGGACAACAGCAATCTATAAGTGTTTCTGTACATTGTCTGCAGCACTTGTTACCCTGGTGTACAAACCCAACATTGGCTTTGATTAGCTTCCCCTCTTGGATGCGAAGAAGATCATCGCTTTTATGATAGCTGTTGTATCGACCAAAGTGTGTATATCCCAATATGTGGAGTCGCAGCTCTCGAGGAAGACGTTTAAAGGGAAACGGTTGGGGGTCTTGGACGAACGAGTGCGTGTTCTGAGCAGAAGCATCACGAGCTAAAGAACTAAGCTCATAATTCGGTCGTCGGCTCAATCGAATGATGCATTGCTTCAGAGCTGGTAGCTTCGATAGGGGTTCAAGTACAACCTTTCCAGATTCTAAGTCCACCACATCGCAGATGAAAGAGAGTTTCAACTGTCCTGGTATGATTGCTGAGGCAAAATGGAACGATACCTTCCTCCATTCTGCGAGAAGGCATTGCTCGGCAGGACACGTTACGCTCAAAGTATAGTCAGGTTTCGTTGGTGAATTGAAGCAGTTGTAGCATCTGGATCCATTGGGTGTAACCTCTTCGTGCCCTCTCACGCAAGGCCAGGAATTGAGTCTAACCAGTAAATAATTCATCGTTGAAAGTACGTGGTTGTTTAGCCTCAGAAGGATACCAAGGTCATTAGCATTTTGAACTCGTAACACAAATTTGTTTTTCGAATAGAGCACCTGGAAAGAATCTTTGTAAAAGCCGCGAGAGACGCAAAGCAGCTGAGTTGGTAGCCTGGAGCATAGACAATCGGGATAGTTGGGCCCCGAGACCGGGTGCCAGTCCTTTCCATGTTTGCGCATAACATACAAACACTCTACGGAACATAGGGTTACTTCCCCCGACCGACCGTAACGCTGGGGATCATATCCATCAGGGACATTCAACTCAATAGGACATGGCCGGATCAAGCTTGAATAGCCATAAATCTTCAGCCTTATGTCATGGTGGAGGTCCAGAAACGACCGCGCAGACGGCATTGGTATAAGAAGGATAGGTTTGATGATTGAAAGATTAAGAAAAGAGAAGTTAGGTCGGGGTTTGGAATTAATCTTAATCTTTATAATAATCATTGACTAAGAGCTTAGTTTAGTACTAAGCCCGATTTGTAGTTATAATCTATCTATCTACTATATAATACTGCCTTATAGATCAAAGTTGACTCGAAAATTAATAAATCAACTAATTTGTATAATCTATTTGGAATTTTTTTTTGATAGATATATACTATATATTTTTAAATATTATTTAATATTATTTATTATATAATATTGTTTTAGAGATTAGAATTTATAAATTCATAAATTATTAAAAAATTAAAATTAAACTAAATAAAAGTATTTATAGTCTAAGCTTTATCTACAAAACAAGAAAAAAGATTCTAGTACTAATAGTATACTAAAAGTACTAGAATTAAATAATCTTATATCTATTCTCTTAGTATTAGAAAATAAATCTAATTACTAAAAGTACTAGAATCTTATCCCTGTCTACTAAAACTACTAACAAAGTCTAGTAAGATACAAAAGCTATAGCAAAATATAGTAAACTTTATTCTATTCTAATTAGTTTAAATTTTTAGTGTATATTGTAGTAGGGAACTAGTCGCGATCTAGTTCTACAGACCGTTTACGGGCGTTGGGCTCGGGAGGTGAGTGTAGTCAGCTGACCGTACGGACTTCGTATGGTCACGTGACTATACTTCATGTATATATATATATATTCTATTTACTTATATCTATTAAAACTAATACCTTATGAATTATTTATAAATCTATTTTTAAGTCTAGTACTATACTTATTATTTATGAAATACATCCAGATCGGATTGCTCCTCAACAATATATAGATTAGAATATCAAAAATCTATTGAAATACTATCTAGACTATAGTTATAGACTATAGTTATAATATAAGTACTATAATATATATATAGTAATATATAAATATTTATATATAGAAATTACTCAATTTAACTATATTTATAATTTTTATAATTATAATATAAATATTTATTGTATAGTAGTATATTTAAATACTA
>Ga0182030_10012172_pt1 | contig 17276 bp, 12 predicted proteins | sample 812S3MmetaG_FD_121299 | JGI IMG/M metagenome (GOLD analysis project Ga0182030, IMG submission 121299) | Permafrost microbial communities from Stordalen Mire, Sweden - 812S3M metaG (Illumina Assembly) | ecosystem: Environmental > Terrestrial > Soil > Wetlands > Permafrost | place: Sweden...
AATCGAAACGCGGCCCATGCCAATTCCCGTGCCCGATCAGCTTGTCCGGGTTGGTGCGCGTCAAAGTCCATGCCACCCCAGCGCGACTGTTGCTGGTCATTGACCGAATAGGGGACAAACGCCTTGTTTCTGTTCATGCGGGTAGTTCCTCATTTTACGACTGGCCGGAGTATCAGCAGCTCGTTGGCGGTTCGTGGAAGCTTGGCCAGACTGGCCACGGCCCGCCTCACGAATTTACGGTGCAGTTGGTTGACACAAATCATCCCGTCACGCGCGGGCTGACCAATTTTGTCACAACCGATGAGCTGTGGCATCGCACGGCTTTGCAAACCAACATCGAAATTCTGGCGACGGCGTATTCCGCGCCGAAATGGAAGGGCACCGGCAGGGACGAACCGATTGCCTTCACGACAAGATTTGGTCAAGGCCGCTGCTTCAACCTGCTGCTCGGCCATGACGTGAAAGCGATGGAAGCGGCCGGCTTTCAAAAATTGCTTTGTCGCGGCACCGAATGGGCGGCGATCGGAAAAGTTTTGGCCGATAAAAAATAAACTGCAATCACGGAGAAAAATATGAAACGAAACAACGAATTCAGCCGCCGCAAATTTGTCGGTGGGATGTTGCGCGGCGCAATCGTCGCCGCCGTGGCACCCAACTTCATTCCGCTGCGCGTGCTGGCGGGCGAAACCACGCCGAGCAAAAAAATCCAGCTCGGCCACATCGGCGTCGGCGGGCAAGGAACCAACGATCTGCGGAATTTTCTCACGGTGGATGGTGCGGCGTCGGTCGCAATTTGCGATCCGTTTCGTCAACGGCGCGAGAGCGCGGCCAAGTTCGTGCAGGAGGCGCAAAAGCTGGAGCCGAAACTTTACAATGATTTCCGAGATTTGCTGGAGGACAAGAGCGTGGACGCCGTGATCATCGCCACGCCGGATCACTGGCATGTGCCCATCGGTCTCGCGGCGGTGCGCGCAGGCAAGGATGTTTACATCGAGAAACCGCTTGGCCACAGTCTCGAACAAAATCAGGCCATGCTGGCGGCGGTAAAAAAACACGAACGGGTTTTTCAATACGGCACACAGCAGCGTGCGCAGGAAATGCTCAAGCGCGGCGTGGAATTGGTGCTTAACGGCTATATCGGCGAATTGCAACGCCTCGAAGTCTGGGCACCCGGCGGCCAAGGCGGCGGCTCGCTCGATGAAATCCCCGTGCCGGAAGGACTCGATTACGAACTTTACCTCGGCCCCGCGCCGATGAAACCTTGCACCAAGGATCGCATCACCAGCCACGGCTCGTGGTATTGCTCGGACTATTCGCTCGGCTTCATCGCCGGCTGGGGCGCGCATCCGCTGGACATCGCGATTTGGGGCATAGACTCGGATACCAAAGGTCCGATTTCATTTCGCGGCACTGGAAATTTTCCGACGCCCAACGCGCTGTTCGACACCTGCGCGACGTGGGATGTGGAGGTGAAATTTCACGACGGCATTCCGATGCGGTTTATGAGCACCAATCACGCCGCGCCGATTGTGAAAAAATATCGCGACGACAACCAAGGCGATGGCACGACGTTTTTCGGTTCCAAAGGCTGGGTGAGTTTGAGCCGCAACGGCGTGGCAGCGAGTAATCCCGACTGGCTCAAGCTCAAGCAATGCGAAGGCACCAAGCGCGTCCTATATCACAACAAATACTATAAATCTTTCGTAGACAGCGTGCGCGAACGTTCGCCGTCCATCGCGCCGATTCAGGATGCGCTCCGCTCCGATGCCCTCAGCCATCTCTCGCTCATGGCGATCAAAACCGGCAACGAAGTGATTTGGGATCCGAAGAAATATAAAATCGAATCGCCGAAAGAATTGAACGAACAGATGCACTGTCCGGTGCACGGTGATTGGAAACAAGTTTAACCCGAATCATATCCCATGAAAATCGGCTGCTTTGCGCTCGTTGAACCGTTCACGCCCATGGAACGGCAGTTTGAACTCATCCGCAATCTGGGCATTCATTATGTTGACCTCACCGACAATCACGATGGCGCGTCGCTCGGCGTCGAGTTCGGTTTTGCCGCGTCGGTCAGCCTCGACAGCCATCCCGCGAAAATCCGGCAACTCGCGGCGAAGCACAAACTCAAATTAAGCACCGTCTGCGCGCACGCCAATCTGCTCGATCCCGTCGCGCCGGATGTTTATGGCACCTTTCAAATCATCAAAGCCATCCGACTCGCCGCTGACTTGGGTATTCCCGAAGTCATCACGACCGAAGGCGATCCGAAAACAAAATTTGGCCATGCGCTTACGGAAAAGGAACGCCTGTTCACCATCTGCGAGAAATTGCAGTCGCCCATCGAATGGGCGGAGGAACTCGGCGTGAAATTGCTCCTCGAACCGCACGGCGTCGTCACCGATTCCGTCAAGCAAATGGGCGATTTGCTTGAACGGCTTGGCCATGAAAAAACTATTGGCATCTGCCTCGACACTGGCAACAGTTGGCTTGGCGGCGCGGAGCCGCTCGATTATGTGAAGACCTTTGGCAAACGCATCCAGCACGTTCACTGGAAAGATATGCCGGAATCGTGGTTGCCAAAACGTGGAAAAGCTTTTGGCTGCGGCATGGCGGTCATTCCGCTCGGCGATGGCGTGGTGGGGATTCCTGCCATCGTGAAGGCTTTGAAACAAATTGGTTTCAAGGGAACCACCACCCTCGAAATCGCGGGTGCAGAAAATGTGAAAGTCTCCGCCCGACGGCTTCGCGAGTGGACGCACTAATTGTTTCTTAAGTTCTGAACCAACCGTTACCCATGTTCTGAACCTGCACTGCGGGAAAATACGTTACCGAAAGAATTCATCCACCGTTTTAACTTTGCCTCAATTTTCGCACGCGGCATGGCAAACCGCTCGCGTGACAACGCGATGAGTTTGTCCCTCCGACCAACGCGGTTTTCCAGTGGTGGCAGCATCTGCGCCCGGAAGGGTTCACGGTTGGTGCCGCTGACCAGCAATTTCACCACGGCTTCATATTGGTTCAAGTCGGCCAGCGTCGTCGCCGGAATGGTTTTGCCAAATTCCTTCGTCATCACTTCCGCATCGGTGTAGCCGATGCGGAATGCTACCAATGTCCCGACGTTTCCGAACACGGCCTGCCGGATCGGTTCGGAAAGCTGGTCAATGTATTGGTGCGACAACGTGAGGCAGAGCCGGTATTTTCTCGCCTCCGCCAGGATGGAGGCAAACGCATCGGTCGAGAAATTCTGAAACTCGTCAATGAACAGGTAAAAATCCCGGCGTTCGGATTCCGGCCGGTTGGCGCGGGCCATTGCGCCGAGTTGAAACTGCGTCACCAGCAGGGAACCGAGCAAGTTCGCCTTGTCGTGTCCAAGTTGTCCCTTGGACAGGTTGGCGATGAACAGGCGTCCATTATCCATCACGAACGGGAGGTCCACCTTTTTTTTCACCTGGCCCAAAATATTCCGCACGACGGGATTCAAAAGGAACTGACCAATTTTATTTTGAATCGGCGCGATGGCCTCGCGTTTGAACCGCTCGTCGTAGTTTTCATATTCCTCCGCCCAAAACGCCCGGATGAACGGGTCTTTGACTTGCCGGATCACCTTGGCCCGGTAGTGGTCATCGGTGAGCAGGCGGTTCACGCCAAGTAAAGTTTGGTTCCGGCATTCCAACAACGCGGATGCCGCGTTGTGGAGAATGTATTCGAGTCGCGGCCCCCACGAATCCCGCCAGATGCCCTTGAATGCCGCCACAATGCCCGACGCGACGAGATGCCGATCATCTGGGGCAACCGAGCCAATGACATTCAATCCGATGGGGAATTCCAAGTCGCCAGGATTGAAATACACCAGATGATCCGCACGCTTGGGCGGGATGTGGTTCAACAGTTCTTCGGCCAAATCGCCGTGCGGGTCAATCACCCCGACACCATGCCCCAGCGCGATGTGCTGCAAAATCAGGTTCCGAAGCAACGTCGTTTTTCCAGACCCGGTCTTTCCGATGATGTAGAGGTGCTGACGTTCGTCCACCGCAGCAATGCCAAAGGGCTGGGGATCGCCCCAGCCTGATTCCTCGCCGATGATGATGTGGGGTGATTCGTGATTCATGGTGCCAGAACCAGCCGCCACCCCTGAAACGTCCCGGTTGGGGTAGACGTCGTGACGTCGGCAGTAGTGCTTGGGGCAAGCCGGCGAGATAATGGCGGCTGGTTTTGAAACCCGAATCGGGCAGCTAGCATATCATGCGGTTCGGAAATCGGACGCGCCGTGGGCGCGGCGGAATTAATAAAGCGCCCAGTCGGGCGACGCTTTCTCCCTGCTCGTTGCAAAAGCTAGTGTCTTGACCAGTCGGTCGTGCGGCTCGTTAATCGGTGACAACAAAGAGATCCATGAAGCGGTCGAGATAATCCAGCGGCGCCTCGGGCAGGTCTTTCAGGAAGGCCGGATGTTCCAGCAGTTTTTGATCGCGCGGCACCATTCCGCTCAAGAGCTGGTTGCGGCTCCAGCCCGCGTCAATCTTCGGCGCGGTTTCCACCGTCGCCAGCAGTTCCGAGGCGAACGCGTCCAGCCGGATGCTCTTGCCGGTGGTGTTGGTGAGGCAAAGCCATTTGGCAATGGCCGGAATGCCGTCGTAGATTTCGTAATGCACATCCACCGCCGGCAGGTCGTTGCGGGCGGGAGCTGATTGCGTTTCCGGGTCGCGGGCCATCACGTCAAGAATGTGCGAGCGGCACGGTTGATCTGAACTTTGCCCGGCGGAATCGATTCCATTGCCGCCTTTGCCAACTTTGCCAACGCGCAGCGCGGTGGGAGTCTGGCTCAGCCGGACGGTGGCCACGCGTTCCATGAGTTTTCCGGACTGGCTCGCCTCCAGCAACAGCAGTTTGCCCTCCAGTCTGGCCCGCAGGGTCATGGGCTGGCTGCGATCAAAGTGACCGCTGACCTGTTCAGCCAGTCCCGGCCCCATTGCCTCGAAACTGCCGGAAGCGGGCCGGGCGACCAGGCTGGCCGTCTCGGCACCAGCGACCACCACCAGTCCGGGGCCCCAGGAGTTTGCAAAGTGGTCATCGCCGACATCAACCGCCACTTCAATGGAAACCGCGCCTTTGGGCCAGGCGCGTTCGGCATAAACACAGGTGTCGGGCAGCGCATACATTTCGCCCGGCTTGCCCTCATGGCTGAAGGAGGTTCCGGGATGGCGGGTGCTGGCGTGGATCATCCAGCGCCCTGCGAGTTGATCCTTGAATTCTTCCGCCAACACCACCACGCCCGACAGTTTTTGCGGCGTTCCCGCCGGCGGCGCAAAGTGCAGGACGATGTGCCGGCCCGGCACCGGCCAGACCGCTTCCCGCGAAAGCCATTCCGGATGGCGTTTCCAATCAAATCGCATTTCCAGCGGCAGCTCCTCCCAGCGAATGAACTGGAAAGCCTCCGAATCCGCCACCATCCCATCCAGCATCGCCGGCGACAAATAATTCTGACACGATTGTCCGGCCAGCCCACCGATCGCCCATTTCCGCCCGTTGATGGTGACTTCCGCCTCCGGTTTTACGGCCCGCAGGATGGTTTGACCGGTCGCGGGATTATCGTATTCGACGGTGGCGGCATTCGGCGTCAATCGAATGGTCCGGCGCAGCAAGCCGTTCGAAAGGGTCAGGCTCTGCTGATCTGGTGACAACCCGACGGCCGCTTTGAAAGGCGTCGGATCAACCAGCCAGTCCGCCGCGTGGCCGGCCGGCGGCAGGAAAATGGCGAGCGCAAGAATGGCAAGGATTGGAAGGCCGGCAATCCGTTGCCCGTGGAATGAATTCATGATGCGCAAGGTAAGTCCGCGCAGCCGGGTGAAAAACACAATTCCACTCCCCAATTCGGGGGAGAAATCCCGCTGCCGTCGCCCGCCGGTTGGTTCAACGCCACCGTCGTCGCATCCGGTGAGATTTTAAAGGGGGCAGTCCTGATTGTGAATGCAGCCAGGTTTTTTTAGCTTTGCCAACGGGCACGGGCCGGTTTCAGGTGCGGGCCATGAACCCCAACGGGATAACCGGAGCCAATCAGGACTGACTCGTTTACGCTTTTTTGAACTGGATGCGGCCCTGCGAATCGTTGCCGTTGTCGTCCTCGGATTTCACGCGTAACAGATACTTCACGCCGGGAACCACCTGGTCTACCTTCAGCGTATAGACATTATCCTTGGTGACCGCGCCGCTGCGCCCCGCGTGTCTATCCTCGGCGACCGGCTTCCTTCGCCGTCTTCGCCCATTGGTCGGTGTCACAATCTTTCGCCGCGAACCGATCAAGGTTGGTCACGCCTGGTGTCCATTCCTTGCCAGAGAACGTGCTGAGCGCCCAGCAGAGAACATGCCGAAGCGCAGATTTTTCAGCGCTTCCACGGGGCTTCCGACTCATCGGCAGCCCGCAAGGTGAGCGAGCGCAGGTTCATCGGCTGCCAGCCGGCGGCCACCGGCTTTACCGTCAGCGTCACCATGCCAGCCGCCAGCTCCAGGCTGCCAGCCAAATCGGTCCGCTGGAACTTCACATAATCTTTCGTGGCAGGAGCGGTGCCTTGAAGTTTCTGTCCGCCAACGATCACTTCAAAATTTCCAGAAGCCTCCGCCGCGATTTCGGCCGAAACCGTGAACTTGCCGGGGCGAGCCACTTTGAACGTCCAACTTGCCGTGTCCGCCGGGTTGAGCCAAAAACCGACGTTGTCCTTGCCCCCGCCGGTCTCGTATTTCAGGCCACCGTGCAGTTCCGCTTCGCTCGCCAGCAACCGCACCGAACCGTCGGCTTGCTGGGAAATGGGCATGACCGTCACTTCCGGCACGCCTTTGACGGTCAACACCACGGTGGAGGAAATCCGGTCCGGGGCTTCCGCCGGCACCTGCACTTCGACGCCATCAGCCGTGCTGGTGAATTTCAATTTCTTTCCATCCGCCAGCAGGCGGGCGGACCGGACAACATTTCGCAATCCTGGCACCACCAGTTTCCCATCCGCAGGCCATTGGAAAACGTGCAGATAAAGCGTCGTCTGATTGCCGGAAACTTTTTTGGTGCACCGGCCCCAGGGCAGCTTTTTGAACGGGCTCGCGGTCGTGCCATAAATCGCTTCGCCGTTGACCTTGAGCCACGCGCCCATTTCGCGAAGATGCTCAACGTAGCAAGGCAGGATTTCCCCGGCGGGCGTCGGGCCGACGTTGAGCAGCATGTTGCCGCCCTTGGACGACAGATCAATCAGGAAATCGAGCAGCGTTTGCGTGCTCTTGACGCTCTGCTGGCCGGCGTCGGCCTTATTGTATCCCCAGTAGTTATGACCGCTCATGGTCATGCAGGACTCGAAGTCAATACCCGGGCCGTAGCCTTGGGCCGGGATGGTCTGTTCGGGCGTCAGATAGTCGCCAAGTTTATACTCGCCGAGCGTGGCGCTTTCGCCTTTGCCAATGCGATTGTTGATGATGACGTTTGGATCAACCTTGCGGATGGTCGTTTCCAGATGCTGGCCGCGCTCAAGCGCCCAGCAACCTTCCCAGTTGCCATCGAACCACAGCATGGCCGGATGATAACGCTGAATTTCCTCCAGCACGGACGCTTCGAGATATTCCTGAAACTTGTCCATGTCGGGCTGGATGCCGCGCTTCACCGCCACATCGTTATAGCCGCGCCGGGCACCGTAAAGCGGGCTGTGCCAGTCCATGATCGTGTGATAGAGGCAGAACTTGATGCCCCGCTTCTCGCACGCCTGCTTCAGTTCCATGAGCGGATCGCGGCCGGCCTTGCCAAAGGGCGTGCGGGACAGACTCCAGTTATCCCGATCCGAGACCTTCGACGGGAACATCGCAAAACCGTCATGGTGCATCGAAGTGATACAAACGTATTTCATGCCCGCATCCTGCGCGATCTGCGCCCATGTCTCCGCATTGAACTTCTCCGGATTGAACTGGTCGGCGAACTTCTCATACTCCGAGGTCGGCATGCCGGTTGTCTCGATATACCACTCCGCATGGCCGGTATCCTTGGGATTCTTCCAGTTCACGCCGCCGGGTATGGAATACAGCCCCCAATGGATGAACATCCCGAACCGCGCCGCGCGAAACCACGCCATGCGCGCATCGCGCTGCGCCGCCGTTTCGCGGGCAAGCGGTTCGGGCGCGTCCGCCGCGCCGGTGGTGGTTTGAATCATGCTGGCGAGCAGAATTCCCAGCAAACCGTTTCTGAAGTTCAAGTTTAGGCGCATGCTAATACAAATGTTTTGGTTAAATTCAATTAAAAGGGTCAGTCTTGGTTGAGTCCGGTGGTCCCGTTGGGGTTCATGGTCCGCACCTTAAACCGGCCCGTGCCCGTTGGCAAAGCTAAAAAACCCTGGCTGCATTCACAATCAGGACTGACCCGTTTTTAGGCCGCCAGCCTGCGGATGCGCGGTGCGGCTTTGCATTGGTCCACCTGCAACCGCACGGCGGACACCTCGATGGCCGGGAACTTTTCAATGCGCTTGTGCCCGACGGACTGGCCCCGCGCCAGTTCCTGCCAATCGCCGCCGGGTAATTTACCAGCAAGCGTGTAGCTCTGGATGCGTTCGCCGTGCGTGATGTCTTCCATGATGACAATGCTGCCAATGCGCGCCGCAGCGGGTAATTTCAATTCGACGCGCGCGCCCGTGCCGTTCGTTTCAGCAATGGGTTTTCCCCAGCGGCGCTGAATCTCGCGGCCAAATTCGGCCAGGCGTTTTATATCGGAGTCCGGCACGAGACCGTCGGGCGTGATGACTTCGCCGATGACGAGGTTGCAGTTGCGGCCAACCGAATCGAGATACATTTGCGTCAGCCGGTCCGCCGGTTGCACCGCCTCATCCTGATTCGGCGCCCAGAACCAATTGTGAGTTTTGTTCGCGCCGCGCAAGGGCACATCCACCATGCCAGGCGACCACACCGCGCCGTCCGGGTCGCCGCTGCCGAGGGAATTTTTCCAGCCGGGCGCATTGTGCGACACTGCGCCTTTCGCTCCCGGCATCGTGGCCCAGCACGGATAACCGGCGCGGCCCGCCTCATTGCCAATCCACCGGTGATCGGAGCGTTCCGTGCTGGAATAAAAAACCGCGTCCGGCTGGTGTTTTTCAAAAATCGGCAACAGGTCCGGCCCGCCCTCGGCCGGCGTCAACGTGCCGGCGTCAAACCAGATTTCAATCAGCGAGCCGTAGCGCGTGCAAAGCTCTTCCATCATTTTCTCTGCGAGACGGTTGAACTGCTCCTGCGCCGCAGTGCCGCGCCCTTTGCCCCAGTCCGCGTAATGATCCCAGACCTCCTGATAGACGTTGCGATTCACGCTGAAATAAATGCCGGGCTTGATGCCAGCCTTCCGGCATGAAGCGATAAAATCGGCGACGACATCGCCTTTGCCACCGCGCCAGTTCGTCTGCTTGAGGCCGTAAGGATAAAGATCGCTCTGCCACTGCATGAAGCCGTTGAAATGCGTCGCGGTAAAAATGGCGTAGCGCGCGCCGCAGGCCTTGGCCGCTTCCAGCCATTGGTCGGTGTCAAGCTTGCGCGGCTGATAAAGATTCGGGTCCCACGTTTTGCGCGCGGCATTGTTCATAGTGGTGTCACCGGCGGCGATGCCAAGATCGAAGCTGTAGAGCAAACCAATTTCGTAGTCCTGCCACGCGACTTGCGCCGGCGTCGGCAGTGCAAGCTGAACGCCGCCGGCCTCATCAGCGCCCAGTCCAAGTTGCGGTCGCAGCGCAGCGCCCGCCAGAATGACGCCGCCGGTCTTGATGAAATTGCGTCGGGTGATCACCACATTCTTGCTTTGAATTTAAGGTGCCGTAGTTTCATTCGTCCCCGGGTTTGCTCGTCCCCGGCATTTGCGCGCCGGTTTTTTGGAGCGGCACCATGACAACATGCCAGTGGCCGGGTTCAGGGACGGCCAGGCACAAGACCCGCGGCTCGCCGTTCTCGCAATACAGCGAAGGCCATTGCAATGGCGCTCTGGTTTTCAGCCACGAGCCGTCGATGCGCAGAAGTTCATGGCCGCAGACCTTGTAATGTTCCGCACGTTCCCAGTGCAAGCCGTCCGCTGATTCGATCAAACCGACATAGTTCGCGGCGTAAAACAGCGCGAAGTATTTCTTTCGCGCCGCGTCCCACCACAGGTCCGCATCCTCGGTGTCAATATCCTTGATTGCCAGTTCCGGCTGGATTTGAAATGGACCAGTCGGAGAATCGGCGATGGCCAGCCCCTGCACACGCTGCCGCATTGGCTCTTCTGGTGTCTTGGGATTCAAATCGCCCTTGACCATCATCAGAAAGCGGCCGTCCGGCATCCGCTCCACGGTAGGATTGACCGTGAGATTGTAAACCGGCGCAGCGGGTTCCACGATGGGTTGATCCAACGGCACATATGGGCCCGTCAATGCCGCGCTCACCGCCACGCTGCTGCGCTGGCTGTCGCGAATGTATCCACGCGATGGCCCCGGCTTGCTGGAAATGTAGTAGAGATAATATTTCGCGCCTAATTTCTTGATCTTGGGATTGCAAGCCATGAGTTCGTCCCAATGGCTGGGGCCACGGCCATTGAGCAACACCTTCAAATGTTGATACGGCCCCTCTGCGTGGTCCGCAACCGCCAGGCAGATTTCCGAGTTTGTCAGCCAGTCGCCACCCCGCTTGAGCCAGCGCGAATAAACCAGATAATACCGCCCGTCCTCGCCTTTGTTAATTTGCGGGTCCCAGCACGAATAACCTTCGTCAGCGAAAGCCGAGATCGCCGGGTCGTAGGGCTGCATCAGGGCGCCGAGGTCCAACGGCGCCATCGCATCAGCCTGGGCATCCGTCGTTGCCTTGGGCACGGGCATTTGCGCGCCGACTTCTTTCAGCCAGGCATCCAGCCGCGCGCTCAGTTCTTTTCTTTTTTCAGGATTTGATTCGGAGAGATTGTTGTTTTCGGATAAATCGGATTTCAAATTGTAAAGCTCCTCGGTTCCGGTTTCGTAAAAACGAATCAGCTTCCAGTCGCCGACGCGCGCGACGCTGTAAGGTGAAGTTTTTCCGACGTTCCAGTAATGCGGATAGTGCCAGAACAGTTCGTTGTGCGGCGTCTCATTTTCCCCGCGCAGCAACGGCACGATGCTCGTGCCGTCCACCGCCGTGCGGCTGGCGGATTTTTCGGCACCGGCGAGTTCAAGCAGCGTGGGAAACCAGTCCATCGTGATGAGCGGCGTATCGCAAACCGTCCCGGCGTGCGTCACGCCTGGCACTTTGACGAGCAGCGGCACGCGCAGGCCACCTTCGTAGGCCGTGCCTTTGCCGTTGCGCAAAGGAAAATTCGACGTGGCCGGCGGCTTGCCTAATTGCACCGCGCCGCCGTTGTCCGAGGTGAAAACGATGATGGTGTTTTCCGTCAGGTGCAACTCGTCGAGTTTCTTCACGATGCGCCCGACGCTTTCGTCCACGCTGCGGAGCATGGCGTAATAGACTTTGTTGTTCTGTCCATCGGCACCGGGTCGGTCGGCGGCTTCGTCAATCAACTCCTGCTTGCCCATGAGCGGCGAGTGAACGGCGTAATGGCAGAAGTTCAGGTAAAACGGTTTGTCCTTGTTCGCCTCGATAAAGTTCAGCGCCTCGTCGGTGAGCTGGTCGGTGAGATACGCGCCTTTCTGTCCACCGCGCTCGGCGAGGCCGGGCACGCGATGGTCGTTGTTCGGCGCGCCGTAGGGCCAGAAGTAAGACGCCGGATTGCCGATGTCGCCGCCGGCGATGTTGGTATCGAAGCCCTGATGTTGCGGAAAATATTTCTCGCCGCCGAGATGCCACTTGCCGATGTGCGCGGTGGTATAGCCGAGTTTCTTCAACGCCGTGGCCAGCGTCGTTTCCTCCAGCGGCAAATGCTTTTGCCAGTCCGGCAGCTTGAAACGGGAATTCGTCGGCGCGGACTCGCCGCCGATCCAGTCGGTGAGGTGCAACCGCGCGGGATATTTGCCGGTCATCAGCGCCGCGCGCGTCGGCGAACACACGGCGCACGCCGCGTAAGCCGAGGTGAAGCGCACGCCGGATTTGGCGAGCGCGTTCATCTGCGGCGTCTGGTAAAACTTGCTGCCGAAACACGCGCCGTCGGCCCAGCCCATGTCGTCAATCAGAATGAAAACGATGTTGGGCCGGGCCGGCGAATCTGCTGGCGCGCTGAAAACACAGTTTCCGGCCAGCGTCAGAATCGCCAGCGAGCTTAAGGTTGCTTTTTTCATTTGGTCGTGGCCTGGTCGTAAAGGGGTCATAAAGGGGCCTGTCCTGCTTGGCTCCGGTGTTCCCGTTGGGGTTCATGGCCCGCACCTAAAACCCGCCCGTTCCATTGGCAAAGCTAAAAAATCATGGCTCCGGGCAACCTCAGGACTGATCCCTTAATGTCAGTATCGGAGTCTGAAGAACCTCTGGTCACCCGCCAAAACATTGGTCCAAGACAAGCCGACGGTGGCTACGTCGGTGAACAGGCCGGTGACATTGGTGGCGGACTGCAGCGCGCCGAAGGGCCAAGTGAGTCTGAATTATGGGCCGGCGAAACCGAATTTCAGGACCGGAGCGGCCACCGGCGGGGACTGGACTTTGAACATCCAGATGGAGGTTGCGTCCGTGGCATTAAGTATGTTCAGGCGCAGCTTGGAGCCAGTGACGGGTGGAAAATCAAACCGCGCCGACTCGCCGATCGTAGTGCCGTTGGTGATGGTCTGCCAGACACCCCCGTTCCAATAATCCAAGGTGAAAGACTGGATGTGCGAGGAATACTCATTGATGATGACCCTCGAAAAAGTGGTGGCCTTGGTAAAATCAATTTCCAGCCAGCCGTTCGTCGTGCCGGTGGGATCGGAAGCCCAGCGGGAATTCGGGTCGGCGTCCACGGCCAAAGCGGGGCCGTAGTTGGTGGTGTCATTTTGCCAGACGGAACTCGCGGTAACCGGCTGGCCCTCGGCAAGGTTGACCAGAAACGGCTGACCGGGGGCCAGGCCTAGCCGCAGCGCGGAATTAAAAAGCCGCGCCGGACAGCAATCCGAACGCGGCAAAACTACGATGAAAACATTTTACCCTTTATCTTCCGGGCGGTCAACTTTGGCGGACGCCAAGACGCGGTTTAACATTCACGTTCAATGGAAACATTTCGGCTTTGCTGGCAAACCTTCCGCAAGCTGCCATTCACCTTTCCGCGAAGACGCCAAGCCCAGCTTCAGCGTGAACGCGGACGGGACTTTGTGGAATGACTTCAGCACCGGGGAAGCCGGGGACGCCGTGGATTTTTTCCAGCGTGCATCCGGCCTATCTCAAAAAGGCGCCTGCCGGAAATTCATTGAACTTGCCGGCGGACATTTCACGCCCGCGCCACGAGCGGCTTGTCCGCGCCCGGCGGACGCCAAGCCCAAGCCCGTCTTCCCTGACTTCCGGCGCGGGACGGCGGACGAAATAAACCACCTTGCCAGCCTTCGCAACATTGGCCGGGAAGGAATTGAATTTGCCAGCGAACGCGGCTTGCTGTTTTTCGCCACGCTGAAGGATTTGCCCGCGTGGATTATCACCGACGCCGCGCGCGTGAACGCCCAAGCCCGCCGGATGGACGGGCAATGCTGGAATCATCTTGCCGGAAATCCGAAAGCATGGACGCTGCCCGGCTCGTGGGCATCATGGCCCATTGGCATCACGGAAGCGCGGGATTTCCGCGCAATCGCCTTGTGTGAAGGCGGCCCGGATTTTTTAGCCGCGCATTATCTCGCCCTTTGGGAACAGGCTTCACATATCACCAAGCGGGACGTGCAATGCGTTCCCGTGGCGATGCTGGGGGCATCCCAAAGGATTCACGCGGACGCCCTGCCATTATTCGCCGGCAAGCGTGTCCGCATTTTCGGCCATGATGATGAAGCGGGCCGGGGCGCGGTGGAACGCTGGGCCGCGCAACTGGCATCCGCCGGGGCGGACGTGGACGCCTTCAGCTTCGCCGGCCTTGTGCAAACGGACGGCAAGCTGGTGAAGGATTTGAACGATTCACTTTTGATGGACGTGGCAAGTTTCAACCAAGCCGGAAAGATGCTGCCATGAATACACCACGCATTTACAAGCCCGGCAGCGCAGCAAATCCTGGCGGAGTTGAAACAGCACCCGTTCCTTACGATGGCCCGCCGTGGCCCGCACCTTTGAAGCCTGCCGCCTTTCACGGATTGGCTGGCGAGATTGTGCGGCGCATTGAACCGCACACGGAATCCGATCCCGCCGCGTTGCTCGCGCAATTCCTTTTGGCCTTTGGCAATGCCGCCGGGCGCACGGCGCATTGGCTGGCTGAAGCCACGCCGCACTTCACAAACGAGTTTGCCGTGATTGTCGGCCAGTCTTCCGTTGCCCGCAAAGGCACGAGCCTTGACTGGATTCTCACCTTGTTTGCCGGCGCGGATTTGTATTGGAGCAAAAACCGTGTCAGCAGCGGACTCGTAAGCGGTCAGGGTGTTGTCTATGCCATTCGCGACGCCAAGCAAAATGCGGAAGGTGAAGTGGAAGACGAGGGCGTGACTGACAAACGGCTTTTTGTAACCGAAGGCGAATTTGCTTCTGTCCTAGCCGCCTTTAGCCAAAAAGAAAACAACCTGTCATCCACCCTTCGCAACGCATGGGATTCAAAAACGCTCCGCACGCTGGCACGAAACGGCGGCAAGGGCGGAGACACGGCCACCGCGCCACACGTCACCATTGCCGCCCATATCACGTTTGACGAATTGAAATCCAAGCTGGCAAAGGATGATTTGAGCAACGGCGTGGCAAATCGTTTCAAATGGATTTGCGCGCGGCGTTCCAAGCTGTTGCCGCAAGGCGGAAACCTGCGCGCGGCGGATTGCCAAGACTTGATCGCGCAACTCTCCGCCCGGCTGACGCTGGCGAAAACACGCGGGCTTGTCGGCTTCACCCCGGCGGCAGCGGATTTATGGGATTCCATTTACGCCGACTTGAATCAGGAACGGCCCGGCTCGCTTGGACACGTCACCATCCGCGCCCCGGCTCATACCCGGCGGATTGCGCTGAACTACGCGCTGCTCGATGGCGCGGACGTGGTGGACACGCCGCACTTGCAAGCCGCCCTCGCCTTTTGGCAATACTGCCATGCGTCGGCGGAGTGCATCTTTGGCGGGGCAAGCGTGCTGGCGCGAGACATTCACGAGCGGTTGCGATTGGCGTTTCCCGGCGAACTTGACCGCACGGACTTGCACCAAGCCACGGGGCGCAACAAATCCGCAACCGAAATCACCCTTGCGCTGGCGGAGCTTCACCGCTACGGACTCGCCACGCCGCGCAAGGAACAAACCGGCGGCGCACCCCGCGAATTGTGGCGGGCAGCTACGAAATAAACGAAACAAGTCTCCCGTTGCAACTTGCGCCCGGCTTAATTCGTTAAATTCGTAGTCATGGCCGATTTGCTGGCAAATCGCGCGATGCAAGGAAACGGGCGGGAAACGGCCTATGGAAACGAAGGCGCGCGACGAGTGTCATGCCGTTGCCATCGGCGAAAAGGATTCTGCCGCGCTGAATCCGGCGGACTATTCATTCGATGACTTGGATTGACTCAACTCGAAAAGTCAACGGATAGGAATTATTTCCATCATAGACAGCTTGCACGCGCCCGATGATTCTGATGGACGTATTATATTTTAGATTTAGAAGAAAATCCGCAAACTTTTGCCTGTCCGCACAACAATCGGAAAACAATTCTCCTGATTTATCGTAAGTTGAAAAGCCGACCTGCCCGCCGGGAAAATCGCCTTTGAAGTAATCATTGAGTTCACCAAATTTTCCATCCATCCATACAGTTCGGTTTTCCACTCTTTCAGGGAAACTATGAAAAAGTTTATACGAAAGCTCAATTCCACTCGTCGGTGGTGGTGGAAAAGTAACTTTTTTAGCAGCAGGTTTTTTCCCTTGTGTCCCTGTGAAAAGCTGTAGCAGGTCATTTTTTGGTTTTGCTCCCGAACTCTGATCGCTTTGCTTCTGCGAGCTTTTTCCAATGAGGAATGAAGCCAAGCAAAGCGCACAGACAACAAACACACCCGCTACAATGCACACCACGCCGGGAATTTTTGACCGGACTGGCGCGGTGGGTTTTTGCGGCGGTGGTGTAGCTGGCGCGGCGGGCTTTGGCGCGGGCTTGGCCTGCGGACTGGCATACAAAAACGTTTCTTTGCCACAGTGCGGACAATCCACCGAACTGCCGGACAAAAATTCTTCCGTGGCAAATTCAATGTTCACCCCGCAATGCTCGCATGGACATTTGGCGATCATAATTCAAAACCCTTTCGCAGTCCGCTTGGTTTAGCTGGTGAATGGCCGGGCGTCAACAAAATCAGCGCGGGCGCAAATTTGATTTAACACTTTTTCGTTGAAAATTCATCACACGCGGACAGCCAGCAAGGTAAATTTACCCGACTTGGTGGTGGTCATGCAGCCGGGGAGTCAACTTGCATTTGGGGGATTTTCGTTGGAAAATTGGCGCATAAAGGGAGGCAGCAACGTAATTCTGCCTTGCAGGGAATCGGCCTTAAAAAGATTCCTTTGAAAATGTCCAGCCGCCCCTGCCGCGCCGCAGCGGACACCGTGAACCACCGGGCGGACGCATCCACGCCCGTCGCCAAACCCCGGCGAAAATGTTTTCAAGCCGAGTGTCGCGCCGTGAAATCAAACCGGCCCGCGCCCGAATTTTCTGCATTATCGCCAGCGGCAAACATAGCCGAAACAGGGCAACATTTTAGCACTAGGCTTTAGCACTGGCCTGTTTTTGAAACTCTGAAAACTCACGGAAGAATTGATTCTATTGAGCATAGTCAAGATTGGAGCGGGTGAAGGGAATCGAACCCTCGTCACGGGCATAGTGGTGTAAAGTGGTGTATAATAGCCGTATTTTCTGGACTTTTTCAATGCAGTGCAGTAAGTTTACTGCACAAACTGCACTGGTTATGGCATCCATTTACAAAAAGCAGAACTCGCCGTTTTGGTTTGTTCAATTCATTGACGCCGACGGCACACGACGCAACAAATCTACCGGTTTCCGGGCGGACAATCCCGGCGAGACTGTCAAGGCACGCACCCTGCGGGCGCAGCTTGAGGCCAAGGAACTCAATCGCACTGCCGGCGAGATCACCGGCGGCAATTGGGATTCCTGGGTGCCGCAATACTTGGAACGGCACTGCGAAAGCCCGCTCACATTGGAGCGTTACCTTGATGCGTGGAAATGGCTGGCGTTCTGGCTGCAAGAAAAACACTACCATTCG